>WBZU01000418.1_pt1 | contig 37354 bp, 35 predicted proteins | sample 5204311 | NCBI WGS metagenome assembly WBZU01 (sample SAMN12344359, study PRJNA552823) | activated sludge metagenome | biome: Activated sludge suspended growth; feature: Nitrification reactor; material: Wastewater; isolation source: activated sludge from nitrification reactor of wastewater...
CCCGCGACACCAACGACCAGTGAGAGCACGGCCAGCGCTCCGGCCGCCGCTCCAGCGACGACCTCCACGACCAGCGCCGCGCCCGCGACAAGCACACCCAGCTCAGGGACATCCAGCTCGAGTTCCGCCTCGTCGTCCGGCAGCTAAGGGAAGCGGCGGGCAGAAACCGTTCGCTGCCGCAGCAAGCGCGACTCAGGTTCGCTGACCACCGTCTGCCCGCTCTTGTATCAGAGCGAGCGACAGGCTCAGCGCTTCCCTAGGGGCTTACACGTTTAGCAGGAGCCGCGTTGGATTTCTTCTGGGTGGCCGACCTCCCCGTGGACTTCACGCCGCTCTTGCCTGCAGGCTTGGTCGATTTCTTGACAGCTGGTTTTGTCGCAGGTTTCGCGGGAGTCGTCTTCACCGCTTTTGCCGCACGCTCGCGGGCCGCCGCCATGGTGTGCTCAAGATTCGCGATCATTGCGGATTTTTCCTTATTCACCCGCGTCAGATCTTCCACACGAATCTGCAACTCCTCCTTCGCTTTGTTCGCCGCGTTGAGCTGATTCTGCAGCAAGGCCTTGTCCGCCGCAGCCTGTTGGGCTTCTGCATGCAACTGTTCGATTTGAGCTTGAAGCGCCGGCGGCCAAAAGTCACATCCCGTCAGCAGCATGCTGCTGACCCCAAGCACAAACAATCCTCTCACCGCGCGGCGTGAACGAATGAGCATAAATGATCCTCCCATGTGGGTGAATTATAGCGACTACGCACCATCAAATCATGATGAAAGTGTGTACCCTGCTCGCTCCAGGGCCGTTCGAATTCGGTCCGCTGAAATCACTCCGGCCCGAAGGAGTTGAGGATGTTCGCCGGCATCAACGACGGTGGACGCCTGGCCGCCGGGCGTGCGGCCGCCGTCGAGAATCAGATCAATACTGGCTCCGAACGCATCCTGCACAGCGCCCGCAGTATCGATGGGTGGCTCGGATGAGCGATTCGCACTCGTTCCGGTCAGCGGGCCGGTGTGGACCAACAGTCGCTGCAGCGTCGGCAACGGAGACCAGCGGACCCCGATCGTCCCGCTCCCGGCCGTCAGCAACGACGAGAGTCCAGGGGCGGCCGGAAACACGATGGTCAAGGGGCCTGGCCAGAACAACTCCATCAAGAGGGAGGCGGTTGGAGAGACAGACCCAACCAGGGGAGCCAATTGCTCCCGAGATCCGATCAACACCAGAATGGGTTTATCGGGCGGACGCCCCTTCACTGCGACCATGCGGCGCAGGGCCGCTTCGTCGGTCGGACGAACGGCCAGACCATAGTACGTCTCGGTGGGAAGTGCGACGACGCCATGTGCAGCCAGCACACGCTGCACCTCCGGCAGTGCGACGTCACAGGATGGATCGGTAAACGGGAGAACCAGTGCCATGTGATGGCCCGATCCGATGACGGATCAGGAATTGCGCGGCAGCGCTCGATGCGCGATATCGGTCCGATAGTGCCGACCTTGGAACGAAATCGCCGGCACCGCCTGATACACTTCTGTTCTCGCTTGGAGGAGCGACGGCGCCCAGGCCGTGACGGCCAACACTCGCCCTCCGGCAGTGACCACCTGCTCAGCATCCCGCTTGGTGCCGGCGTGAAACACGGCGATCGGTGCCGTATTCGACGGAGCAGGCAATCCTTGAATCGGCAATCCAGTCGGATAGGCGCCCGGATACCCTGGAGACGTCAGGACCACGCACACCGCCGTCTCCTGCCGCCATTCCACGGTGAGCTGATCGAGACGATGCTCAACCACCGCCTCCATGACTTCGAGCAGGTCCGTCTGCAAGAGCGGCAACACGACTTCGGTTTCGGGATCTCCCATTCGCGCGTTGAACTCCAAGACATACGGCGTCCCCTTGACGATCATGAGGCCCGCATAGAGCACACCTTGAAACGGACAGCCCAGGCGCGCCAGCGCATCGACGGTGGGCTGAAGGACCTGCCGTGTGACCTGTTCACGAAGCGCAGCCGTGGCAATGGGAGCCGGAGCGTAGGCACCCATTCCGCCGGTGTTGGGACCGGCATCTCCGTCCCCCACCCGCTTGTGATCCTGTGCCGGAATCATCGGCACGACGGTCTTCCCGTCGGTAAACGCCATGATGGTCAGTTCTTCCCCGTCGAGAAACTCCTCGATCAGCACCCGCTCTCCTGCCTGGCCGAAGACGGACTTCTCCATCGCATCGCGCACCGCCTGCTTGGCGTCCTCGCGCGTGGTGGCCACGACCACCCCCTTGCCCTGCGCCAGCCCGTCGGCCTTCACCACGATCGGCACAGGCTGCGCATCCAGGTAGGCCAGCGCCTGATCCATCTGCTCGAAACTTCGCGAGACTGCGGTCGGAATCCGGTTGGCGGTCATGATCTCCTTCGAAAAGCTTTTGCTCGACTCCAGCCTCGCAGCAGCTTTGGTCGGACCGAAGATTTTCAAACGCGCCTTCCGGAACTCATCGGCAATCCCAAGCGCGAGCGGCGCTTCCGGACCGACTACCGTGAGATCGATCTGCTCCTGTAACGCAAAGTCCTTGAGTCCGGCGATGTCATCCGCCTTGATCGGCACACAGGTCGCCAGTCCTTCGATCCCGGCATTGCCCGGCGCACAAAAGATCTGCGGCTTTCTCGGACTCTGGGCGAGCTTCCACACCATGGCATGTTCCCGCCCACCACTGCCGACAACTAGAATCTTCACAGCTCAACCTTTACTTCAATGATGTACCCACGATGCTCATACCAAGGCTTCCAGAATGTCTCGCTCAGCCCAGATCTCGAAATTCCTGAGGGCGTTCAAACGGGTCTACCGACAAGGCCACAGACGAGAAAAAACCGGAGGCGTAGCCTCAGGGCTACGTTGAGGATTTTTTTCGAGCCGAGAACGCAGTCGGAGGCCCGTTTCAACGTCCCTCAATGGCGGAAGTGGCGCATACCGGTGAGAATCATCGCCATCCCATGCTCATCCACCGCCTTCGTCACTTCGGGGTCACGGATGGATCCGCCTGGCTGAATCACACAGGTAATGCCGGCTTCTGCCGCCGCATCGATCCCGTCACGGAACGGAAAGAACGCGTCGGATGCCATCACGCAGCCCTTCACGGACGATTGGGCCTTCATCGCCGCGAGCTTCACCGAATCGACGCGGCTCATCTGGCCGGCACCGATACCCACGATTTCGCCGGGACGCCCATAGATGATGGCGTTCGACTTCACGTGTTTACACACCACCCAGGCGAAGGCGCAGGCCGCATATTCCTCTTCGGTCGGTTTGCGCGCGGTCGGTACGGCCAGGGCCTTGATGTCCTTGATCACACCGAGGTCCCGATCCTGCACGATCAGCCCTCCGACCAATTTCTTCAGATCATACCCTTCAGCGGTAGCCTTGCTCAGAGGCCCAACATCCAGCAACCGGATGTCCTTCTTCCGTTTGAGTTCGGCCAAGGCATCTTCGGCAAACCCCGGCGCAATGACGACCTCCACGAAGGTCGAGGTGATCTCTTTCGCCGCAGCCAGATCCACCTGGCGATTGAACGCAATCACGCCGCCGAAGGCCGAGACGGGATCCGTCGCACGCGCCTTCACATATGCCTCAACCGGCGTTGCGCCCAACGCACAGCCACAGGGATTGTTGTGCTTGATGATGGCCACCGCCGTCTGATCAAACTCCTTCACCAGTTCGAGCGCGGAATTCGCATCCAGAAAATTATTGTAGGACATGGCCTTGCCATGCAGGATCTTTCCGCGCGACACCGCCGGCTCCTTCGCGTTCAATTCGCGATAGAAGGCGCCCTGCTGGTGGGGGTTCTCTCCATAGCGGAGCGTCTCCACGCGCTCGAATTGCAGCGAGAGAATGGCCGGGAATTTCACCTCGCTCCCCTGCACCTGCTTTTCGAGGTAACCCGCGATCAAACTGTCGTAGCGCGCGGTGTGCTGAAACACTTTCATGGCCAATTCACGTCGCAAGGCCGGCGTGACTGATCCGGCCTTCAATGCCTCCAACACGCGACCGTAGTCGGCAGGATCGACGACCACGAGCACATCCTCATGGTTCTTCGCGGCAGAGCGCAACATCGACGGCCCGCCGATATCGATATTCTCAATCGCTTCCTCAAACGGACAATTCGGCTTGGCGATCGTCGATTCGAACGGATACAAATTCACCACGACGACATCGATGTTGCCGATGCCATGCTGCTGCATCTGCGTCACGTGAGCAGGTACGCCCCGACGGCCGAGCAACCCGCCGTGAATTTTCGGGTGCAGGGTCTTCACGCGCCCGTCGAGAATCTCCGGGGAGCCGGTGTACGCTGCGACGTCGGTCACCGCCACGCCCGCGTCACGCAGAGCTTTGGCCGTACCGCCAGTCGACAACACTTCCGCACCAAGGGCCGCCAATCCCTTGGCCATATCGATGACTCCCGTCTTGTCAGAAACACTGATCAGTGCCCGCGCAATGCTGGCCATGATGAACTCCTTCAACTATGGATATCGTTGTGGGTGGGATCACATTGGACGAAAAAACGCCGTGACAATAGCAGATGCCTCGACGCCACTGCAAGTTGAGCGGGGCTCTGACCGCCTCGACTTCCCTGCCGCACGCCTGCACATTTGAATGGACGGGCAAGCCTTTTACCCACGATTCCGGGCTAGCATGAGTCTTGACGTTGTGATACCCTTCGCATCGTAGTGGCGCATCGGCCGAAGCCGGCGCATTCCATCAATCAAGTAACACTCGAAGTCTTGAGAAGACACCCGCCCTGCGGCGATTTCATGCCGCAGTGAGGCCTCGTGCCTGGGTCGACAAAGGCTGGCGCATGTCGCGCGGAATTATTTTCGCAGTCGGATTCTTCGCACTCACACTCCTGGCGCTCATCTGCATCCCGAGACACCTTCCGGTGACGTCGTCGGCGAGCGGCCACCCCACGTTCCGCGCACACGTCGAGAACGGTCAACTGACCCTCTCCGGCGCGGTGGCCAGTGAAGAAGCCAAGGCTGCGGCCGTCACCCGCGCACAAGAGTTGTCCAAAGGACTCAAGCTCCGTGTCACCGACAATCTCGACATCCTTGAAGACGCCTATCCCGCTGCCTGGGAAACCGCCTTGCCGGCCCTCTTAACACACGTCGCGCTGCTCCATCAGCATCAAGCCACGGTCTCGCTCGCTGAGCAGACGGTCACGGTCAAAGGGACGGTCGCAAGCGGAGAAGCCAAATCAAAACTTCTGCACGACCTCGCCGCCTCCCTCGGGAGTTCGATCCATGTGCAGGATCAGCTCACCGTGGCTTCAGCCGCTTCGACCGCGCCGGTGGCGCTGCCTGCCGTCCAGGTTGCGCCCACAGTCCATGCCTCCCGCGCCCAGATGCAGGCCGGACTGGATGAGGTGTTGCGTGGAGAACATATCGCCTTCGAAAGTAACAGTGCGGTCCTCACGCCTAAAGGACGAGCCGTCATCGATAAGGTGATTCCGGCCCTCAAACGATCCCCGGAGTCGGTCATCGAAATCGGCGGCCACACCGACTCCTATGGCGATCCTGATTACAACCTCCAACTCAGCCGCACGCGCGCGGAATCCGTCCGCCAATATTTGGCTGACCATGGCGTGACCAATCGACTGACCGCCGTCGGCTACGGAGCCAGCCGTCCGCTCAGCCAAGACCGGACGCGCGCCGCGTCGAAGAAGAACCGGCGGATTGAATTTCGTGTGAAAGAGGAACGGTGAACGTATGGGATCCCTGATTCTGCAAATGATCGGATGCTTACTGGTGGCGGCGACCATCGGGTTGATGATGGGGTGGCTCCTGCGCAGTTTCGCCACCTCGGAGAAGCGCCAGCAGTTGTCCGAAATTGCCACCCGGCTCCGCGGCCGTGAACACGAATTGGACACCCTCAACCATGAGTTGAAGGTCCGCACGTCCGCCGTGCAAATGCTGGAAGGGAAAATGATCACCTCCGAGGCGGCGCTGAAGGACCTGACCGCAGACTTGGCGACCAAGGTCGAACAGCTGACGGCGCTGCAGACAGAGGTGCGGGAAAAGGGTGTGCGTCTCCATGCCATCGAGCGGGAACGCGACACGCTCCGGCGCGAAGTCGAAGAAGCCGAAAACAAGTTCAAGGGGCAGCAGGCGGGCTTCGCCGAGATGCAGGCCCAAATGGAAAACGCTGAAGACGTGCTGATCAGCCGGGACCAGGAAATCGCCACCCTCAAGACCTGGGTGGAACAACTCGCCCCGAAAGATGCCGAGATCGCCCGCCTACGCGCACGCACCGAAGAGTTGGAACCGTTCCGCGAACGAAGCAGCCGGCTGGAACAAGAGCTCAAGCAGGATCGTGCACAGGCTGCCTCCACACTCCAGAGCAAAGAGCAGGAACTCGACCGGCATCAATCGCGTATCGCCGATATTGAAGCCGAACTGGCCCGACTGCGGACGCAAAATCAGGACGATCTCACACGTTTCACCGAAACGGTGCAACAACGTGATCAGGAGATCCAACGGCTGCGCGCGACCGTGGAAGAACTGGAAGTGTTCCGCAGCGAGGTGGAAAAGAAAGAACTCGCACTCCGCGAAGCAGAAGAACGCCGGATCATGGATGTCAGCGAACGGGAAGAGGAGATCGCGGCTCTTCGCAAACGGCTCGTGGAATATCGAGTCGCGCAACGACATGGTGCGCAGGCCAAAGCGGCAGCTGCCGCCGACTCAGGCACGCACGGCAGCTCAACCGCCGGACGGGGCACGGGTAAACATCGGTCGGCTCAAAAAGACGACCTCAAGCAAATCCATGGCATCGGACCGGTGATGGAACGTGTACTCAATCGCATGGGCATGTTTACCTTCCGACAAATCGCCGAATGGAAAGATCAGGACGTCGAGCAGATGGCGTCGGAACTCAACACGTTCCCGGACCGCATCCGCCACGATAACTGGATCGCCGGCGCCAAGGAGCAACATTTCCTGAAATACGGGGAAGAGTTGTAACATTCTCCTCTGCTCCTGACACGTCGAACGCCGCACCGACCAGAACACTCCCTGCCCCTCACTCATCCAGGCTCGGACGCAGCAGATACGGTCCATAGACCAACGCAAACAAGAAATAGGCTCCACTCCACGCCGCGGCGGCCACACCGAACACGAGAGTGGGTGGAAGGCCGGTGCTGAGGCCAAACACCCGCACCAGCGCCCCGACTGTCACCAGACTGTACATGCAGATCGTCGCTGGCCCCGCATGCCGGGGACGTCCCGTGTGGCCCAGGCTGGCTCGGGTCATCACCCCCAACGTCATCACGCCGATCGCGCCGGTGGTCAGCGCATGGACCGCGTCCTCCTTCGATAACCCGATTCCGACAATCGCGCATCCGAGCAAGAGCAACGCCGCCGCCACCCAGCCATATCCCCAATGCAGCACGAACACCAGCGGTTCACGCCAGGTGAGCCATCCGTACCAACGCAGCAAGCGAGCCACCTGCATCACCCCGGCGGCCAAGAGGATCCAACCGGTAGGCTGTGCGTGAGGAGAGACCGTCCAGGAGACCGCCGCCATCGTCACCAGTCCAATCGCAACCGTATCGAAATGCGAGAATCGCGCGGGCCGTTCGGCTCGCCCCTCCCCGCCGAGAAACTCTCTTGTAAAATTGGGCACCAGTCGTCCGCCGATCAGCGTGAGAAGTACCATCATCAGCGCGAGCGCCATACGAAACGGACGATCCGTATCCGCATCACTCCACGCCGACAGATGGAACCAAAGATTCGCGCAGGCATAGCAACTGATCACGACACCGACCGGAGCCTGATTCCAACTCTTCCCGGCAGCCAGTTCCCGCCACACCACCCCGGCGAGACACACGAGAAACGCCCCGTCGAGCAACGCTGTGAGCAGCGGCAAGCCGGTCGGAAGAGCCATGGCCACACGTCCGATTCCCCACACCCCAAATAGCAGCATCAACTCCCGGCCCTTGACGGCAGGCCGGTCGGTCCAGTTCGGCACAGCTGTGAGGAGGAAGCCGGCGATCACCGCCGGGAGAAAACCAAAGAGCATCTCGTGCACGTGCCAGTCCCGGGCCGTCGAGAGCAGCGCTGCATTGCCCGTGCTGACGAGAATGCTGATCCAGGCGGGAATCGCCACACCGGCAAACAACGCGCCGCCCAGAAAAAACGGCCGGAACCCATAAGAGAAAAACGCTATTTCTCGCGGAAGCGGACGCCGTTCGATGCCATTGCTCATTCCTTCACGTCTCCAGTTTCAGTCCTAGACATGACCACGTGCCCAAGTCGCGCAACCGCTATAGTACTACCATGCCGCCGACCATTGCGCGCGAGCAATGAACCGCTACGCCTGCTCTCGGAGTAGTCATAGCACCACGCGAGGCTAGTCGACATCATACCCGCGAACCGGCAGGTAGGGCCCTGGTGCGTGCAGCAACTGGAAGGGATCACCAGCATCGACGCGAGGATTCTCGGCGGGGTGGTGAACGAACGCAGAGGGCCCGATTTCAACCGGCTCACGCCTGATCTCCTGACCGGTTCGACTCCGGTACACCAATTCATCGGTCTCCAAATCGTATTCTGGAAAATCGGCACTCTCCCAATGCTGCAAGAAATAGTGCGCGTAGAAGGTATACAGGCCCTGGTCCTTACGACTGCGCCGCAGGACATATTCCGGCATGTGCTGCACAGCCAGATCGGCGGGACCATGCTGCAACCAGAGATACTCGCCCAAGATCACCAGCTTGACCAGCGGAGCATCCGGATAGAGCTTGAGCCTCACGACTTTCCCCATCGCTTTGAGACGCTTGAGCAACGCAATGCTCTGTCGAACGTCCTCTCGGAATCGCGGGTACGGATTGTCGGGATGGGCCAATGTCGCCATGCGGGCGCGCACCTCCCGGTGGAACGGATTGACCAGGAGGATCTTCGCTTCCAGGCACTTGTCGAGGACCGACGACAAATCGCCGACGTGATCCACCAGGTTCCCGGCCCCACTGGAGCCGATCACCATGACCGAACGACCGGTGCCCTGCTCGTCCTTCAACGCCTGAATGCGCTGATGCACCTCCGGCCCGCGCCGCGGGAAGAAGGAGACGAGCCCGGCACCACGCGCAGCATTGGCAAGCGCCCGATCGCGCAGACTGAGATGGACGAAGTTGATGCCGGCCATCAACAGCACCGCGGCGACCATCTCGACGGCAATGAGCAAAACTTTGTCCTGTTCGACATGCGACCAGAACGACGAGAATCGGGCGGCTCCGACCGGCAGCAGCAGCGCAATGCCCGCGCTCATCGCCACGATGACCATGTGAGACAGGCTGCCTGCAGATTGGCGGAAGCATGCCCGGAGAATGGAACAGAATTCGTGAAACAACGACACACCTCTAGAACGGGTAAAAAGATTCCCACGGCGGTGACGAGCTGAAAGTGCGAACGACGGAGGAACAACCTTCGGCGGTAGGCTCAGCGGTGGCGGCACAACTGCGGGCACATACAACAATCGCGTAAGACGTCACTGATTCGGAAGCGGCTGCCTCCAGGTACAGAAGGGCGTACACGAACAGCTGCACTCTAACAGGTCCGCTCCGATGAAGCAAGGAAACGGATGTCCGGCATACCCGGGAGCGTCGGCCAGGTCCCGTCATCATAACAGGGTCGCCAAATACTCCAGCAGGAACACCAGACCGGTGCCGCCCGTCGGCAGCGCGATCGCCCCAAAGAGCGGATGGCGGGTAAAGGGAAGAAACGCCCCCTCCTGCGTCTGTTCGATCAACGTGACCATGCGCTCGATCTCCCGGCGCTTCGCACGTTTGAAGACCGGCTCATCGGACAGGCCCTTGAGCCGGCGTTTCAATTGATCCACCGCCTCCTGTTTCGCCCGCTCGGCGGACCGACGCAGGAAGACGCCGTTGCCGAACGCGTACAACGCGTTGAGGGTAAAGATCGCGATCAAGCCAACCGGAAAATCCCAGCGGTCGAAGTAACTGTGTCGCGCCACCGCCATCAGGAACACAATCACAAACGGGTAGTAAATCATGGCACTGATCACCGCCGTGCGTTTCGCGATGAACTGAATGCCGAGCCATTCGTGCACATAGGCTTGATCCACGCCAAGCTTGGCGGCTTCCCGCGCGAGCAACCGTTGCGGCCACTCGACCCTCGTGCCGATCATGATCAGAATCAGGCGACGACAGAGGCGAGTCGCGTCCACCACATAAAACATCAGCAACGTCATAGCGACGACGCTTACCCCCAGGATGAGACGATTGAGCGAAAAGCAGGCGTCACCCCGACAGGGCGTGACGGGAAAGCCGAACTGCAACATCAGGGCAAACCCGAAGAACCCATACACCACCACCTGCGGCACCACGCGCCGTACACGTTCCTTCCACGCCCCTAGGAGACGATACTCGTGCCAGAGCTCTCGGGCCTCCGCATGGCCAAGGAGAGGCGGCAACCAACGGTGGATACCGATCCACGAACGGAACGGGCGCGAGAGCACGGCATCAAGACGTCGCAATCGAAATCGCCGAATTACTGTTCGATCGCTTTCCCACAGCCGCCACCAGGAATGGGCAAAAAAGATCACGCAGAGCATAAACGCGAGCAAGCGCAGACTCGTCGTCGGCCAGACGCTGATCCCGTCGGTAAACGAAAACGGTTCCCCCTCCGTGCCATCCAGCATCGCACTGCAGAGCAGCCCGGCCGCAAGCAGGCCCACCAGCAGCGGACCGGCAAGGAACCCCAATCCGGATCGCCGCTTGCACATCGACCAGAGTTCGCTGTTGATCAAGATGGCACAGCAGAACATGAGGCCGGCGGCAGTCAGGAGCAAAAGGATCGTGCGCAACGCGGGGAGCCGAAGGGCACCGCTGGCAGGATCGACATCGAGACGCGGCAGATGAATACTGGACGGCGCACTGGATTGATGCACCGGGTCCGGACTGAGATCAACGGCGCCATGCCGACCGACCTCGTACAGACGCGGCAGCACCTCGGATGCAAAGGATTGACCGCCAGGCAGGTGAAGCTCCTGTGTTCCATCCGACATGTTGAGATGCCCCACAGCCCGCAACACCGAATAAAACAGTGCGGTTTGATAACTGTCGCGGAACGGCGGAATGGGTGCCTGGAGTCTAGGGTCGAGTTCAAGCCCGAAATGGGAAGCCACGACCAGATTGCGCGTCCAAGGCAATTGACTGGAGTGAGTCAACCGCGAATCGAGATCGGTCGTGAAAAACAGCGCGTGAGGGAAATTCTTTCGCAACGCCTGCAGGATCATGAGCTTGTCGTAGACATCGCTGCCCAGCACCCCGATGGCCCTGAACTCGCCATCGGCCGTGCGTTCTTCCTGCTTCAACTGTTCCACCAATCGGCGCAAATAGTCGAGCTGGCTTCGCCCCACGGGCGTCTCTTCCACCGACTCGGCACCCATCCCCTTGTCACCCGATTTGCCCTTGGTACCTCCCGCATCCTTCCCGTCATCCTTGGGCGGCAATTCGCCATCGAGGCCGGCGAGATACGAATAGCGATGCACCCAGTTCGGATACTGCTCCGTGCGAAGTTCGTCGAGATAATACTTCAGCGCCTGTTCGTTCTTTTTCGCCAACCTGTTCGTCACCGCCACGAACGTCCGTGGCAAAGATCGGCCATAGAGCGTGTCCCATTCGGAGATCAGCGCAATGTGAGGAATCTCAGCGGGTGCAGTCAGGTCGATCTTTCGACGCGCCAATTCCAGCACCAATTCCTTCGCCAGCACGTCGTCGGAGCCAATGGTGCGGATCAACTGTAGGCCTGCAGAGGTGAACCGCTCCTCGACCGGCTTGGCCATCCGCTGACCAGAGGTCTCATCCAAGAGTATCGGGTCGGCAGCCGTGGCCCAGGAAGAATAAAATTGCGCGCCGGACAACGATGCCGATGCGACCGGTTTAGGCGTGGCCGCAGTCGGTTTGAGTTCCTCCAGCATGGCGCTTAGCGTACCGGAGGTGCGGGGCCCTACTATTCGATGGGCAGAGGGCGGTACCTTCAGCTTATCCTTGAGATAGCTCACCAAGCACGTTAGTTCATGCAATGGCTTCGAACCGAGATCCTGCTCTTTGAGCCACAGGACCAGAATGTGCTGAGCCTCCTGCTTGCCCTGCGGGTCCAGCTTGGAGACCCCTGGCCCAGGAAGGAACCATTCGGAGGGTACGATCGTGTGCGCATTCGCCGTCGAGTTCCATTCGAAGTACCGGATGGATTCCCCTGCTTCCGGCAGATACCCGGCGGCGCCCAGCGCCGACACCAACGCATAGCGATCGCGCAACCTCGATTCCACACCACTGGCATAGGGACTCCCGTCCACAAACACCGGCAGCAACAGATAGGAAAATGTACCCTCGCTGGTTTGGGCTCCATCGACGAGGCCGGGTGAGGTATGGTGTTCATGCCCCCCACCACCCCCGGCAGCTTTCTCTTTCTGCTGATGGGTCGCCACTGCCTCGAACGGATCCTGCCAGAGCCGGGATTGGACGCGCTCGCGAACAACCGAGGCAATTTTCTCCGCCTCCTTATCGATCGGTCGCGATGTCTTGATGGGGGCCTGATAGATGATCAGGCTGCTGACCGCCGCAAATAGCAGCGCCAGCAGACCGGCTAGCGGCAGTTTCGGTTTCTCGTCTTTTGATTCCGCCATTCGAGCGACCCGTTCTCCAGTCGGATTGAAACGACGCTTCGGTTTTCAAGCGTCAAACGCCGCATCTTGCTCTACGCAAAATCAACGATAGGCTAGTCTTGAGGAAGGAAACTGTCAACGGCGGAAATAGTGAGTGCTGGATACGACCCGCACTGCATCCTCGGATATACATCATCACAATACTCCCTCCAAGTTTCCTAAACTTCCTCACCATAGCGATGGTCGGGGTGTCTAGTCGCCTACTGCGCGCATCGGCCGAGCACAGCCCTTTGTCTACAAATCATGAATGATCCGGGTGCGCGGTCTGCGAGCAAGGGCCGACCAGACACCCCGACCATCCTCCCCCTCCCTCCGTTTGACTTCAACTTTCCCCCTCACTACAATCGGACCCCGTGGCATCACAATTCGTTCATCTCCATCTCCACACCCAATACAGCCTTCTCGACGGCGCCAATCAGATCGACCCCCTGATGCAGCAGGTGAAGTCGTTCGGGCAACCGGCCGTCGCGATGACCGATCATGGCAACATGTTCGGGGCGGTGGAGTTTTACCGGAAGGCCAAAGAAGCCGGGGTCAAGCCGATCATCGGTTGCGAAGCCTACATGGCGCCGGGCAGCCGGCTCGAAAAGAATTCGCACCTCGCGCACAACGACTACTACCACCTCATTCTGCTGGCCACAAACCTCAAGGGATACCAGAACCTTATCAAGCTTGTGAGCAAAGCATACCTTGAAGGTTTTTATTATAAGCCGCGGATGGATAAAGAAATTCTTCAACAGCACCACGAAGGCCTGATCGGCCTGTCCGGTTGCCTGAGCGGAGAAGTCGCCTATCTCATCGGGCAGAAAGATCTGGCCGGCGCCACCAAAGCGGCGGGCGAGTATCGCGAGATTTTCGGCAAGGACAATTATTATCTCGAACTGCAAGCCAACGGGTTGGAGCACCAACGCATCGCCAACGACGGGCTGCTCGACATCCACAAGAAGCTCGGCATCCCTCTCGCGGGCACCAACGACTGCCACTACCTGAAAAAAGAAGACTCGCGTCCGCACGACCTCATGCTCTGCTTGCAGACCGGGAAAACGATCAACGATCCCAACCGGATGAAATTCGACACCGACCAGCTCTACGTGAAATCCACCGAGCAGGCGCTGGTTGAGTTCAAAGAAATGCCGACGGCCGTCTCCAACACCGTGAAGATCGCCGAAGCCTGCACCCTCGAACTGGCCCTCAACAAAACCTATCTGCCGCAGTTCAAAGTGCCGGAAGGGCTCACGCGTGAAACCTACGTCGAGCAACTCGCGATGGAAGGGCTCGCCGCACGCCTCAAGGAACGCCCGAGCTCCATTCCCGAGCTCGCCTATCAGGTCCGGCTGAAGGAAGAAATCGCGGTGATCTGTTCGATGGGATTCGCCGGGTATTTTCTCATCGTATGGGACATCATCAAGTTTGCGCGCTCGCGCGGCATCCCCGTGGGACCGGGGCGCGGCTCCGCCGCCGGCAGCCTCGTCGCTTATGCCCTCCGCATCACCGACCTCGATCCGCTGGTCTACTCGCTCCTGTTCGAGCGGTTCTTGAATCCCGAGCGGGTGTCCCTCCCCGACATCGACATGGACTTCTGCATGGATCGCCGGGATGAGGTCATCAACTACGTCATCCACAAATACGGCGAAGACCACGTCGCGCAAATCATCACATTCGGAACCATGAAGGCCAAGGCCGCCATCCGCGATGTCGGGCGGGTGCTTGAAATGCCCTACGCCGAAGTCGACCGGATCGCCAAACTGGTCCCCGACGATTTGAAGATGACGCTCGACAAAGCGCTCGAACAGGAACCGCGCCTCAAGGAACTCGTCGACAAAGACGTGAAGGTCAAGGAACTCATGTCGGTGGCGCAGTCGCTCGAAGGACTGGCGCGCCATGCCTCCACACATGCGGCCGGCATTGTCATTTCCGATCAACCGCTCACGGAACATGTCCCGCTCTACAAAGGTCCTAAAGACGAAATCGTCACCCAATATTCCATGGGTGATGTCGAAAAAATCGGCCTGGTGAAATTCGACTTTCTCGGGCTGAAGACCTTGACGATGATTCAGCGGGCCGAGTCGTTGGTCAACCAAGGCCGCCCCGACCAACCGCCGTTGCGGGTCGAACAACTGCCCTTCGACGATCAGGCGACGTTCGAGCTGCTCTCCTCCGGTAAAACGACGGGCGTGTTCCAGCTGGAAAGCTCCGGCATGCGCGACCTGCTGATGGGCCTCAAGCCCGACCGGTTCGAGGACATCATCGCCATCATCGCGCTCTATCGCCCTGGCCCCATGGATCTGATCCCCGACTTCATCAAGCGCAAGCAGGGGAAGGTGCCCATCGCCTACGAAATGCCTGAACTCGAGCCGATCCTGAAGGACACGTACGGCGTCATCGTGTACCAGGAGCAGGTCATGGCCATCGCCAACAAGGTGGCCGGTTTCTCGCTGGGACAAGCGGACATTCTCCGCCGCGCCATGGGTAAGAAGAAGCCGGAGGAGATGGAGAAGCTCCGGGTCAAATTTCTGGAAGGGGCCAGCCAGAAAAAAATCCCGGAGAAAAAAGCCGACAAACTGTACGAGCTGATCCAGAAATTCGCCGGCTATGGTTTCAACAAATCACACGCCGCCGCCTACGCCGTGGTCTGCTACCACACCGCCTACCTGAAGGCGCATTATCCGACGGAATTCATGGCGTCCCTCATGACCACCGACATGGGCAACGCCGACAAGATCGTCGGCTACTTCACGGAATGCCGGGGGCTCGGGATTCCCGTGCTGCCGCCGGACGTGAATCAAAGCCAGAAGGATTTCGCCGTCGTCGATAAGAGCATTCGTTTCGGGCTGGCCGCCATCAAGAATGTCGGCGAAGGCGCCGTCGAGGCGGTCATCGAGTCGCGCACGGAAGGCGGCCCGTTCCGCTCGTTCTTCGATCTATTCCGCCGCGTCGATCTCCGCAAGCTGAACAAACGGATGATGGAAGGCCTCATCAAGGCCGGAGCCTTCGACTCCATGGGAGGCCGGCGCTCACAATATCTGGCCGTCCTCGATCAGGCGATGGACGAAGGGGTGAGCATTCAAAAGGAACGCGCGGTCGGCCAAACCAGCATCTTCGGCGACGAGACCGTCGGCCTTCCGCAAAGTTTGGCCGATCCGACCCTGCCCGATGTGCCCGAGTGGAGCCAGGGTGAGCTGTTAAAGTACGAGCGCGAGTTGACCGGCTTCTACATCAGCGCGCATCCGCTGGCCCGCTATGAAGCCGCCATCCAACTCTTCTCCAACACGACGAGCATGCAGGTGGCCGATGTGCCGGACGGTCGCGAAGTGAAACTCTGCGGCATCATCACGGCGGTGAAATCCATGCTGACCAAAAAGGGCGACCGCATGGCCTACATCACCCTTGAGGATTTACACGGAGTGATAGAAGTGATAGCCTTCCCCGACCTCTATCGAGACCATGCCGACATGATCGTGCCGGAACAGGTCGTACGGTTGACAGGCACCGTGGATCGCGGGGACAAGGGCACCAAGTTGCGTGGGACCAAGATCGAACCGTTGGCCGAACTCCAGAACAAGGGTATCTCGCGGGTGATGATTCGCCTGCACGACAGCCCGTCGGCCTCAACGAGATTGCCGATGCTTCGGCAGGTCTTCCAAAAGTATCCCGGCTCATCGACGGTGTCCCTGGTGATGGCGCTCGGTGGCACCATCGAAGCCCGTACCTCCCCCCTGCCCAACGTCAAAATTACTCCCAGCGAGCATTTTGTCGCCGATATTGAGGAAGTACTGGGCAAAGGTGCCATCACTTTGGTAACCTAGGCGGAACCTAGGCAACACCCGTAAGGGAGTTCAGGAGTATGAGAGACTACCTCGACTTTGAAAAACCGATCCGCGAACTCGAAGAAAAAATCGAGAAGCTGGTTTCCGCCGAGTCACCCAAGTCCGGCACGCAGGAAGAAATCCGGAAGCTTCGGACCAAACTCGCGCAGGTCGAGCACCAACTCTACACGACCCTGACCCCCTGGCAGCGGACCCAATTGGCCCGTCACCCTCAGCGCCCGACGACCCTCGACTATATCAGCGAACTCTCCCGCGAATTTCTCGAATTGCACGGCGATCGCAGCTTCGGCGACGACCGCGCCATCGTCGGCGGATTCGCCCGCTTCAACGATCGCTCGGTCATGATCATCGGTCATCAAAAAGGCAAAACGCTCAAGGAACGGATGCAGCGAAACTTCGGCATGCCGAATCCCGAAGGCTATCGCAAAGCATTGCGCCTCATGCGCTTGGCCGAAAAATTCAACCGCCCCATCATTACCCTGATCGACACCCCCGGCGCCTATCCCGGTATCGGCGCGGAAGAACGCGGACAAGCCGAAGCGATCGCTCGTAACCTCTTCGTCATGTCACGGTTGACCGTGCCCATCATTTCCGTCGTCATCGGCGAAGGCGGCAGCGGCGGCGCGCTGGCCCTCGGCGTGAGCGATCGTATTTTGATGTTGGAACATTCCGTCTATTCCGTCATCTCCCCAGAAGGCTGTGCCGCAATTCTCTACGACGATCCGACCAAGGTGCCCGATGCCGCAGCGTCGCTACGCATGACCGCGCAGGATCTCGTCGGGCTCGGCATCGTCGACGAAGTCATTCCCGAGCCGCTCGGCGGCGCCCACCGCGAGCCGCGGGCCATGTGCGACCGAGTCGCGAAGGCGCTGACCAATCAGCTCTATGCCCTGGCTGAGCTGCCGAGCGATCAGCTCATCGCGCAACGCGATCAGAAGTTTCGCAAGATCGGTGTCGTCGGTGGACTCGTACCGGTCGCGACGTAACCGTAGCCCCTTCCCCTTTCATGCTCCCGCAATTCCTCATCAGCCAACTGTCTCTTCCTGTCCCTGCATCCTTGCTTCACCCTTCAAGACTCTACAAGGTTTCCCTGATTTCCTGATGGCCTGCGACTTGTTAGACTGCGCCCGCTGACGTGCGGCGTCTCACCCCTTATCGATCAGCACCATCGAACGTCGCCGGGCAACACCCGCACCACACCCGGCAGACTCACGCATCGTGCACGGATTCTTTCACAGGAGGTATGTGGCGGTATGTCGAAGACGCATGTGAACAGGTTCATCATGGCTATGGTCCTCACAGTCAGCGGTGGCACCGGAGCCGCCTACGGTCAATCGTTACCCACCGGAGTGTCGTTGGGCGATACGTCCGCGCCCGTGTTCTCCGCGCAAACGTCCGGCGTAGAGGCGAGTCCAACATCCGACCCGCTGTGGACCGATTCCCTCTGGCACGCGGACGAGAAGGGCATTCGTCGTTTTCTCCCGCAAGACGGCTTCCTGCGCGTCCGGGGGTGGATCGACGGTGGATACACCTACAACGCCAGCAGCCCGAGCAGCAATTTCAACGGACCATACAACGCGATCGACCGCGATATCCCGGTCCTCAACCAGTTGTACATGATCGTCGAGAAGCCGTTGACGGCGACGGGCAGCAACTGGGGCATCGGCGGACGCCTTGATTTCATGTACGGCTACGATTACTTCCTGACGCAGAGCAACGGGGTCGAGCGGCGGGAGAACGGCGCGCAGCGCTGGAACGCACAGGGCCAACACTATGGGCTGGCCATGCCGCAAGCCTATGCGGAAATCGGCAACCAGACCTTTTCCGTCAAGGTCGGACACTTCTACACGATCATCGGGTATGAAGGCGTGCCGTCGATCAACAACTTCTTCTATTCCAAATCCTACGCCTATCAGTTCGCCGGACCGTTCACCCACTGGGGCGGCTTGGCGACGTGGCACGTGAATGACCGGGTCACCCTGCAAGGCGGCGTGGTCAATGGATGGGACTCATTGGACCGCTACAAAGACAGCGCCACGGGTCTCGCCAGCATCAAGTACACCGCCCCACAGGATTTCTGGTCGCTCTCCTTCTCGATGGCCACCGGAAACGAACCCAGCGCCGTCGCCACGCAGTTTGAAACCCGCACCCGCTACAGTGCGATCTTCACGCTGCATCCGGCGGAGCGCTGGGAATATGTCCTCCACCACCACTATGCCTATCAGAACCAGGGCCGGCTCGACGGCGGCACCGCGCGCTGGTACGGCATCGACAACTACCTCTACTATGCCCTCACCGACGAGGTGCGGGCGGGACTTCGTTTCGAATGGATGCGCGACGAGGCCGGCACTCGCGTCGGCGGCAACCCGGTCCGTGACAACCCGAACCTCGGACCGTTCGCCGGCTCCTTCTACTCGGTCAGCGTCGGCCTCAACTACCGGCCGCATCCCAACGTGCTGATCCGTCCCGAAGTCCGTGCCGACTGGTTCGACGGGCAACGACAGCCCTTCAACGATGGCCTGAATAAGAATCAGGTGTTAGCGGCGATCAACGGCAATGTACAGTTCTAACAGGATGCGGAAAACGTCCGCCAGCGGCGTGCTCGCGTCACTTAGAGGCTCACCGTACCACGAGAGTACGACTCGCCTCTTCGCTCGTTGCGGCCTTGCTGGACTGCCTTTTTGCGCATCCTGCACTTTGTGCTGACGTGAACCGACACCTGGAGCACAGCACAAACCATGACACAACCGGCCAGTGTTTCCGCAACGAACTACGACACGCATAGAACCAACGAGCGTGCGGGATGGTCCTAGGGATCATCCCGCACGGTCAGAGGGACTCGTAATTGTCAGGAGGCAACCGGAATCGTGGCCTCGGCCAGCAGCCCGAGCGCGACAAACCGTTGCCCGATCGCCGACAGGATCTGTCCTCGCAGCTCGGTTCGATAAGGTGCCAATGCAGGGTCCTTGAGGTACCGATCCACCGTGCGCGGCAACTTCTTCCACCACGTTCGCGCAGTCTCTCGCGCCTGTTGCGCCCCGACGCCACCGCCGGCAAGGATCGTCCTCAGTTCCTTCTCGAAAAATCCGACATGTACCCGCTCATCGTCCAGAATGTCCGACAGGTCGGGTCTGATGCCCGCCAACAACGACGCAAATTCCAGCCCCAACGCTTCGTATCCAAACAACAGCACCGCCAGCATCTCCCACTGTGACGGCACGGTCGGCAGCGTCGCCGGTCGGTGAGACAGGGTGCCGAGCATGCCCTCGAATTGTTTGAGGTGGTCCTGTTCATCCGTCTCATGCCGCTGGAGAAAGGTCTGCACATGGCGCGGGAGGTCTTGGGTCTGCGCCGCGCGCACCGCCCACAGGGCCATGGCCTCGGCACGCAGGAACCGCTCAAGCAGCGCCTGTTCGCACGTCTGAGGAAGGGTGATCATCGGAGCGGTCAGCTCTCACTGGGCGGCGTGAGCGGGCCGGCCCACTCGCCCTTGGTCAGGCCCACTTCCTGGGACGCTCCATCGGGCCATTGAAAATACCCCACTTCATCGACGAAGAGGATGAGGGGATCCGTGTCTTCTCCCAGGCCACGCCACCAATACCACCCGGCCTGCTTCGGCTTGTCGCTCGTCCAGATCAATCGTTGCATCGTCTCTCGCTCTCCTCGATCTCGCGGGACCGCAGATTCGCACTCGGCGAGCAGGTCCCGTTTCTGCTACAGTCCGGTTCGCGCGTCATCGCAGCGCGCACCCTATCATGGACCGACTACCAATAGAAGAGGCCATTCCCACGCTCCGCGAGCGGTTGGCAGCCGGCCGTTCCGCACTCCTGACCGCGCAACCAGGCGCAGGCAAAACCACTCGTGTACCTTTGGCTCTGCTCGACGAACCCTGGCTGACCGGGCAGAAGGTGATCATGCTGGAGCCTCGCCGACTCGCCACGCGCGCTGCCGCCGCCTATATGGCCGCGAGCCTCGGCGAGCCGGTAGGCCGAACCGTCGGCTATCGCATCCGGCACGAATCCAAGGTGAGCGCAGCCACGCGCATCGAAGTCGTGACGGAAGGCATCCTCACGCGTCTCTTACAACAGGACCCGTCGCTCGCCGGATACGGCCTTGTCATCTTCGATGAATTTCATGAGCGCAGCTTGCAGGCCGATCTTGGATTGGCGTTCGCAAGGGAATCGCAACGGCTTTTCCGCGAGGATCTTCGTCTGCTCGTCATGTCGGCGACGCTCGACTGCGCCGCCGTCACCGCGCTGTTGCCGGACGCGACAACGATCTCCTGCGAGGGTCGGCTCTTTGCCGTCACCACGCAGTATCTCGACCGCCCGATCGAAGGACATCTCGACTCAGCCGTCGTGCGAAGCATCAGGCAGGCGCTGGCCGTGGAACCAGGCAGCCTGTTGGTGTTCCTTCCCGGCATGGCGGAGATCCGGCGTGTCGAACGACAGCTGCACGAGAGCCGACTGAGCCCTGACATCATCATCGCGCCGCTGCACGGGGAACTGCCGCAGGATGAACAGGAGCAGGCCATTCGTCCCGCACCTTCCGGTCGTCGCAAGATCGTCCTGGCCACTTCAATCGCCGAAACCAGTTTGACCATCGAAGGCGTGCGCGTCGTCATCGATGCCGGACTCATGCGCGTCCCCCGTTTCGATCCCCGCAGCGGACTCACCAGGCTCGATACCATTCGCGTCACACAGGACGCAGCCGATCAACGACGCGGACGCGCCGGACGGTTGGAGCCTGGTACCTGCTATCGGCTCTGGACCAACGCCGAACATCAGGGGCTACTGCCACGGCGGCCGCCGGAAATACTGGAGGCGGACCTGGCACCGCTCGCGCTGGATCTGGCGGAATGGGGCGTGATCGACGCCACCGAATTGTCTTGGCTCGATCCGCCGCCTGCCGGGGCGCTGGCGCAGGCACGAGAGCTGCTCCGGCAACTCGGCGCACTTGATGCACAGGGTGCGTTGACCGCGCATGGACGCCGGCTGGCGCATGTCACGGTGCACCCGCGACTCGCCCACATGATGGTCGCCGCCGCATCGCTGGGACTCGGCTCCTTGGCCTGTGACCTCGCCGCGCTGCTCAGTGAGCGGGACATTGTGCATGGTGGCCCTGGTTGGCGTAACGCCGACCTGCGGCTGCGCGCGGAGGCGCTCCACGGCAGCAAGGAACACCTCGCCGGGGCAACGATCAACCGGGCGGGTTGTGATCGCGTCAGACGGGCGTCGGATCAATGGCAACGGCAACTCCGATTGGGTCCCCCATCCGATGCCGGCATCGACCAGATCGGCATTCTGCTGGCCTTCGCCTATCCGGATCGCGTGGCGCAACGCGTTCCCGGCAGCGAGGGACGGTATCGTTTGGCCAATGGGCGCGGCGCCGCATTCCAAGGTCATCAGAGCCTGTCGCAGGACGAGTACCTCGTCGTGGCACAACTCGACGGCACGGGCGACTGGGCACGCATCCTCGCCGCCGCACCGGTGCGTCTGCAAGATCTTGAACGCTATTGCGTGGAGCCGATCCGCTCCGTCGACGTGCTCGAATGGGACGACCGCTCCGAATCGGTGCGTGCCAGACGGCAGCGGCGCTTCGGTGAATTGATCCTAGAAGATCGCGCGGTCCACGAACCGGATCACGCCCAGGTCACGGTTGCGCTGCTCGTTGGTCTTCGTCGCATCGGACTCGCCGCCCTGCCCTGGACCAAGGAGCAGCACCAGTGGCGGGCACGGGTCGCCCTGCTCCATCGTCTCGACCCGACCTGGCCCGATCTCTCCGACGACGCGCTGACGAACACCCTCGAGCAATGGCTGGAGCCGTTCCTGACGGGGCTCACCAGCCTGGCGCAACTCCGTCGCCTTGACTTGCAGGCGCCGCTCGACAGCCAGCTGACCTGGCAGCAACGTCAGGAACTCCCCCGCCTCGCACCAACGCACATCACGGTGCCGAGCGGCTCGCACGTCCGGCTGGATTACGAGCAGGGTGAGTGGCCGATACTGGCCGTCCGCCTGCAGGAAATGTTCGGCTGTCAGGAGACGCCGAGGATTGCGGGAGGAACGATACCGGTGATGGTGCATCTGCTCTCACCGGCCGGCAGACCGGTGCAAGTCACCAAGGACCTGGCGAGTTTCTGGCGGTCAGCATATCAGGACGTGAAAAAGGAATTGCGCGGCCGCTACCCGCGCCACCATTGGCCTGACGATCCCCTCAGCGCTCAACCGACCAATCGGACCAAACGGCGCACGTAACCTCGCGCACGCACCGGACCTCATACCCGCCGCCCTCTTGCGAATCCTCACCATTTCACGCATGCTACGCCGCACCTATCACCGTCCATCACCCAACGAGCCGCGCATGGATCACTTCGCCATCGTCACCGCCTTCGGCCAGGACCGTCCCGGCATCGTGGCCCTCATGGCCGACAGCCTCTATCAACTCGGCTGCAACATCGAAGACACCTGCATGACGAGGCTGCGTGGCGAATTCACCATGATGCTCATGGTCCGCCTGCCGCAGGACATCGACGCCAACGCGTTAAGCAGTAGACTCACAGCCTCGACGCGACTATTGGACCTTGCCGTGCTTTGCAGAGCGCTCCCCGGGCAGGCCGCAGTCCGCCACTATACGTCCGAACTACCGACCTACATTTTGTCGGTCTACGGCGCAGACCATCCCGGCATTGTGGCGAAGGTCGCACAGACCGTGGCGGACCAAGGCGGCAACATCACCGACATGAATACGCGCGTGATCGGGTCAGGCGAGGCTCCAGTCTACGTCATGGTGCTGGAACTTCAGCTACCACAGGGCCGAAAAGCGGACCCGCTCAAACAGGCATTGGATGCCCTCAAGCCAGTGCTGGGCGTGGATCTCACGTTACGCCCGCTCGAGAGCGCGACCTTCTGATCGTGGCAATCCGTCCGATTCTGCATTACCCCCACCCGACACTGAAGATCGACAGTGCCGCCGTAATCCCCGATGATCCGGCGACACAGGCCGTGGCGCAGGATCTCCTCGATACCCTCGACGCCTCACCCGGTGTCGCGCTGGCGGCGCCGCAGATCGGCCATGCCGTCCGTGTGATCGTCGTGGATGTCTCGCGCAAAAAAGGCGAGAAGGGGCACGGGCTGATCGTGATGGTCAACCCCGTCATTCTCGCGTTGGAGGGTCGGAAGATTCTACGGGAGGGCTGCCTCAGCGTGCCGGATTACACCGGCAATGTCCTGCGGTATGACCAGGCGGTGGTGGAAGGCCTGACACTGGACGGCCGCGTTGTGACGCTCACCACCTCGGGATTCGAAGCACTCGCGTTGCAGCACGAGGTGGACCATCTGAACGGCCTGCTGTTTCTCGACCGCATTCAGTCGCTCAGCACGGATCTCTTCAGACGAAAAACCTCAAGCTGATCACTTCCTCGGTCGCCACCCCTTGAGGCGTGCCGCGATGGCTTCACGCTGATCCGGCGTGAGCATGGCCGACAAGGCATCGCGACGGAGACTGGCCCGCCCGCTGTCCTGCCGACTGGCGAGAGAATACCAAAAGAAGGCCTCGAGCGAATCCTGCGTCACGCCTTGCCCCTGCTCGTACAGCATGCCCAAATCCCGCTGCGCCAATGCATGCCCCTGATCCGCCGCAAGCTGGAACCAGCGCACGGCTTCGCCCTCGTCGGTCGTCCCCAGACTGCCGGTGAGCAAGGCCTGCCCCAGCATCCACTGGGCATTCGCGTCCCCCTCGCCGGCAAGCGCCTGGAGTTGATATTCGGACGAAGGATCGGCCGACACGACCGACACCACCCCGCAGACCAGCGCCGTCACGGCCACCATTATCACGTGCCATCGCCTCAGCTCCGTCATGCAGACTCCCCGTCGGACAGCCTTGAAATCGGCGAGGATGGCTTCCGCCGCGTGACGCCCGGAGCGCAACGTCCCGGAGGCGAAAACGTTGCCGCAGGAATACACACCAAGATGGAACCAAGGCAAGCGCGGGCCATCCCGGCAAGACCGGCACCGATGATGATGACACGTGGATCAACAGGCATGGTGGGCGATATTCTAAACGGCGACCGGACAGGACTCCAAGCCCCGACGGTAGTCTCGTCGCGAGGCACTACACCTTCTTGCAGACCACCTTGAACTCTGCTTCGCCGTCACTCCCCGGCGTGACTCGCGACCATTCCCGCGTCGCCTTGCCCGCCTGCATGGGGCGGCCCTTGCCCATCTGCCCGGCGTAGTACTTGGTCTGCAGCGGCCGGCTCTTCCCGGCTTCGCAATCGATTTGTTTCTTGATCTTCACCGACCGGTACGTGCCCTGCGGAATCTGCCGATCGACCTTGAAGTCTTTCAACGTCCAGAACGTGACGGTCTTACCGGTCGGCCCGATCGTGGCCATATCGACATAACCGTCGTACTTGTGCGTGCCCCCGACCAACACCCACTCCGCAGATGCGGTCCCACCGACCAATAAGATCGCAGCTATGATCAGCAACACATATTTCGGCATTGTCTGTCCTGTGTTTCCGCATCGAAGACCGAGCCCAGCACCATCGGCCTCCTGCTATCGGCATTTCATGACATGTAGCCGCCTGGAGTTCAAGCCCCCTGGTGCCCATCTCACACCATCTTCACAGCTGCTTTTTCGTCCGGCCTCCGTGTAGAGTCGTCTCATGCCCAACCCACGCAGCAAGAAGCCTGTGCCGCCGCGATCGACGGGCAGGCCTGCGCCGAGAGTCCCAACAAACACCGAGGCGACAGGGACCCCCAAACGGGTCACGCTAGACCGTCTCCTGTCGAAACTCGGCATCGCCAGCCGGAGCCAGGCCCAGGAGTGGATCAAGGCCGGGCGTGTCCGCATCAATCAGCGCGTGGCGCGCACACCGGACACCTGGGTCGACTGGCCCGGCGATGCCGTGACGCTGGACGAACACCCGCTCGAACAGAGCCCGCCGCGCTTCATTCTGTTTCACAAGCCGAAAGGCTGCGTGACCACGCATCACGACGAACAGGGACGGCGCACGATCTTCGACGTGCTTCCTCCGGAAATGACACGCCTGCACGCGGTCGGACGGCTGGACCAAGCAACCAGTGGGTTACTCCTGCTGACCAACGATTCCACGCTCTCGAGTTTTCTCACCGATCCGCAGCACCAGGTCCCGCGCGCATATCTCGTCACGGTTCGCGGCGAGGTGACCGATCACATCCGACACGCAGCGATCGACGGATTAGAGGATGAGGGCGAGTACTTACACTGCAGCGACGTGACTATTCAGAAACGCTCCGGACGCGAATCGCATCTGGCCGTCACGCTGACCGAGGGCAAGAATCGTGAGATCCGTCGGCTCTTCAAAGCCCTCGGCCATGAAGTGACGAGGCTGCGACGCATTGCCTATGGTCCCTTCACGCTCGGCGATCTCCCGCCCGGATCATGGCGCGAACTCCCCATCGCGGAAGCACACGCGCAACTCATCCAGGGTTTTCCCTGAGACGACCCATCGCCGGTTCTCCTGTCATCACAAGGGTTTTCGCGCGCCTCGCCTTTTCCTACATCCGCGCGCTGCTCGCTCGATGAAACAACTTGCCAACCACCGACGCTGTGCTAAGGTCAATACAGCAGGCGAAGCGTTCGGGAACAGACAGTCCGCATCGTACTGAACAACCCACTCCGCTCTCGTCCTCCACAACATTTCACCACCGTCGCTCCCGAGCAGGGATGGGCCGGCTCAAACAGCACGCCGGTCGGATACAGGAGATCAGACACATGAAGGAGATCATGAAGCGATTCGCCACCGGACTCACCACCCTGGCCTTTGCCGCCGCCTTAGCCGCGCCGGCGCTGACCTACGCCAACGGCCCCGACAAGGCGCCGCTGGAGATCAAGGTGCGCGTGAGTGAAAAGGGATTCTTCGATGAAAAGGGCAAGCCCTATGGCGGAAAGCGAATGCTGCAGATCCCCAAAGATACGATGGTGAAGATCACCTTCGTCTTCGGCGAAGAGCTGACCAGCCTCGCCGCGGGAGATACCCATCAGATCGCCCTGCGGGCCGAAGATGGGTGGAAGCAGGAGACCAGTCCGCTGTGGATGATGAACCGGGAATCGACCGTGAGCTTTCTCGCCGGTGAGAAGGGCCGCATGCAGTATCGCGCGTACTGCATCCTCGACTGCATCGGCATGGAACACCTGACCAACCTGATCATCCAGGTCGTCTGAGCTTCACCCCGACGTCACAGTGCGAGGAGGCTCCACGTACCCGTGCAGGACGTCGAGCCTCCTCCTAAGCCGAACCCACGCCGCCGGCGGCCTGTATCAACAGCCGCCTAGTATCCGCGGCCCGTGCTGCCACCCCCGCCACCCATCCGCCCCAACGGCAACGCGTCATAGCGCGTCTTGAGATCCGGATGCGCCGCCAGGTAGCTGTTCACCGCCGCCTCGTCGGCAAACACGTCCTTGCTGCGTGCGCGATAGTCCTCCACCGTCAGCCCGCGCTTGGACAGAAGCGCGCTGAGCTTGGCATGGATGTCGTCGCCCATCTCTTTCATCTTTTCCTGCGACGGCCGCTGGCCTGAGCCATACGATTCCCCGCCCTTGAAATAGTTCGCCATCATCTCGCCGATCTCGATGCGGGCGTTCACGAATGTCTCCAGGTCCGCAGGCTCTGCCGCCAGGCCGGTCCCGACACACAACGCGAGCCCCAACGAGACCCCGATGAGATGACGCGATAGCTGCATGGTCATAGTCTCTTCTCCCTATGAGTACAAGAAAGTGGATACAGGTCCGGCATCATACCATCCTCGAGGAACGCTGTGCATAGGCGGCTGTACCCAGGCAGCGTGCCCCGTTCTGCCCGTTCACTGCGGCAGCTGCTTGAGAAACTCTCCGAGCACGGTGCGAAACCGATCCGGGTCTTCCGCCATCATGAAATGGCCGGTCTTGAATTCCACGAGTTTCGCGCCGGGAATCTGCCCCTGAATCCCCAGGGCGATGGCCGGAGTCGCCACATCATCCTTCGCACCCACCATGATCAACGTGGGCACCCGGATCGCCGTGAGTCGGCCATGCACGTTGAACTGCGACATGGAGGTGAGGGCTTCCCGGATCACCGTGCCGTTCCAGGTGGGAATCCGCTCGAGCAGCGGCTGATAGGTTTTCATCGGCGTGCCGTGAGGAAAACTTTCGACGATCATGCGTGTCGAGACCTCACGATAGTCGCGCGGCATGCCGATCGTCTGGATGTCCTGATCCAGAATCATGGCGCCGTCGGTCGTGGAGACCAACACCAACGCCCGCACCCGTTCAGGATGATCCAAGGCCAACCGTTGCAGGATCATCCCGCCCATCGACACACCGACCCAAACGGCTTTGTCGATCTTCAGCTCGTCTGCCAGCACGATCAGGTCGTGGGCAAATCGATCGATCGTGAAACCGGTCGGCGGCTTTTCCGAATCGCCATACCCGCGCAAATCCACCGCGATGCCGCGAAACTCCGGCGAATAGGCGCCGACGTATCTGGGAAAGATGTTGCTGGTCGTCACCACCCCGTGCACGAAGATGATCGGATCACCCGTGCCCGCCTCCAACACGCTCAGACGCAGACCGTCCACGTTGACCAAATGGCGCGTGAAGGGTTGATCGGGAGGAATGACGTCGGCCAGTTGAGGCGGATGCGCGCCGCTATTGGTCCGCACCGGCGGGGCCGTCCCCGCACAGCCGACGACCCCAATCAGGCCTAGCGCGAGCAGGATTCGAGCAACCAGCATACGGCTCCCCCTTCAGGACAGGCTGACAGGCAATTTGTGTAGCCTAAGCCGTCAACCGAACAGATTCAATACTGGATTCAGAGATGGCCTTGGTACAACTGCGCGTGTCGCCGCCAGCGATCCGCACTGGCCGTGAACAAGCGGGCGGCAAGGCCCTGAGGACCGCGTGGTACCAGCCTGAGGCCTTCCGACCCGGCACTCTGTTCGATCGTCGACGGAGATGTGGTTCCGTCTTTCATGTGCGCGCCCTCCCATGCGCCAGACTCGACGCCCGTCACGAGGGCAGCCGGGTAGGTGTCTCTCCCGGATCATCCTGCCCAACCGTCATGTGGCCACATGAGAAGCGGATGAGTGCACCATGAACAACTCTTCATGGAGCGGGAGCGGTCGCAATGGCGGCGCCGCCGCCGAGCACCTCACGGAAGACCTGAGCCAGATCGCGTAGCGCCTGCGCCCCGTCGCCGACAAAAACCGAGCCGTGCATCGTCGCCAACGTGTTTGGTTTCAACGCCGCCAGCCTGGTGAGTGTGGGCTCCGTCAGCGTGCAATAGGGCATGTAGTTGGCCAAGGGGCCTTGCTGATACTCTTTCAGCACCTCGCGACAGCGCCCCACGACATCCGACTGGGTCGTCGGTTCACCATTGCCCGCCTGGTGAAACAGATCTGAGCAGAGCAGAGTCCGATGGGTGTCTTCGAATAAGAGACCCGACTCCCAGCAATGCGGCACATGCGGCGTCGCCAGAAATTGAAACCGGTATCGGCCCGTGTGCAGGACCTCCCCGTCCGCCATCCCCTTCGCCGGACGGAGCGCGAGGCAATCGTCCACACTAACCACTTTCCCGACCAGACTACAGACCGCGTCCGACTGCGGAGCAACCCGTTGCCAGTCCGGCAGGGAGCCGCATTCGTCGGCCTCGAAATGGCTGAAGCTGATCCAGCGGAGCCTGCGCACATCGATCAGCGACGCAACCGCGTCCTTCACGTCGGCAAACAGCGCACGCGGGCCGGTGTGAAACAGCAGCGGCTCTTCATCGCGCACCAGGAACTGACTGAATTGCAGATTGAACGGTTCGAGGAAGGTCGTGAGACGGAACAGATCCGGAGCGACTTCGGTGATCTTCGCCATGATGCCCTCCAGAAAGAATGGACCCGGCATCCTAGCCCGCGAATCGGCCAGGTGCAAGCGAAGGACGACCGGCAGAGTGCAACAGCAGGACCACCTCATACACCAGGGCGATGCCCTCAATGGACCAGGGATTCCGCTAGTCGTGGCCTCAGCGCCTACGCGGTAGAACAACAACAGGCACGTGCTTCACCCGTCATCACCGCAGGAGGCCACCATGAACAAGCCACGTCAGCACCCGATTCGTCGCACTGACAGGCAGCGTCCCGATCGAGACCATGACAACATCGGGCCGCTGTCGGCACGCGAGTTCATGAAACGACCCTCGTCGGAACTGCTTGCGATCGGGAGACACATCCAATGGACACGCCTGTCGCCGCCCGACCCAGCGGCCTGAGTCGAGGCACGGCATTGATGAGGTGCACCATGTACACCAAAGACAGTCTCCTCACCCATGACGAATACAAAGCCGCCGAAGCCGCATTCCGTGCCCTTCCGCTGAACTCCCACTGGTCCCGACGCGCGCAGATCATCTATATGGGCATTCTCGAGGTCACCCGCGGCCAGGACATTGTCGAGAATTACCATTGCGAGATGGCTGTCGCCGCCGAATCCTGACCCGCATTCCGCTCACATCTCCGATCTCGCACACCGCAGGCCCCCGCAGGTCCCTCGTCGACGAACGCCCGGGGCCTGCGGCCCGCGTACAGGATTGAAATCCCGCGTCAAGTGGCGTAGAGGATGGCGTACGGGAGGTCCGATCATGACCCGACGGTTGTTCTTTACATTGTCTGCGCTGCTCTTCTTCACCCCGCCTGTTTTTCCTCAAAGCCCCTGTTCGGATTGTTTCTACACCGCCGAAGTAGAAGTCCAGAAATGCCTCGATAACGCCATCAGTGCAGGCGATAAAAACAGCTGCCTGGAAAACCGGCGGGTGCGCCTCAAGGCCTGTAGCGACAACCAATGCCAGACGGTCAGGGAAGCAGTGGCGACCACGGAGGCGCCCGCGACGCCTCCCCGTCCAGGGCTCGCACCCTACATGCCGTCGGAAGGCGAATGGCTGGCCGTCGTGATGAGAGCCGGCTTGCGACGAGAAGCCAGTCCCGACCGTCCCTATTCACTCGACATCGTCCTCGCCGATCCGCAAACCCTCCAGATCATCGTGCACCATGCCGCCACGATGGATCGGGCGCAGGTGAAGAACGTCCTCGAGACCGCGAAGGACGCGATCAGAAGCACGGCCAGAAGTTACGGCTGGGACAAGTGGGTCAAAATTCGAGAGACGGTCGACAGTTATGCGGTGAAAAAATGAGGGACGACAGCGACGATCCTGACGGATCACTCCATGATCAGCATGATCTGCGCTGGCGTGAGAAGCGCGCCCGGTTGATGGCGGCCCAGCCAGGCCAGGGCGTCCGGTCCGGACAGCCCTAAGACCGATCGGGCCAGCAACGTCGCAAAGAGTGCCGTCCGTCCGAGTCCGGCGGAACAGTGGATGAGAAGATTGCGCCCCTGTTCGGCCTGCTTCCGCGCCTCTGTGATGACGTCGGATACGCGGCCATCGACCGGAACGCCGTAGTTGGGAATCGGCAGCGAGAGCACCGAGAGGCCTTCCGCGCGATAGAGCGCCGGCAGATCCCTCCCCGCTTTCTCCCGGCATTCATCAAGCTCGGCCAACAGGACCACGCTGTGGATGGCGGCGGCTCGCCACTCCGGCAGCAATGTGCCTTCAGGATCGTAGAGGCCGAACGGCATCGCGCTGCCGTAGATCCGGCCGGGAAGATTGAGCGGGTATGCCGTCAGCGGCGTCCCGTTCTGCTGCGCGCGTGGTGTGTTATCCGGCATGGTGCTCCGCCCAGTCGTTCCAATCCGCCAGGATCGCCTTCGTCATCGCCTTCGCCGCCTTCCGCAACCACGTGGATTTTCGCGCGGCCAGATCGCGCTGCACAGCCGGGATGATCGTCCCACTGGCGAGATGCACATTCGCCGTTTCCCAGCCCATGGCATACAGCAACTTGCCCTCGTCTCGTTTCCTCGGCAACGCCGTCAGTTCAATGCGCGAGCAATAGGGCGACAGCCGCCGAAGCAGCCAGTAGCCGTCCATTCGCACGAAGGGATCGCGACAACGCACAGCTTGCTCCAACATCGATTGATACAGCAGCGTGCCACCGCCCTTCTGCCCTTGAGCCCACAAACCGGCGGAAGCGACCAGCCGCTTGGCCTCACGAGCCACCTTCCCGCCGCGCCACTCGGCCAGCGCCACGAATCGCGGCCGTCCCAGACTGCCCAAACCCGACCGACGACGACGAAAGCCATACGAGAGGTTTGCCTCCGGCATCACCTGTTCAATGGCGTTTGTCACGTCGTGAGACACCGTGCCCTGAACCATCGGCAGGGCCTCCATTTTCGCCCAGAACTTCACCGGATCGCGCAGCGAGTTCGTCGCAATCTCGCGCAACCAGGTATGCTGTTCCGACAACACGAACGGCCGGCCACCAGCCCGCAGGCCTTCGCGGTAGCCGGTCAGGATCGCCTCGCAAGCCTCGTCCAACTTGACCGCGAGGTGTTCCGCCCGACCCGCAAGCTTGGCACTGACCACTAGGCGAACCAAGTCGCTCGTGTAAGGAAACACGCAGGCCTCGTCAAAATCATTGATACCCCAGATCAGCCGGCCGTCGCTGTCGCGCCATGTGCCGAAATTCTCGACATGCAGATCCGCGACCGCCCGCAGCACCGGCGCCGTGGCGAGGTCGGCACAGACCTCCGACCAGACCTGCATCCAGCGGTAACAGGTGGCTCGAAAAAATGAGAAGGCACTCTGCGCCATCAACCTGTGCTTCAGCTGCAGATCCGCCGGTACAAACGGCACCTGCCGCGCCGACCATCGCTCATAGGCCTGAGTTGCTTGGAGAATGTTCATCTGTGCAATCGGTTGAGTCGCGCTAAGGTCTCACGTCTACCGCTTGATCCCAAGACGTGGCGAGGAGAGATACGAGGAGCTGACTATTACAGCCACGCGCTCAACGAGCCGATTTGATCGCGTATGTGGGGAGAGAGGTTCCTGTGAGCCGCGCGTACAGCACGACAGGGTCGAGATCTGCTCCATTGGGCCAATAAATGGTCCCGAGTGCTGGATCGACTGACAACTCTCGAAAGCGGACGAGGTCCTGCAGGGGTGCAAAGACACCCTCAAACCGGATGATCGTGGCCAAGTCTAACTCGCCCTCAACGCCATCTTCGAACCGCAGCCGTACCCGATACCCGTCAAGTGCTGTGGCTTCGACAAGATCTTTGAGCATGATGCGTACTCCAGCGGTCTAATCTTTTTCAGCGGCGCTCGCTGCTCGGCTAGTGACCAATCTTCCCGCAACTCGTCCCGATGTAAGGCACCCCACTCCGCAACTAGTCCAAGCGCCCGTGGGGGCAGGTATCCATCCAACAGCATCAGCGAATCGATGCCCATGATTGCCTTGTAATCGCTGTAACGAACGTGGAAATGAGGCGGTGCATGATCGTCGTAGTACATCGTGATGATTATACCGAAGAACCGACAGAGCTCAGGCATTGGAGACGATTCTAGCCAATTCAACTTGAGAACGCCAGCGAACCGCTTTTGCAGACATTGAATTGAATAGAAGGGATCGTGCTGCCTGGCATCATTGATCATCGCGAGATAGGTTCCAGGTGGGCGTCGATGGATGGGGACCAACAAGCGACCGAAGCATGGGCGTTATTTACGATGCGCCGAGTAGATACATGAATAAACAGAATATATTGAGGCTCGGGCTGCGGGATGGTGCCAGAAATGATGATCGTCCTCCGCTAAGGTCTCACGTCCGGCGGCAGACCGCAAGCCATGAGCGGGAGAAGGTAGATGTGATGAATGCTACAGTTTCGGAATGTGCGCGAGCTTCTGTTTGATCGCAGTCAGGTTCTCAGGAGTTGATCGCACCCGTAGCGTGAGCCCCTCGGCATCATATTCTTCGGACAGGATTCGCATCCGGGCGCGGATCTCCGCAACGAGCTTCTGAGCGGTAAACGGAATGCGTAATTCCTCGTCGAGCATATCGCTCTCAAAGTAGCCCATGATGCGCTCGCGGAGCGCCTGCAGATCGTCTTTGTTTCTCGTGGACAGTATGACCGCGTCGGGATATTCCGCCTTGAGTGCCGCGAGTTCATTCGTCCCTAGACGATCTCGCTTATTCAACACCAGCAAGCTGGGGACATCCGTGGCGCCGACTTCCCCCAACACCTTCCGCGTGACGTCGAGTTGGGAGCGAAAGGAAGGATCCGAGGCATCGACGACGAACAGCAAGAGCGATGCGCTGGCCGCTTCATCCAGTGTCGACTTGAACGACGCCACCAGGTCATGCGGGAGCTTCTTGATGAATCCCACCGTATCGGACAGGAGCACTTTCGGACGCGTCTCAGGATACAAGGGCCGGATCGTGGTATCGAGCGTGGCGAATAGCTTGTCGGCCACGAGCACCTCGCTGCCCGTCATCGCACGCATGAGCGAGGATTTCCCGGCATTGGTGTATCCCACGAGCGCGACCGTCAATTCGTGTTCCCGCCTGGCGCGGCGCGTCTGATGCTCGTCCCCGATCGCCGCCAATTCCTCCCGGAGTTCTTTCGTACGATCGCGGATTCGGCGCTTATCGAGTTCCAGACTCGTCTCTCCGGCTCCTTTGCCCCCGACTCCCCCGCCCTGCCGCTCGCTACCCCCGCCGGTTTCCCGCAACCGCGGCGCGAGATAATTGAGCCGCGCGATCTCCACCTGCAGCCGGGCCGCTCGGGTGCGCGCGTGCCGGCTGAAAATCTCAATGATGACCCCGGTACGATCCAGCACCGGCACGCCGGCCGCACGTTCAAGGTTTTTCAATTGGGACGGCGACAGATCACAGTCTACGATAACAATCTGCGCCTGTTCGTGAGGGCCTGGAGCAGCCTCGATGGTTTCGTCCGATTCGTCCTCGTCTGGTTCTTCCTCGACATCTGAATCATCCGCCTCGTCCTTCGCCGCCGCCTTGTTCTTCGAGCGACCAAATGCCGATTCGATTTTCCCGGACCCACCGGTCCAGAGGGCCAACTCGGCGAGTTTGCCCTCTCCCAGGACCGCCGCATAGCGATCGGAACTCCGCTTTTGCGTCACACGGCCCACGACGTTATACCCGAGGGTCTTCACCAGACGGGTGAGCTCCTGCAGCGAACTGTCCACATCCTCCGCAGTCACGCGGGGGGTGCGGATCGCCACAAGCACGGCATTCGGTTGTGCGGGCTTCGACATTGCAGGCCTTTCCTTGAGCACGGCTTCGTGAGGGTCGGCATTGTAACAGGGAATGTCGTGTGAAAACCGCTCGCGTGGTAGTACTTCTCTAAGACTCCCGGCCATCATATGCGTGGCAACCGGGATAGATGCCTTGTACAGAGAACCCGTCAAGGCAGAGGCCGTTGCGAGCGGGTTAGCTCGTTAGACAATCAACTGCTGCCTGTGGTCGAGGCAGGTCTTCATCGTATCGATACGTTGAGGCATGCTGACCGTGGGGAATTTGTATTTTAGGCCGTGACAGTTCATGGGCAACAGTCGCTTTGAGGGAAAAATGTGGGCGCCGCGTCCTCCAAACCGTTTGGAAATGACTATGCGACGACCCTATACTTCCTCACTTTCATCCATAAGCACGCTCTCGCAACTCTTGCACCATGTGCGATATACCACATCGAGTAGTCGTGTCTCGGAGTCCACATGTTTACTCTCAAAATCTGCTCGGGAATAATTCCTCCCGCATTTCTCGCATGACGCAGGGAGTACTATGTATCGCCACTCCGATGCGTTGGGAGACATGCAGTTATCCTCCTAATAACGCATCAATGGTAGGCCCATCGTTCAAAGCTATTCCCCAGAGATCTTACATCCTTGTCTAAACCCAAGCCGCTGTCTATCTGGTCAACCCTTCCTTGGCCGAAGACCGCCGCCGATGGGTTAAGTGCTGTCGGAGGCAGGGCAAATATAGAAGCCTTTGGTAAGGAAAGTCGAAAGATATAGTGAGACCTCCTGCCTCCCTTAATCAGCATTCAGTCTATCCCATTTGATAAGCTTTGAAGGTTTCTTCCCCTTGTACGGATACCAACGAAGCCCACCAATCGAGACCACAAGTGTTCCCTGACGCTTTGTTTTTCTTTTTCCCCATACAACAATCGAGATACCAGTCTTGTCGAGCCAAATGGTTTGCTTGATATCAACACTTGCCCACTTGCTTGGTCGTCCCTGAGGCATGCTTGCTTTCCTTCCCTGTGAGCATTTTTTCTCACCCTCGACAGATTTATCGCTTTTGGCCGCACTAACCGTAAGTCCGAGTCGATTCAGATGCACAACGTATACAACAGATTCGGCTTGTGAATGCCTGGAAGCTAGCTTGTCATTAGATACGGAGCGACCTAGCCTTTTGTGAGAAATGTCTGCAACCCATTGTCTATGATGGTCATGGCTATTTGTTCGCCATCCATAAGGTTTATTTGTATTCCCTTCTCCAGAAATAGTTTTTCCGACAATGCGTGACAATCCTCGGCAAAACTGCCCGACGATACTAGCCATCCTACTGTAAGATTCTCAGCCTCTAACCCACCAGCTAGCTGATCCACATACTCACTGGTCGTCTGGCCTTGATGCCATTTGACCTGTATGCCAACTCGAATCTGCATAGGACCGAGAGGAAACTCAGACAGAATATCGACGCCCTTATCATGTAACCTCGGCACTAGCTCGGCGCGCGAAGCACCGATCGCTTTCAGCAATGTCTGAACAAGCCGCTCGAACCGTCTTTCATCCATGTACCCTGAGTGAATTTCTTTCAGGACGGCTTGGCTCATTTTTTGCCGCAATTCCTTTTTGAACAAATTCTCCGGGTCAACACTCTCTGCCTTTGAAGCGAGCTCTAGAGCCTCAACGATCTCCTCGATCAAATCATGTGCGTAAGCGGACGTTTGTTGAGTTTTCATACGAGAGATTAAGCCTGAGCGGGCAAAATCTCGGCGGATTGGTTTCTTGTCGTTTAACCACTTAACCGGCCTACGGTAGCAAGTGTCAGTTTTGTGAGCTTGTTCGGAATCATCATAAAAAGGGGCACCCGAGACCTCGGCGAGATAAAAAGTCCCATTCTTATCAGGGACTACAACCCAATCGCCTTCGTGCATCTCGTTTAGGAATCGCCACATCGTACTTGCCCCGTATCCGGATTTCCTAAGATTCTTCTCTCCGGAATAACAACTTTCACTGACTATCTCGCGAAATTTTGAATAGTCATTCTCCCCAATCAGATCTCTTGCATCGGACCAACCATTGACAATGACATTTCGTGGGAGCGATATGATCTCCAGGGCACGGATCCCTCCAGGGGATTGTCTCAGAATGAAGGCATTTGAAGGGGGCATTGATTCCTCGCATCAGCTGTGAGAATTGGAAATCAAAGGCGGGCAAGAGTCTAGCCATTAGACGCCAAGGACCTTCGCCATTTCTTCGCTCCCACCAATGATTGGTTGTGTATACCGATCTTTCAGCTCTAACAACGACTTGTCCTCCGAGACAAGGTAGTGGGCTTCACCATCTATTGCACAGAGAATAAATATTTCATCGTCCAAGTCGGAGGGAGGTACAGCAGCTGCTGTCGTGGTTATGTCAACCCTTGTGAAGGCACCCATAATGTAGGTGATCATTTTCTGAACCCGTTCTGAGGGATGACTGAGATCGACCAACTTCTCAAGATACTCACCAATGATCTTTCCGCAGTAGAGTCCACGGTGGGATTCGGCCACTCGGATCAGCACGCGGCGGCATGTTGGCCTGCTGCCGGTTTCGTTGACACCCTTCTACGCTTCTGTCGCTTGTCGTTCGAACTCCATTGGACTGAGATATCCTAACGTGGAGTGCCGCCGTCGCGGATTATAAAAGCGCTCG
>WBZU01000419.1_pt1 | contig 37209 bp, 31 predicted proteins | sample 5204311 | NCBI WGS metagenome assembly WBZU01 (sample SAMN12344359, study PRJNA552823) | activated sludge metagenome | biome: Activated sludge suspended growth; feature: Nitrification reactor; material: Wastewater; isolation source: activated sludge from nitrification reactor of wastewater...
ATAACAAAGACGATGCTGATGATTTAACCATTGAAGCATTTGGAAAAGCATTTCATCGTTTACACCAGTATACCCCTACGTATGCTTTCAGTACTTGGCTTTTTAAAATTGCTTCTAATAATTGCATTGATTTTATTCGCAAAAAGAAAACGAATACATTTAGTTTAGATAAACCTTTTGAAAATGATGAAGGTGGAGAAATGAGTATAGATGTGAAAGCAGATGTACTTGATCCTGAAGAAAAGGTAATGAAGAAGGAAAAAATTAAGTTAATGCGGGATGTTGTCGACAAATTAAAACCACGTTATCGAAACTTAATTGAATTGCGCTATTTTGATGAACTTTCGTACGAAGAAATATCTGACAAACTTGAGTTACCGATAGGTACCGTAAAAGCCCAACTCTTCAGAGCTCGCGAATTTTTATACAATTTCTTGAAAGATACCCAAGGAAGAATTTAATTTTTGTTGAAGCGGCATGAAAGCACTTCTCGAAACCAAACGTATGCTTTTGCGCGAATTTGATGTTGCTGATGCTTCCTTCTTTTTCGAATTAAATGCCTCACACGAAGTGCTGAAGTATACTGGCGACAAACCATTTGAAAGCCTTGACGCTGCTAAAATCTTTCTTCAAAATTATACCGAGTATCAACTTCACGGTATGGGACGCTGGTTGTGCATCCTTAAAGAAACCTTAAGCCCGCTTGGGTGGTGTGGACTTCGCTTCCAAACTAAAACCAAAGATGTTGATTTAGGATTTCGATTCTTACAAAAATACTGGAATAAGGGATTTGCGACTGAAGCTGCAAAAGCCTGTATTGGCTATGGCTTTGAGCATTTACAATTGGACGAAATAACAGGACGCGCAATGATTCAAAATGAAGCTTCCATAGTTGTATTAAAAAAAATCGGAATGAAATTTATCGGAAATTTTGAATTTGAATTGCATCCGGGTGCAAAGTATTCAATTCGTAAAAATGACTATCTTCAACAACAAGCCAATGCTGAATAGTGCATTAATTGAAACACATTTCCCCCATTTAAGTCCTTTGCAAAAGCAGCAATTTTCGCAACTGCAAGCGCTTTACGAAGAATGGAATGCGCAAATAAATGTGGTGTCACGAAAAGACATTGATTTACTGTATGAACGTCATGTATTGCATTCATTGGGAATTGCAAAGGTGATTCAATTTAAGCCCGGAACAAAATTGCTGGATGTTGGCACTGGAGGCGGATTTCCAGGAATACCTCTTGCAATATTATTCCCTGAATGCAGTTTCCATTTGATAGATTCAATAGGTAAAAAAATAAAAGTGGTGAAAGCTGTTGCTGAAGCACTCAATTTACAAAATATATATGCCGAGCAAATTAGAGCAGATGAAGTAAAAGATACGTTTGATTTTGTGATAAGTAGAGCAGTTACAGCCTTTCCAGAATTTTATTCCTGGATTAAAAACAAAATAAAAAAATCAAATTTCAATACTTTGCCGAATGGTATACTCTATTTAAAAGGGGGAGATTTGAGCGAAGAGTTAAAAGATTTTCGTTCTAAAATTCGTGAATTCCCACTTTCATCCTACTTTGAAGGGGAATTTTTTGAAACTAAAAAAGTGATTTATTATAAAGCATAGTGTAGCAATTACACGCTCAACAAATCTGTTATTTTTTAATTTTCTGTTTGTAAGACTTATTCAGTGTGGGCTATTGGGAAATGTGCTAATACTTTTATAAAGTACTATTTCTTGCAAACTCGATGCAAACTGAGTGGAGTAAAGGTGTAGATAAATAGCTGCCAATACATACTAATTTCCTCCCTCCCCTCGAAATTTACTTATCCAATAATATTTATCATCTTTGGAGTATTAACTAATTTTCATCTAACCAAAATCAATTAACATGAATACACAAATTAGAACCATGTTTACCGTAGCGCTTCTATTTGCCGCTACTTTTAGTAAAGCTCAAGCGCCTCAAGGCTTCAATTATCAGGCAGTTGTACGCGATGGTGCCGGCAGTTTGATTACAAGCGGTATCGTAAATCTTGAATTTACTATTCGAAAATCCTCAGTAAGTGGCACCACTGTGTACAAGGAAACACAAACTGCCACACCTAATCAATATGGCCAGGTAGCTACTGTTATAGGTAGCGGAGCAGTAGTTAGCGGCACTTTTACTTCGATTGCCTGGGGTAGCGATAATTATTTTATTGAAACCAAAGTAAATGGAACTTCTGTTAGTAACACTCAATTTCAAAGTGTACCTTATGCATTAGAGGCCGGACATTTTGAAAACAAAACCATAATTCCAAATGGAGGTTATATTTTAACGGATGCGAATTCAGGCAATATTATTTTTTCTCAATATGGACAAACTCCCTTTTTTCCTGAAAACCTTAAGGACGGATTTAATTGTGTAATTGTTAATTATTCTAACTATGTGCTTCCTTCAAACGTTTTATCCATTGCCCGCTTTTTTAATAAAACAACAGCTTTTAATAGTACTAACAACGGTGTAACTTCATTTAATATTCCTTCAGGAGGCACAGTAAGCATTCATGTTGCGACAATCTTGGGAAAAAAATGTTATTTTATAACTGGCGATTATCAATAAATATTACTAGAAATTTTCAACATTGCTTTGACTACTATTTAAGCTCTTTTTACGAACCTATTATTTGTTTATTCATCTAAAAAGCTAAGAAAATGAAAAATTTATTGAGTATCATCTTATTTGCATTGCCTGCAATTATCTTTGCCCAAAGCACCGAACGGAGTGTAATAGCTTCCAATGGAGGCTATGGAAGCACTGTTTCTTTTACCATTGGAGAAGTTGTTGTTGCTTCTGGATCACCAAGCATCGTTACTCTCTATCAAGGTTTTCAGCATCCAGACCCCGGCTCTATTGGCATAGAAGATATTAAAACTGGCGTATCGATTAAGGCCTTTCCCAACCCGACCAAAGGGCTTGTTACCTTGGATCTAAACACCTTGAATGCTATAGCGCTTACGATTTCAGTATTTGATGCAAGTGGAAAGCTAACATTAATCCCCATTACACAACTAAATCTAAACGGAGAGAGCACTCATACGATTGATTTTTCAAACCTGGAAGCAGGAAATTATTATGTGCAAGTGCAAAATACCGACCGTACGCTTAACAGCTCATTAAAAATTCAAAAAGTGAAATAATTTTTAACGTCTTGGGTAAAAATAGGCCGCATTGCTGTGGTCTTTTTTTTGTTTAATTTATTACAAAAGCTTTAAACGACGCACAAAACAGGGCATGTGTCAATACCGATTTAATGGGTAGTTTGCCTTTTGTCAAATTTGTCAGTTATTGGTTTGGAGCAAATTTAACTTCTTATTCAATACAGAATTTATTTTGTCTAGTGCAATACTAGTATCCTTAGGATTTTCGTTATGAATAATTTGAAGTTTTTCATTCTTAATAAATGCACTAAAAAAATATCCAGTCGCCACACAATCCATACTAATAAATCATAACTTATGCATCCCTTATTTGCAACATGCAAACTTTTGTGAAACTAACCAAATAACGTTAAGCAGCCGGTACTAACCGCGCTTAATTTTTTGATACGTTTTTAAATGACGCTCTTTTTTACTTTCGTAAATATCTGCTATAGTCACTAAAATTCCGGTTTCTTCTACCTCACCAAATGTACTGTTGAGCGCAGTTCCAAAACTTTTCATCGTAGGTGATAAATTCATGTAAGTATTTACTAAAGGTGGTATGTGCTCATTTAATTCTCCTACTTCATGCTTTAATACTTTGTATCCCTCTTTGTAATCAAGTCCTTTAAAAAGTGATTCCAAATAATTTACATCAGTGGTAATTGGTAATGGTTGCTTGGGCCGCAGTAAATTGTCAGGGTCGGGAAAATATTTTTTCAAGAAATACAAAATCATGTCTCTTGCTTGCACATTAAAATGGCGGTACATGGTAACCTTTCCGTAAAAATATTTAATATCCGGATTGTCTACAGTAATGGCCCCTAATCCGTCCCATATGTTGTCAAGTGAAAACAAGCCCTTACGATTACCTGCTGTTGGCTGAAAATTAGGTTGTACAAAGGAACGCCCCAGTTCAATGGTTACCGGTAAAATTTCGTTCACAAACTTGGCTGATAAATCAAACAGGCCGCTGGTAGCTAATTGTAAATTTCCATTTTGATCACGATCGGCATCACCACATCGCATGTAGCGGTAACCACCAACCACTTCTTTGTATTCAGGATTCCATACAACCAATTGTTTATAGGGATTAGGACGCGTATCAAAAATATCTAAGTCCATTTCTTTACCAGTACCACCTCCCGCATTACGAAAAGTAACTTCACGCAATCGCGCAATTTCGCGCACTAAGTTTGGCGAATTGTGATAAGTAACACTATAAATCAAATTTTTTCCATTGTTTGTATTTCGCACAAACTTTTCTTCAGTAAGTTCGGCTTCAATAAGCGCAACATCAACGGGAGAAATAATTGGCTGCATAGTTTATTAATTACTTTTTGTTTTGGCTAATTGGTAAACTTCCTTTTTCACTTCTTGTGCCCATTGAAGGTCGCTCTTTTCAGAAGTAAAAGTGGCAAACGGAATGGGCTTTCCAAAGATAACAGTAATTGTTTTATTTCGTTGCCGAAACATTTCATCCGCTAAAAAAAACATTTCAATATTTGCTTTTATTCCCAGTTTAGTTCGCCATCGAGCCAGGTTGTAAAAACGATTTGAATTTTTTCCGCTTACATATAAAGGAACAATATTACGTTGGTGTTTTTTAGCTTTGGTTATAAAACTTTTTTTCCATTCTAAGTCTACAATTTCTCCTGCATCATTTTTTCGAGAAACCAATCCTGCAGGATAAATAAAAATTGCTTCTTCAGAAGCATAGGCCTCATCAATATCGTTGAGCATTTTTAAAGAGTTTTTTCCGTGCTTATTTACACCTACAAAAAGCGGTTTCAAATTTTTTAAATGCAACAAAATATCGTTCACAATAAACTTTACATCGCTACGCACATGGTGTATCGAATCTAATATTACCATGGCATCAAAGCCTCCCAATGGATGATTGGAAGCAAAAACAGCACCGCCACTTTTGGGCACATTTTCGAGTCCTTCAATTTGAACCTTTACATTAAAATAATTTACAACAGCAGTTGAAAAGGCAAATCCGTCATCGGTGCGATGTTCGAATAAAAAAGCATTTATTTCGTCCTCGTGTATAATTCGCTTAATATAATTGAGAAGAAAACGAGGAAGAAACTTTAAAAGCTTGGGATTCTTGCTACGAATTAATTCTTCACTGTCGATAGTTTTAGTGAATTTCTCAGTAGTTGTAGTTGATGCTGTGTAACTATTCATTCCTGCATTGATTCCTTTATAATCTGTTTCAAAGTTAGAAAATGAAACGATTTTTTAATGCACTTGCTGATATTCGTCAATTTGTTGCAAATTACTTTTTGAAAGAAATATCTTTACCTCTGAATAAATAAATTTTAAAGTAGCCCATAACTTGAAATCCTTTCTCATTTTTAGTCTCAAAAAAAATTGGGTAATCGTCCCTATCATTGCCTCTGTCTTGATTATTCAAGCTTGTACTACAACGAATGAAAAATCGAAAGAAATAACTTTTGCCACAGACATTGCTCCAATAATTTACAAAAATTGTTCGCCCTGCCATCAAAAAAATTCGGTTGGTCCCTTTCCCTTGCTGAGTTATAGAGATGTTGCCAAACGCGCTAAAATGATTGCTACCGTTACAGCAAATCGATATATGCCACCCTGGCCTGCAGATGCAAGTTACAGTCATTTTGTGGATGAAAAAATATTGAGCAATCGAGAGATTGAACTTATAGGCAAGTGGGTGAACGAAGGATGCATTTTGGGTGATAGCACTAAATTGCCTGCTGCTCCGGCATTTTCGAATGGCTCACAATTGGGTATTCCTGACCTGGTTATTAAAATGGACAAGCCCTATAAAATCAAAGGCGATAATTTGGATCGTTTTTTATTAATGAAACTTCCTTACGAAATTCAACGTGATACATTTATACGAGCCATTGAATTTATTCCGGGCAATAGCAAATTATTGCATCACATGAATGGAGAAATGTTGCGCTATGAATATGATAAAAAGAAAAATGTTTTTGATGGAGAAAAAGTAGTTGATGTTGCTGAATTCCCAACGGTTAAAGACGCCTATGAAAAAATGAAATTAGCCAATGACGATGGAAGCTATCCAATTATGAAATTATCGGTAACTAATTTTTTACCCGGAGTTTTGCCTAATCTATATCCGGAAGGAATTGGCGGATTTTTTATGTCGCGCAAAGGAGCTTTTTTCTTTAAGGACATACATTACGGACCATCTCCAATTGACACCAGTGACCAATCTCAACTTAACATTTTTTTTGGCCCCGGCCCATTAAAGCGACCAACATTAGAATTACAAATGGGAACTTTGGGAGTATCGCCGATAGTTCCCCCACTCATTATTCCACCTGATTCAGTAAAAACCTTTTTAACAAGCTACTACGTTGGTACGAGTATATCCTTACTCACTATTAATCCGCACATGCATTTGTTAGGAAAAAAATTCTGGGCCTTTGCTATTGCTCCTGATGGTGATTCCATTCCCCTGATTAAAATAAATAAATGGGATTTTCGTTGGCAATATTTTTACACCTTCAAAAAAATGGTAAAAATTCCCGAAGGTTCTACTATTTATGTGTATGGTACCTTTGACAATACATCGCAAAATCCGCTCAATCCATTTCATCCTCCACGCACCATTTCAGAGCGTGATGGAAGTATGCGCACTACCGATGAGATGTTTCAGTTTATTATAACATACTTACCGTATGAACCGAACGATGAAACTATTTCGTTGGAAGGGAAATTGAGATAGGTACTTATCACTTTACTCGTTTCGAATTATCTTTAATAAATGCATCCCAACCCGAATACTTTTTATCGCCAACTGTTGAATTGTTTTGATAGGTATGACAAACAGCAGCTGCTAGTCCGTCGGTTGCATCTAAATCATCGGGCAATTGCTGAATCTTTAACATGTTTTGCAACATCGCTGCCACTTGCTCCTTCGAAGCATTACCATTGCCTGTAATTGATTGTTTAATTTTTTTAGGAGAATACTCGAAAATGGGAATATCGCGGTACATAGCTGCTGCAATAGCAACTCCTTGAGCTCTTCCCAACTTCAGCATCGATTGCACATTTTTACCAAAAAACGGGGCTTCCACAGCCATTTCATCCGGCTTGTATTCTTCAATTAAGCCTAATGTACGTTCAAATATTTTTTTCAAACGCAAAGGATGATCATCGTATTTGTTAAGGTGCAAAACACCCATTGCCAGTAATGAAATTTTAGTACCTGTGCTGTGCACAATTCCATATCCCATTATTGTTGTCCCGGGATCAATTCCTAAAATAATTTTATCCTTAACGATACTTTTAATTCCTTGTATTGCCATATCTAATTTCAAAAATACATTATTTTGATGCAATCAATTAGTTTTAACTTTGCTCAAAAAAAAAATGAAAACTGCAAATTATATACAACAACTAGTAAAATATAATGTTTGGGCCAATACTAAAGTGGCTGATATTTTATGCACTCTTACTGCTGATGAAATACAAAAAGAAATAAAAAGCAGTTTCTCCTCAATTCAAAAAACAGTTTTTCATATATGGGATGCTGAGTTTATATGGCTCAACCGAATTAATGGAATTTCAATTACTACTTTTCCAAGTAAAGAGTATTCAGAGAATAGCGCTATCGATGCCTTTGTTAATTGCTCCATCGATTGGCAAGTGTTAATGGAAAATAAATCGGATGCCTATTTTGATGAATTGTGCAGCTACACCAACTTGCAAAAAAAAGTATTTAGTAACCGAATTGGAGATATTGTTATCCATTGCATGAATCATTCAACTTATCATCGAGGTCAATTAATTACCCAATTTCGGCAACTTGGAAAAGAGCAATTGCCTTCGACCGATTTCATTACTTTTCTTCGAGAAAAATAATCATTTTGATTCCGATTTTTTGCTCGTGTATTGCTCTAAATAGCTATAAAATACACATAACAGAAACTGCATGAACAAATACCTTGCGTAATAAATTCTAAGAAATTGATTTTATTCAAGTCAATTACAAAAAATTAATGCACTACTACTAACTTTTTGTTAAGCGTAAAATTATCAGCTTTCACCACAACAACATAAATTGCAGAAGCCAAATCGCCGATATCTAGCTTAAATTCGGTCACACTTTCAGCGGAAAATAATTTTGTATAAACCTCATTTCCTAGTTTATCAAAAATTTGAATTGAATTTAATCCAAGTTGATTAGTATTGCTTATTAAAACGTTTTTACTTGCAGGATTAGGTGTAATTAGTAAAGATCCGCTTGATAATTTGTTTTCCTTTATTCCGACAGCTTTGTTCTTGATATTACTTTTTGACGTGTTAATTCCAGAAACTGTACGTTGCGTTGGTGTACAAGTTAAACCACCCATGTTTGTAACTAAACGGTAACTTGCATTGGGAAATAAATTGTAATCGGGATCACTAATTTGATTCACATTTCCGGAAGTAATAGCAATGGTTCGCCAAACACCTGAACTAATACTATCGCGAAGTAACAAATATTGTAAAACCGGTGTAGTTTGATTTTGAATTTGATAAAAATTCCAATCAAAATTGCCATTACTTTGGTCATTTAATTTAATGGTATGATGAAAATCGCTTTTCGCACTTTCGGTTCCACATGCATCAACGGTCGACAGTTTGTATAACTTAGAAGTAACATTGGGATTGGCATATAATAAATTTGAATCAACAAATAAACTCAGTTGATTGTATGCAACCGATTTTACATAAGAAAATACATTTGTTATATCTTCTCTATATATTCTAAAGCTATCTATAACATCCGTAATCGGTTTTTCCCAAACAAGCACATTGTATTTTGATAAACTATCAACAGTGCAAATACACAATGGAACTGCTGGTGGAATAGAGTCGATAAAAAGCACCGAGCTACTATCAATACAACCTGCCAAACTTCTAACTAAATAAGAATAATTTCCTCCTTGAACTGCTGAATAAGTTGCTCCGGTAGCTCCTGCAATTGCAGTACCTTCGTAAAACCATTGATACGAAAAACCTGAGCCGCTCAATGCACTTAATAATTCAGGATGATTGGCACATGCATATGCTGGTCCGTTATAAGAAATAACTGCTGAAACAGCATTGCAAGGACCTTCAATTTTAGCAATTACACCATCCCAAACACCTCCTCCAAAGCTTGTTTGAAAACCACTGGTAGCAATTCCAGATGCACTTTGTGTTGTACCACTTAAAACTATGTCGTCGTTTTTATCAACGGTAATTCCATTTGCATACTCTTGTAAATTTCCACCTAAGTATGAACCAAAAATTCGTTGGCCGAGCGCATTAAATCCGGCAATCAAAACATCACCTGTTCCGCCACCGAAACTGCTTTGAAATGCATCAGATGCAATATTTGACGTGCTTGAAGTTTCACCTGCAATAAATACATTTCCCTTAGAATCGCTGGTGCAAGTAATTGCATAATCGTTACCAGATGATCCATAATATGAGCCCCACAAGCGATTTCCAGCAGGATCAAATTTAGCTACAAATGCATCGAGTGGTCCACCTCCAAATGAATTTTGAAATCCTGAAGATGCGATCGAAAAACTGCTATTTGTTTGTCCACACAAAAAAACATTGTTGTTGTAATCTGTAGCCACATCAAATGCAATATCCGAATCAATATCGCCGTAATAAGAACTCCATTGAAAAGCACCGGTTCCCGAAAATTTTACAATGAAGGCATCCATACCTCCACCAAATGTGCTTTGAAAACCACCTGCTATTTGCTGACCTAAACCACTTGTACTTCCACACATAAACACATTACCCAAAGCATCCGTTGTGCATGAATATGCTCGATCGTCGCCCCCATCGCCAAAATAAGTTCCCCAAATTCGACCACCTGAAGAATTAAATTTTACCAAAAAAGCATCGATTGTAGCAGATGGCGAAGTGGGTTGAAAGGAAAGCGGTGTAGATAGTCCAGTAGAACTATTTGTAGAACCGCATATGTAAATATTATTTGAATTATCAACAGCACAATTATTGGAAACATCATCACCAAAACCACCATAATAAGTAGCCCATACACGTGCACCAGTAGCATTAAATTTGGCTAAGAAGCAATCGTATTGTCCACCGATAAAACTGTTTTGAAATCCACCCGATGCAATTCCCGTAGTGCTTGAAGTAAATCCTGAAACATACACATTTCCTCCTGCATCGGCAGCGCATCCTTGTCCAATATCAGTATCGTTACCACCATAATAAGTAGCCCACTGACGCACACCTGCAGCATTAAACTTTACCACAAAAGCATCGCTTAATGAAGCATGTGAAGTTTGAAAACCACCGGCTGTTGCAATACCATTATTGCTATCGGTTTCTCCACACATAAAAATATTTCCGCTGGTATCAGTACTGCACGCGTATCCATAATCAGCTCCTGTACCTCCATAATAACTCGACCATTGCAAGGTTGGATCAATAACAAGTGTTTGGGTTACATCGTAGTTTTCGAGTAAAAACTTTACTTGATTTCCGGTTACACTAAAATTACTTTTTATACTTTTTCCTGTTTCAGCAATAAAACTAATAGGTGAAGCTTCAGTTAATTCGCCCAATCGAGTTACAATATTCAAGTTACCCTCTTTATTTCTTTCAACGGAACCTGCCTGTTTGTAGCGAATACTAATTTGATTGGGATTACCTCCTGGATGTACAATAAAATCATATTCCATTTTCCCATTTTTACTATAAAGCACCCAATCAATTTGCGGATAAACATTTTGAAAAGTCAAACGCGAAAATGCCGGAACATTTGTTATTCCTTGTGTGCAATTCGCTAAATAAAAATTTTCGTAATACTCACTTTTTTGCCCGACGATTACTTTAGCAGAAGTATTTGAATTTTCAAGGCACATATCTAGTCGAAAGAATTCTGCGTCTTTTGATTGAACTGATTGAGCAATATGCTGTTCATTTAAAGCTTGTTTTTGATCACTCCTTTTTTTCCATTGATAGTAAATTGCGCCTTTGCTGATATATACTTTTACACCGTTACTTTCAGTTGTGTAAAGGATGTCAGGTTTTGTCTTCCCTTCCAAATCGATTACTTGCCCTCTATTTTCAACAAACAACAATTGCTCGTTTGTTGACTTATTAGTTAAACTACTTGTTAAGGGTTGTGCTTGTGTTGTAATAAAAAATGAAATACATGCACATAACCAAACTATTTTTTTCATGTCTTTTTTACTAATAGATGATATTCGAATTTGCTAACTATTTTCTTTTAGTATAGTTTGCCATTATTTTTTTACAACTAATTTTTTTGTTTCAGTAAAATTATCTCCTACTATGTTTATATGATAAATACCGGAACTGAATTCTGATAAATCAAGTGTATAATTATTCTTGATTAAATCTTGCTCATTAATTAAAATCAATTCTTTACCTAATATATCAAGTATTGATACAGTATTTATCTTGATTCCCTTTAAATGGGAAATAGTTACTTGGTCTTTTGCAGGATTGGGGAATAAATAAATTTCAGAAGCAAAATCAACCTTTGCATTCTTTATACCTACAGTATTAGTTCTGTTTTTGATGTTGGATTTTGAGGTGTTAATACCTGATAACAATTTCTGAGATGGAGAACAAGGTGAAAACCATTTCATTTCAATTTTATACAATGCAGTAGGATATAAATCGGTCGCATTGTCACTAAAAATTGTTGGTGAAGTAAAGGACACAAAACCTATGGAATCGAATTGGGAAATAGGCGTATTGGCGCGTAAAACTACATAGTAAGCTCCAGTAACATTTACACCTTCATATGGATTCCAAGATAAATTTGTAATACCGGCTCCTAAATTATAGTTAGTTTGCAAAAACAAACAAGTATGCTTGTCTGAAACAGCCATAGTACTTCGATGGTCACAACTATCTACACTTTGTAACAAATAACTCCAAGCCTGGCTATTCGGATTTGATACAGTATCTCTGAAAAACCCAGGTGCTGAGGCATCAATTGAATCAACTGAAGTAAACATATTTCCTGCAGTTTCACGTAAAAACACATAGCGTTTAATGAATGTGTTTGCTGGCTTTTCAAAATAAATTAAATTATATTGAGAATTAGAATCGACACTGGCGTAACAAATTTGAGCTAGTGGAGGAGCCGGATTTATTTGTATACTGTTGCTGGTATCGCTACAAATACCATGATTGGTAACCAGCACAGAATAGGTATCGCTGGTGCTTCCACTTGCTACAAAAAATGTATCTGTGATTCCTGTTGAATTTCCATTTTTCAACCATAAATAAGTGAAATCCGGTGTTGATGCAAGCGACAAAGTACTGGTTGATGACAAACAAGTATAAGCTGAGCCGGATAACACAATTTGTGATTGTGGATAGGTGTACACTTCAACATGCAGTATATTACTAGTACTATCGCAATTATTAATATTCAACTCTTTTACAAAATAATTTCCTGTTTTGTTTGCCGAATAAAATTGAGAAGTTGCGCCTTGCACTAATGTATCATTTCTATACCATTGATATATAACACCGGCTGAACTATTTGCAGAAAGTGTTACACTTTGTCCATTACAAATTTCCAAACTACCGTTTGCACTGATAAAAGCCGGCGGTTTTAAAAATCCATTCACAGTAAAACCAACACTTTCTGTACTGCATCCTGCGCTATTTGTAACTTTAACCTTATAAACAGCACTTGCATTAACTATCAACGAATCGCTCAATGCACCGGAAATTAATTGATTGTTTACGAACCATTGATAGGTATAACCTGCTCCTGTATTCGCATGCAACACCAAGTTATCTCCAATACAAAACAACTGACTACTAGCCGAAATACTTGCTAATGGCGTAGGTAAAACTATTACATTTATACTGTTACTAATAGAATCGCAACCGGTAACACTTGTTGTAATTACACGATAGCTTCCAGCAGAATCGGCAGTGTAGCTAATTGAATTGGCTCCCGGAATACTACTCCAATTGTTGTTATTGAATTGTTGCCATTGACGAAATACAATATTAGTATTAGAAGGAGATTTTAGAACCACTGTACTTCCGTTACAAATATTTGTTGATGTTAAGGCCTGAATATGCGCATTTGGCAAAGCGCCAATAGCCCCTACAGTTTGAGTTGTTGAGGAAATAGGCGGATTGTTTGGCAAATTTGAAACAACACGAATTGAATTTCCGGAAAAAGAAGCTCCTACAGTAAGTGGAATATATCCGTGAATTGTACCTGAACTTGCTGTAGTTGTTCCTAAAATTTCGGGATTTGTAGTTGAAAAATTTGTATAAAGTAATGCTCTGAAAATTGTGCCTAAAGGAAAATTCCCAATAGTATTAAAAGGCACCATAATACTATCGCCCGGGCAAATTGATGTATTGCTTATAGGTAAAGTAAGTATAACACGGTCATTAAAACGTGCCAACAAAACATCGCTGTTGCCGCTAAAAGTACTTGATGAATTGTAAGCCATCCCAAAAGCACTATTGGTGCTGCCTCCTGCAATTAAATTATTTCCTGTGAGTGCTACCGAATTAAATGTTTCTGTTCCTTGTGATGTTCCTAATGGAGATGACCATTGAAACTGACCATTTGTTGTAAACTCTGCAACTACAGCATCTATATCGTTGTTATTGTGATTTGCCCCAACAAATCCAACTCCGTTAATATCCATGAATGGGCTATTACTATATCCGCCAACCACAATTAAATTTGAAGTATTAATAGAAATACAGGTTGCAATATCACTTAAAAAACCACCAAAATAGCTTGACCAAACTCGATTTCCCAAACTATCAAATTTTACCAAAAACCAATCTTCCAAACCACTTATTGAAGTAGAATAACTTCCACTCGTAGCCAATCCACCGGAAGTTGTGTTTCCAAGCAAATAAATATTTCCGGCAGTATCAATGGCACAATATGCTCCATTATTGGCTCCACCGGTTTTTTCGCTTGCAGTAGGATTGCTCACGGTTGGTGTTCCTCCATAATAACTTGCCCATTTTACTGTTAAATCACTGTTGAAGCAAGCAATATAATCATCATCAATGCCTCCCAAACTCACATCAAAAGCACCTGTTGTTGCAATGTTTGAACTACTGGCTGTATTGCCCGATAAAAAGTAGGTATTGTTTTTTCCCAAACAGATTGTATTTGCTAATTCCTGATCGGAACCTCCATAATAAGCAAATCCAATACTTACAAGCATGCCTCCCGATAAACTTAATTTTGCTACAAAAGCATCATTCGCACCTTGATAAGAATTAGAAGCTAAAAATCCGGATGTACTTGAAGTTACACCAGAAACCAACAATTGCGTCCAATCATTCGAAGCACCTAACAGTTTAACATCACTAATATAATCCACATCGTTACCACCAAAATAAGAACTGTATTGAAAAGTTCCATTCGTATTAAAAACAGCAATAAAACCATCCGACAATCCATCTAACGTTGTATCTGACAAGGCACCATTTGTAGTAATTCCTTGTGCACTATTTGTACTACCAACCATTACTGCTTTAGACAAAGCTCCATCTGAAACAAATTGTCCGGAGAATGCCTCATCATCTCCTAAACCACCGAAATAAGTTGAATACACGATGGTTCCGCTATTATCAAAATAGCTATAGAATGCATCCTTTGATCCTCCTAATAAAGTTTGGTACCCACCACTAGTTGCTATTCCAAATAAACTAGAAGTATAACCAAAGGCCATGTTATCGGTAACTTTTGTTATTACTTCATTTAAGTTTCCTCCAACATAGCGACTCCAAACTAAGGTTGGGTCAATTATTAATGTTTGTGCAGAATTATAATTATCCAAATGAAAGCTTAGTGTTGTATTCTTTAATTTGAATTGGGAAGCAACAGCAATATTTTTTTCAAGAATTGTACAGGTTGGTTTTCCTTCAACCAATTGACCAAGACGGGTTGACACTATTAATTCGCCGGCTTTATTGAGTTCCAATTTATCGGCATGGGCATAGTTTAATTGAATTACATTAGGATTAGCACCCGGATGCACTACAAAATCATATTCAACTAAATTATTCTTAGTATAAATAACCCAATCTATTTTTGGATAAACATTTTTAAAAATAAGTTTTGAATACCCATGCACATCGCTTACCGATTGTCCCGATAAAAAATAATTTTCATAATAATCGCTTTTATTCTCCTTGCGAATTTCACTCGGTTTTTTAGAATTTACTAAATTCATTTCTAGCTTGTGAAGCTCCATCTTACCATTCTCACCAACTTGCATAAACTGATAAAAAATTCCCCTTTCTGTAATAAACAATTTGGTACCATTAGCGCAGTAAGTAAATTTTACATCGTTTCGTTGCTTTCCGTTTACATCTTGTATTTGCCCTTTATTCTCCATGAATAGCAATGGCTTTTGCTCAGCCGCTTGTATAGTTTGGCTATGAGAAATAATAATCAGGAGTAAAAATTTTACCCATTTGAGTTGATTGCTAAAAAATGTATTCATCTTAATAATATTTATACTAATCTATAAAAAAAGTCTGATTATACTATATATTCTGTTAAAATAATCTATTTTTACTCTGCTTAAAAAACAAAGGTTACAAAACTTACTAACACCAAGAAATATGAAAAAACTTATACTCATTTTATTTGTGTCGTTGAGCTCAATCGTTTCAGTTGCTCAGGTAAACATTGCACGATATATGGCTGTGGGTCATATCAACGACACTTTGAAGGTAATTGACACAACTAATTACACAGTTATTCGATCGATGAAAATGACCTGTGATTCAACAATTATTGGAGCTACAGGATTGACGCGTCATCCGCAAACGGGCGTATATTATATAATGCTCCGATTTCAAGATTTATTTAATCGCTATTTGGGAACAATTAATCCGGCCAATGGTGCGGTTACAATAATTGGCCCTGTTGGTGATAGAATGTCGAACATTATTTTTTTACCGACCGGAACATTATTAGGAGTAACCGGCGATGGAGCATTAACACCTGAATCGCTTTTTTCGCTAAACCTTACTACTGGAGCTCCAACATTTATTAGAGCATTAGGCGCAGGAAGCGGTGGAGAAGCGATTGGCTTTTGTGCCGACAATAATAAAGTTTTTCATCGATCAGGTATATCCAATCAGGCTTATGAAAAAATGGATACTGTACTCTACAATTTAACTCCAATTCCACAACAAGGAAATCCTGGAAATGAAACCTTTTGCATGTTGTATGCAGGTTTTGGAAATTTTATTTCAATTGACAGAAACAACGATGTAGTAATCATAGACACCTTGGGGAACTATACATTTAAAAGCAATTTAAGCCAACCTTATAAAGGCTTGGAATATTTAAATTGTACACGAAATATAACCGGTACATTAAGTTTTTGCGCAGGTGAGTCAACTGTACTTACTGCTACAGCAGGTGCTACTTCGTACGCTTGGTATAAAAACGGAGTATTATTATCGGGTACTAATTCAGCTACTTTAACAGTTACATCAGCCGGAAAATACAATTGCATTTTTACTGATTTATGTGGTGCCGACTCATTGCCTGCTTCGGTAACGGTAACTCAAAAATCATTACCACTTGTAAGTTTGAGTGGTGCTGCCGAATTTTGTGAAGGTTCAACAACCTTGTTGAGTGGAACCGGTGGTGGTACAAGTCAATGGTACAAAAATTCAATTCTTATAAATGGAGCCACTTCTTCTACTTACTTGGTAAACAGTCCAGGTCATTACAACATGATTAAAACGAATTCTAACGGATGTAAAGATTCTGCGGTGGTTGGTATAAGTGTTACCATGAATCCTAAACCGCTTATTGTGATTTCAGCTGTGCACGATGTAATTTGCAACGGAGGAAGCACCGGTACTATTGATGTAGTTATGCAAAGTGGCACTGCTCCATACACCTACAGTTGGTCTAATGGCACTTCCTTTCAAGGAGCTAGTTCACTTTCTGCCGGCACCTATATTTTGATTTGTGAAGATAGCAAACAGTGTAAGGATACTGCCAGTGCTCAGGTAAATGAAGCTCCTGCTATTTCTTTATCTCTTTCAGCAACCTCAGTATTGTGCAATGGCGGAAACAGTGGATCTGCAACAGCTATTGCTACTGGTGGAACAGGATTGTTGAGCTACTCTTGGTCTAACGGAAATAGCTCATCAACAAACACAAATTTGCCAGCCGGTATGTATTCAATTTTAGTACAGGACGACAGTTTATGCATCAAAATGGATAGTATTGAAGTTACAGAGCCCGGAATCCTATTGGTAAATTTTAGTTCAACCAACGTAACTTGTAACGGTTTAAATAATGGTGCTGCCCAAGTTATTGTTGCTGGTGGTACACTTCCTTATGTTTATAACTGGTCTAACGGTGGAACCTTTGATACCATTAACAATTTATCAGCTGGCTATTATAGTATTACTACCGTTGATGGGAATTTATGTACTACAATTGACTCGGTTGAAATTGTTGAACCGGCTGTATTACTTGCTAATTTAACTTCAACCTCAGTTACTTGTTTTGGAAATAATGATGGAGTAGCAATGGCCAATCCAAGTGGTGGAACAGGTTCTTATACTTATTTGTGGTCGAGCGGAGCTACTGGTCAAAGTAGCAGTAATTTAACTGCAGGTAATTACAGCGTTACGATTAGTGATGCTAATTTATGTAGCACTATTGATACTGTATCGGTAATTCAACCGACCTTATTAACAATTGACACTATAATAGTAACCAATGCAAGTGGGGGATTAAACAACGGCACTATAGATGTAATCGCATCAGGTGGTGTTCTTCCATACACTTACAATTGGAGCGATGGCAGCACTACTCAATCAATTTCCAATCTTTCACCGGGTGTTTATTTTGTAACAGTTATTGATCAAAATGGATGTGATACGCTTAGTGTAAATATTTCTTTACTTGGCGTTGGATTGAATGAGTATTCTACTGTTGAGTATTTGCAAGTGTTTCCGAATCCTTCAAGCGGAGATTTTCAAATAATGACAACCAAAAACATGCAGTTGGATTTGTTTTCGATACTAGGTGAAAAAATAGCTTCTTATATCACAGAAAAAAACAAACCACTTATTATTCATACTGAATTACCGAATGGAATTTATTACCTACAAGGCAGGAATAAGGAAGCACAGGTAATGTATAAAATTTGTATTCGTAATTAATAAGCCATTCGTTTTATAATGAAAAGATCCGGAATAATTTCCGGATCTTTTTTTTGAATAGGATATAAAACTGAAACGCCTCGCATTGCTGCAAGGCGTTTCTCCCCTTAAACTAAGTAAACCACTACTTACTCAACAGCTCTTTAACAATGGCACTTACAATTTTGCCATCGGCTTTTCCTGCAAACTGTTTACTGGCTACACCCATTACTTTTCCTAAATCGGAGGGTGAGCTTGCTCCCAGATTGCTTAAAATTTTTGAAATCTCGCTTCGCAATTCATCTTCACTCATTTGCTTTGGCAAATAATTTTCGATTACTGCAGCTTGTGCTAATTCTATATCAGCTAAATCTTTTCGATTTTGAGTTGTGTAAACTTCTGCCGTTTCCTTACGTTGTTTCACCATTTTGTTAAGCGCTTTCATTTCGCTTTCGGAAGTGAGACCTTCTGGTGAGGTTTTTAATAAAAGTATGGCTGATTTTACTGCTCGCAATGCTTCCAATTTTGCAGCTTCTTTGGCTAACATCGCTGCTTTAATATCGGCATTAATTTGTTCTTCTAAGGTCATTTTAATTTACAAATATTAATCAACGTTGTCGTGTAAAAAAGAATTGTTGGGCTTTATCTCAGCAGATGATTTATCCTCAGCAGCCGATAAAGTAAATCGCGAAACATTTGAATCGCTTGAATGAGGCACATTGGATAATGTGATATTTTTTCGCAAGTAAGCAGGTTGACTTTCCATTTCACTCAAGCCACCTGGTGTTTTAAATTTATGACTTAGATTTTTCAATCGGTTCACTCTATCGTTTGCCAATCGCATTCGATCGTCGGCAGGAATTGTACTTTCAAATTTCTCTTCTACTTTTTTGGTGATGATAAATGGTTCGTCAACTTTTTCATCTGTTGTATTACTTGTAGAAGTAGTTACTTCAAATTCAAAACTTAGATTCGTATTTTCATTGTTAGAAGCTACAGGTGCATTTTCTTCCAATTCCTCCAGTTGATGCACTATAGGCTGTTGAAAAGACGTAGTTTCAACACGAACTTCAGGCGACTTTTCAATACTTGTTGTAGGAAGAATATCTCCGTCCAACTTATATTTTGTTACTTCAACTTTTTTAGGAATATCGTAACCCAAATCGCTTTTCTTTTTGAAACCAGTGGCGATAATTGTTACGTTTACTCTATCGCCCAATGTTTCATCGACTCCATAACCTTGAATTACCTCAGCAGTTTGTCCGGCAGCTTCCTGAATGTAATCGGCAATTTCGCCAAATTCATCCATAGTAATTTCTTCGGTACCGCAAGTAATATTTAACAATACATAATTGGCTCCTTTAATATTTCCATCGTTTAATAATGGTGATGCCAATGCTTGTTCAACAGCGTTAATAGCTCTGTTCTCGCCTGTCGCCGATGCCGATCCCATAATCGCTCTTCCGCTGTCTTTCAAAACAGTTTGAATATCTGCGAAATCGGTATTTATGTGCAAGGTTGTTGTAATAATATCGGCAATTCCTTTCGCTGCTGTACTTAAAATATTATCAGCATGATTAAATGCCTCTCCCATTTTTAAGTTACCATATATTTCGCGTAATTTATCGTTATTGATAATAAGCAAAGTATCCACATTTTTCTCCAATTCTTCCAAGCCTGCTTCTGCTTGTTGCTTACGCTTTCTTCCTTCTAATGCAAATGGCACGGTAACAATTCCAACTGTAAGAATTCCCATTTCTTTGGCTGTACCGGCAATAACAGGAGCTGCACCAGTTCCGGTTCCACCACCCATACCTGCGGTAACAAAAACCATTTTAGTAGTGCTACCTAATATTTCTTTAATTTCTTCAATATTTTCAATTGCTGCATTTTTTCCAACTTCGGGTTGGGAGCCTGCACCACGTCCTTCAGTTAGTGTTGCACCCAATTGAACTTTGCACGAAACCGGACTAATATCAAGCGCTTGTTGATCGGTGTTGCAAACCATAAAGTCTACCCCCTTTATTCCCATACGATACATGTGGTTTACAGCATTGCTGCCACCGCCTCCTACTCCTATTACTTTAATAATTGAGGAGTGGTCCTTTGGTAAGTCGAATTTCATCATTTCGTTTTGCATTTTAATTTTAGTTTAGTAGTGGTTACTATTGAATATCTTCATCAAAAATTCCTTTTGCTTTGTTCAGCAAATTGTCAAAAAAACTACCTTTCTTTTTTACTGAATGGTCCTTAATCTCAGTATGTGTAGGAGCTGGTGGTGCATCATTGGTTGTTGTATCAATTGATTCTTCAACCGGATTAGAAGTAGCCAATCCTCGAATTACTAATCCAACTCCGGTTGCATACATCGGACTAGTCACATCTTCAAGTCCTTTACTAAGGTGTTCGTTGGGATAACCAACACGTGCATCCATCCCGGTAATATACTCCATTAGTTGAGTGATGTGTTTAAGCTGCGCTCCACCTCCGGTAATAACAATGCCTGCTATTAATTTTTTCTCGTAACCAGAGTTTTTTATCTCGTAGTAAATGTGCTCTATAATTTCCTCCATGCGAGCTTCAATGATGCTCGCCAAATTTTTTAACGAAATTTCTTTGGGCTCACGACCTCTTAAACCCGGTATACTTACAATTTCATTATCAAGGTTTTCGCTGGCCAGTGCTGAACCAAATTTTATTTTTAATAATTCAGCTTGATTTTTAATAATCGTGCAGCCTTCTTTAATATCTTCTGTTATAACATTTCCGCCAAACGGAATTACAGCAGTATGCCTAATAATTCCTTCATGAAAAATTGCAATATCAGTTGTGCCACCTCCAACATCTACCAATACTACTCCGGCCTCTTTCTCTTCATTACTCAATACTGCATCAGCAGAAGCAAGAGGTTCAAGCATTACTTCTTTTGTAGTTAAACCCGCCTTTGTAACACATTTAATAAGATTATGAATTGCGGCAACCTGTCCGGTTATTATGTGGAAATTTGCTTCCAATCTTTTTCCGGCCATTCCAATAGGATCCTTAATCCCCATCTCATTATCCACAATATATTCCTGAGGAAGTACATGTATAATTTCTTCACCGGGAAGCATAGCCAATTTGTACATATCTTCAATCAAAGCATCAACGTCTTTCTGACTAATTTCTTCTTCCAAACTATTGCGCATTCGAATACCACGATGCTGCAAGCTTTTAATGTGTTGACCGGCAATCCCAACATGCACTTCATTGATGGTAATACCGGATTTGCTCTGAGCTTCTTCAACAGCTACCTTAATTGACTGAACAGTTTTTTCAATATTCGAAACAACGCCTCTTGAAACGCCCACTGATTCGGTCTTACCGAGACCAAGAATCTCAATTTTACCAAATTCATTTTTACGCCCAACGAGCGCAACAATTTTTGTGGTACCTATATCTAATCCTACAACTATATCGCTGTTTTTCATTCTAGTTATTTTTTGCAAACAACATTATTTTCGAATTTCAGGTTTATTTCAGAATAGGTGTTCCAACCTACTTTGCTTAATCCGCGTGTATAAAAAATGTACAGCTTCTTAAATTTCTTGTCTATATCCTGAGTATCTCCGAAAATTATTTTGTGCTTGCCAATCGATGGTATCAACTCAATGTCAGCTCCAACGGTTATTTGCTGAATTTGAGCTTTCCAAAATTCGTTTGAATCAATATATTTCGCAAGGCAATAAAGGCCAAATAGCTTGTTTTTTTTCAACAGCGAATCGTTAATATCCTTCGACGAAAAATCCAGTAAATTATTGCTTACAAATCGTTCATAAATTTCTCCTGTAATTACTGGTACTCGTGCTGTATAGTTCGGTGACCATAACATTAACTTTCCGTTCGAATCTATATAATAGCTTTCTCCTCCAGCTGTAATTATTCGTGCAATGGGTCTTTTTTGTGTAATATTCACGGTGAGGTCGCCAGCAATATTTTCAAAAACTTCGGCATTTGAAATAGCAGGATGGGTGTTAAACACTTTTTCTAGTTTATTGATATCTATTGTTGCTAATGTTTGTCCATTTAACTTATCTCTGTTTTCGAGCGCCATTTGAAGAATATCAGCTTTGCTCACAAATTCGTTATCGTCAGTTTCATCAATGTTTATTTCAACAGATGAACAGGTTAGTCGGTTGTGTTCCTTTTTTACAAAACCAAGCAATACAACTGTTACAGCAAGTATTGTTATCCAACTGAAAACTATAAGTACTTTTTTTATCGACTTCATGCTTTCAAATTATATTTTTTAATTAATGCAATTTCAATAGGTTCAACACATTTATCAATATCTCCTGCACCCAGCGCCAGTATTACATCGGGTGATTTTTGAATAATTGTTTCAACCAAATTTTCTTTACTACAAAGCAATTTATTGTTTGATTGCATGCGCTGTAACAACATTGCTGAATTCACATTCGGTATGGGTAATTCACGAGCTGGATATATTTCAAGTAAGATGGTGTCGTCTAACAAATCCAAGCTTCGGGCAAATTCATCTGCAAAATCGCGGGTGCGCGAAAATAAATGCGGTTGAAAAATTCCAAGAATTTTTTTATGCGGGTAAAGCTCTTTTACTGAATTAATACAAGCTTTTAGTTCTTCGGGATGATGTGCGTAATCATCAATAAATACAAGCTTTTCTGATTTTATTCTAAAATCAAATCTTCGTTTCACTCCTCGAAAGCTTGCCAATGCTTCCCTTATTTCTATTGCAGTAACTCCGAATAACTGCGCTGCAGCTGCTGCCGCAATAGCATTTTCTGTGTTGTGTAGGCCCGGAAAAGAAAAGTGTAAACCAGCAATTGGTTCAACTTTACTTTCTAAATCAAACGAATAACTACCGTTATCAATATGCAGGTTCTTAGCATAAAAGTCAGCTCGATGTTGCAATGAATAGGTATATTTTGAAACACCTGTAGAAACTGGAAAATCGCTATCTAAACCAATTTTGGAAATTAAAAATCCTCCGGGTTTAATTTGATTGGAAAATAATTCAAAAGACTCCTTTAAAAATTTATGCTCCGAATAAATATCCAAATGATCTGCATCAATGGAAGTAATTATAGCAATGTTGGGATGCAAGGTTAAAAAGGAACGGTCGTATTCATCGGCTTCAACAACTGTTGGACCGGGTCCATTTAGTTGCTGAGAAAGTAAAAAGTTCGAATTGTAATTCCGCGCTATTCCTCCCAAAAATGCACTGCAATCCTTGTTGGCTGACTTAAGAATATGCGCCAAAATACTTGATGTTGTTGTTTTTCCATGTGTTCCAGCAACAGCCAATGTAAAAGTATTTTGAGTAATGATTCCCAAAACTTCCGAACGTTTTTTGAGTATATACCCTTCCTTAATAAAATAATTATACTCCGAATGATCTTTGGGAACAGCTGGTGTATAAATAACTAACACTTCCTGCTTAGATGTATATTTTAACTCTTTAAAATAAGCAATCGTATCATCAAAATGAATCCGAATTCCTTCGTTTTGCAAATCATCCGTCAAGGAAGTGGGTGTTTTATCGTAACCACACACCTCTTTGTTCATGGTTTTAAAATAGCGCGCAAGCGCACTCATTCCGATGCCTCCGATTCCTAAAAAATAAACAGTTTTAAGCGAGTTAAAATCCATTGATTTAGTTTGAATTTGCAATACTTGCTACTTCACTTGCTATAACTTCAGCTGCATCTCTGAAGGCGAGTTTCAAAATGTTTTCTTCTAACTTCATTCGCTTTTCATCATTTGCCAACAAATCAAAAAGTGTGTTTAACAACTTCTCTCCCACTTCAGAATCTTTAATCAATATGGCTGCATGATGTGTTACTAATGCCTGTGCATTGCTAGTTTGATGATCCTCGGCGGCTAAAGGATAAGGCACTAAAATAGCTGCTTTATCAACTATGCATAACTCTGAAACCGAACTTGCTCCGGCACGTGAAACTACCACATCGGCCACCGCATAAGCATAGTCCATTTTAGAAATAAAATCATGTACCCGAATTGCACTGCTTGTAAACTCAGCTGATGCATTGTCGGCAACAGCCTTAAATGTTTTACCTGTTTGCCAAATCAGTTGAATGTTCTTCTTTTCAAATTCAGGTAAACAATTTTTGATGGCTTCGTTAATACTTCTTGCTCCTAAGCTTCCACCAATAACAAGCACTGTTTTTTTATTAGCATCCAAACCGAAAAATTCCAATCCGCGTTCCTTCTTTCCAGCAAGGTTCTTAATATCCTGGCGAACAGGATTTCCGGTGAGAATTATTTTTTCTTTAGGAAAATATTTTTCCATTCCATCGTAAGCAACACATATACGTTTTGCTTTTTTAGCCAAAAACTTATTGGTAATTCCAGGATAAGAATTTTGCTCTTGAATTAATGCAGGAATACCCATTTTAGTTGCAGCATACAAAAGCGGACCACTTGCAAATCCACCCACTCCTACTACAACATTGGGTTTAAATTCACGAATTATAGCTTTGGATTTTCGAACACTTGAAAATAATTTAAATGGAAATGAAAGATTTTTTAAAATCGATTTGCGTTGCAATCCGCTTATGTTTAATCCAACAATTTTATAACCGGCTGCTGGAACTTTTTCCATTTCCATCTTACCTTCTGCTCCCACAAATAATATTTCAACTCGATTGTATTTTTCCTTTAAGGCATTCGCTATTGCAATAGCCGGAAAAATATGTCCACCAGTTCCTCCGCCGCTTATTATTACTTTAAGCATGCACTGGTTCTCCTTTCGTTTCTGCTTCGATTTCGCGGCTTACACTCAACATGATACCAATTGCGATACTCGAAAAAATTACAGATGTTCCTCCGGCACTAACCATGGGTAAGGGTTGGCCTGTGACGGGAAATAAGTGCACTGCTACTCCCATATTTATCATGGCTTGAAATACCAACATAAAACACAAACCAATTGACAATAAACTCCCAAATGTTTTTGGGCTTTTTGTTGCAATTCGTGTAGCCCGGAAGAGCAATATCATGTATAAAAAAATAACCAAAAATCCGCCTAATATTGAACCATATTCTTCAATTATAATTGCGTAGATAAAATCGGATGATGCTTGAGGTAAAAAATTTCGTTGTGTACTTTTTCCGGGGCCTTTACCAATTGGGCCTCCGGTTGCTATTGCTATCATGGCTTGCTCAGCCTGATAATTTTCATCGCTATCTCCGCTCACAAAACTTTCCAATCGCGTTTTCCATGTTTCAACACGATTATTGATATGCGGAAAAGTAAAAACAAGGAGAATAAACAATCCCAGAAACACAATTCCACTTGCAACTAAAAGTAAAATATATTTAATGTTTACTCTACCAATAAACATCAGAACCAAACAGGTAACAAACAAGACGGCAGCAGTAGAAAAATTAGCCGGTAATATTAAACCGCAAATAATTAAAATTGGTGCAACTATCGGAACAAAAGCTTCTTTAAAATCCTTTATTTGATCCTGCTTCATCGATAATAACCTTGCAACATATACAACCAATTCTAACTTGGCAAAATCGCTTGTTTGAAAAGTAAATCCAATTCCAGGAATTGCTATCCATCGACTTGCTTCCCCAGCGCTAACTCCTTTCACCAAAGTAAAGAGTAAGAGAGGAGCTGCCAAAAACACTGCTATTTGTGAGCCTCTTGAGTAATAAGTGTATTTAATTAAGTGGGTAAAATATATGCAAAGCAGCGACAAGGCAACAAAACCAATTTGTTTAAATAGAAAAAATTCGGTGTTGCCTCCCTTGTATTTATAAGCTAAGGTTCCAGAAGCACTGTAAACAACCAATACCGAAAATATGGATAGCATTACAGCTACCACCCATATTACTTTATCACCACTTAATTTATTTAAAACCTTGTTCACTTTTATAAATTATTTAATTCTTTGATCAAAAAATTCTCGAACAGAATTCTTAAAACTATTGCCTCGAACTTCATAATTTTCATACAAGTCATAGCTTGGACAGGCTGGTGAAAACAATACTACATCACCCTTCTTTGCCCAATGATAGCTGTATTCAACTGCTTCTTTCATTTCCTTTGCATCAACTATAAGCGGAACGATATTTTGGTATTGAAAAATTTTAAATAAGGTACTGTTATCTTTTCCCAAACAAATTATCGCCTTTACTTTTTCTCGCATTATATCTGCAAGAACTCCATAATCGTTTCCTTTATCAACACCTCCAACAATCCAGATGATGGGTTTTTCCATTTTTTCCAATGCCAGCCAGGTACTGTCCAAATCGGTGGATATACTATCGTTGATATATTCAACATAATTAAATTCCCCCACCTTTTCTAATCGGTGCTCAGAGCTATTTAATTCTGTATAATTTTCACGTTCAATTTCCTTGCGCATCTGCAAAAGTCTGCGCATGTATTCAATCGGATTGGTACTTATCTTTTTTGATTCCATTGTTAAAAATTAAGGTGGATATTATAATGATTTCACATCTCTTTTAAATTGCCGGCCACGATCTTCGTAGTTTTCAAACAAATCGAAACTACTGCAGGCGGGAGATAACAAAACAGTATCGCCCTTTTTAGCAAGTTTGTAGGAACGCTTAACTGCTTCTTCTGAAGAATGTGCGTCAACAATAATCTCCACTAAATCGGCAAAGGCATTGTGTATTTTTTCATTTTCCTTACCCAGACAAACAATAGCTTTCACTTTGTCTTTCACCAAATCGCGCAACATTGAATAATCATTTCCCTTATCAACTCCTCCTACAATCCAAACTGTAGGATTCGTCATGCTTTCCAATGCATACCAGGTTGAATTAACATTCGTTGCCTTACTGTCGTTTATAAATTCGATGCCATGCACCTTTGTAACAAACTCCAATCGATGTTCGATGTTTTCAAAATCGGCAAGACTTTCGCGCACAATTTCATTGCGGATATCCAAAACTTTGGCAACAATACCTGCGGCCATTGAATTGTAAATGTTGTGCTTGCCTTGTAAGGCTAAACTGTGTATTGACATAGAGAAGGGTTTATTGTTTATATCCAGGATTAATTCTGTTTCGTTTAAATAGCCACCATTTTCAACCTTTTCGTAAATAGAAATAGGAATTAGTTGTGCCGTAATTTTTTGGGATGCAAGGTTCGATTGTGTAACTGCATCATCTTTGCAATAAATAAATACATCTTGTTGCAGTTGATTTTGAGAGATGCGAAATTTTGAATCCACATAATTTTGCAATTCATATTCGTAGCGGTCAAGATGATCAGGAGTTATGTTTAACAACACCGCTAAATTGATACGCGTTTTAAACATGCCATCTAACTGAAAACTGCTTAGCTCCAAAACATAATAATCGAAGTTTGATTCGGCCACTTGTCTGGCAAAGCTCTTTCCAACATTTCCAGCCAATCCAACATTTAATCCGGCCTTAGATAGGATATGATAAGTAAGCAAGGTTGTTGTAGTTTTTCCATTAGTACCGGTTATTCCAATTAAAGTAGCATGCGTGTAACGTGCAGCAAATTCAATTTCAGATATAACCGATTTACCTTTTTTTATCAAAGCTTGTACAAGCTCTGCTTTATCAGGTATTCCGGGACTTTTAACAACTTCATCAGCAGCTAAAATTCGCTTTGTGGTGTGTTGGTTCTCTTCAAACTCAATACGATGATTCAACAATTCCTTTTTGTACTTTTCTTTTATACTGCCTTGATCAGAAACAAAAACATCAAATCCCATTTTTATACCCAATACAGCAGTACCTACGCCACTTTCACCTGCTCCTAAAACCACTAATAATTTTTTCTTGCTTGTTGCTTTCATCTTTTATTAACGAAGTTTTAGTGTAACAAAAGTGAGAATGGCTAGCATAACTCCTACAATCCAAAAACGAGTAACAATTTTAGATTCATGAAAACCCAATTTTTGGTAATGGTGATGCAATGGTGACATTTTAAAAATTCTTCGGCCTTCACCATATTTCTTTTTGGTGTATTTGAAGTAACTAACTTGCATCACCACCGATAAATTCTCCACCAAAAAAATTCCGCATAATATTGGAATAAGTAATTCTTTTCTAATGGCCAATGCAAAAACTGCTATAATACCACCAAGTGTGAGACTTCCTGTATCGCCCATAAATACTTGAGCGGGATAGGAATTGTACCACATAAATCCAACACAGGCACCAATGAATGCTCCCATAAATATTACCAGCTCGCCCGTACTTGGTATATACATTATGTTGAGGTAATTGGCAAAAATCATGTTACCAGATACATAAGCGAAAATCAATAAAGTAGCTCCAATGATTGCCGAAGTGCCTGTAGCTAAACCGTCAAGCCCGTCGGTTAGGTTTGCACCATTACTTACTGAGGTAATAATTAATATTACAATTGGTATAAAAACCAACCAGCCCCATTTTTCATAATCATTTCCGATAAATGAAATAAGTTTTGAATAATTAAACTCATTGTTTTTCACAAAGGGAATGGTGGTCTTGAGCGATTTAGATGGGGTAGTTGAATAGTGTGGCAAGTTGCTTGCATTCACATCGTGCGCGAACATATCATTCGCCATTTCAACTTCCAACGAATTGTATACCTTTTCCTTTATAACTACATTGTTATTAAAATACAGCGTTATGCCAACGATTAAACCTAAACCTATTTGTCCGATTACTTTGAATTTACCCTTTAAGCCTTCCTTATCTTTTTTAAATACCTTGATATAATCATCCAAAAATCCAATAGTACCAAGCCAAATTGTTGTGCACAACATTAATATGATGTAAACATTGTGAAGCTTTGCAAACAATAAAGTAGGAATCAAAATGGCAGCAATAATTATTAATCCACCCATTGTAGGTGTGCCTTGCTTTTGATTTTGACCTTCCAGTCCCAGGTTTCGGATGGTTTCACCAACTTGCTTTTTACGGATGTATTCAATAATTCTTTTTCCAAAAATCAGAGAAATTAATAGCGAAGTGATAATTGCCATAGCTGCCCTGAACGAGATATACTGAAAAACTCCCGAACCTGGTAAGTCAAAATGTTTGTGCAAATAATCAAATAAGTAATAAAGCATTTCCCTTAATTTTTAGTCTAATAATTCAAATGAATTTTTCAATTCTTCCATATCGTCAAATGGATATTTTACACCTTTTATCTCTTGGTATTTCTCGTGTCCCTTTCCAGCCACCAAAATGATATCGCCGGGTTGTGCCAGTGAACATGCAGTTTTAATAGCTTCGCGTCTGTCGAGAATTGCCAACGATTTTTTATTGTAGGGAGGAAGAATTCCCTTTTTCATTTGCTCAATAATTTCATCCGGATTTTCAGAACGTGGATTATCGCTTGTAAGAATTACCTTATCGCTTAAATCACATGCAATTTTTGCCATCAAGGGACGTTTCAATGCATCTCGGTCTCCTCCACATCCAACCAGGGTGATCACCTTTTCATTACCGGTTCGAATGTCATTAATGGTTGTTAATACATTTTTCAATGCATCCGGTGTATGAGCGTAATCAACTATTCCAGTTATTTTATTTGCCGAACGTAAATACTGAAACCTTCCTTCAACTGCATTTAATGTACTCAATGCGGTAAGCACATTGGTTGAATCTTCTTTCAATAAAACTCCAATGCTGTATGCAAGAAGTAAATTGTATGCATTAAAGGTGCCTATCAATTTTGAATAAAATTCCTTTCCATCAATTGTGAGAAGCAATCCCGAAAACTGATTTTCTATAATGCGGCATTTATAATCAGCCATAGAATTTATGGCGTATGTTTTTTTAATAGCACGCGTATTTTGCAACATTACTTCACCATTCTTGTCATCTTTGTTTACCAAGGCAAATGCTGTTGCTGGGAGGTTATCAAAAAAACCTTTTTTCGCTTTAATGTAATTGTCAAATGTTTTATGATAATCTAAATGATCGTGTGTAATATTGGTAAATGCTGCTCCGGCAAACTCAAGTGCAGTAATGCGATGCTGTATAACTGCATGTGAACTTACTTCCATAAAGCAATGGGTACAGCCCTTTTCAACCATCCTTTGCAATAGCTGATTAAGTTGCAATGCATCAGGAGTAGTGTGTGTAGCAGTTACCTGTTCACCATCAATATAGTTGCAAACTGTGCTCAGCATACCGGTTTTATATCCGAGCAGCTTAAATAAATTATAGAGCAATGTAACTGAAGTTGTTTTTCCGTTGGTTCCTGTTACTCCAACAAGTTTGAGCTTTTCAGAAGGATTTTCGTAAAAGTTTGCAGCTACTGTTGCAAGCGCTTCACTCGTATTTTTAACTTTTATATAAGTTACCTTTTCATCTTTTTGCTCAGGTATTTCCTCACACAAAATTGCAATAGCTCCTGTTTGTATTGCCTTTTGAATAAATGCATGACCGTCTGAAACTTCACCTCTAATTGCCACAAAAAATGAAAAACGCTCTACTTTGCGCGAATCAAAACAAATAGATTCAATCGCAACGTTGGTGCTCCCAACCACCTCTTCAATACGAGTTTTATATAGTATGTCGCGTAATAATTTCATTTACGATAATTCTATAATTACTTGTGTTCCTTTATTCACTTTGGTTCCAGCTTCCGGCAATTGTTTCGTAACCGTTCCTTTGCCCGAAATTTTTACCGACACTCCTGCATTTTCGAGTAAATAAATAGCATCCTTTAAGCCCATACCTATCACATTGGGAATTCCACCTTTGCTTGTTGTTCTAGCTGCCAACACAATTCCTTTGGCATCACTGCTAGTTGTAACCCATTCAGTGTTTCCACTTTTATCCTTTTCACCCAGTTTTAACTTAGCAGCGACTAGGTTTAAATCAGTTTTATTACCAGCTTTTGCAATAGGTGTTTTAAGTGTATGGCTGGTATCGGATTGCAGTTCCTTGTGAATCTCGGTACTTGTTGCATATACCTTATCTGCTATTTCCCGAAAAACCGGACCAGCAACATCGTTTCCGTAATACACTTTTTGCGTTGGCGCATTTACTACTACTATACAAGTATACTTTGGGTTTGATGCAGGAAAGTATCCAACTAAGGATGCTTGATAACTCACCTTTCCTTGATATTTATAACCGTAAGCTTTGTTATAAATTTGTGCGGTACCTGTTTTTGCAGCTATTTTATAATCGGCCGAACGCAGGTTTGTAGCTGTTCCTCGTTCAACAACTCCTTCCAGCATTTTTTTTGCATTGCGAATAGTTTCTTTAGAACAAATAGATGGATTCAATACTGTTGTTTGAAATGATTTAACGAGCTCGCCTCTTTTTCGAATTTCTTTTACAAAAATTGGTTTTACCATTTTGCCTTCATTTGCAACAGCATTGTAAAAAGTTAGTATTTGCAATGGCGTCATGCGCGATTCATAACCGGTTGACATTACTGGCAACGTAACAGGGCTCCAAGTTTTATCCTTTGTATTTTTAATATAGGGTAAACCTTCTCCGGTGATGTCAAGATTTAATGGATTATTTAAGCCCATTTTATACAAGCGATCAATAAATTTTTGTGGTGATTTAGCGTAGTATTTTGAAATTACTTTGGCTACACCCACATTCGAAGATTTTTCAAAAACTTCCTGCAATGTAATTTTACCATACCCTCCTTCGTGTGAATCTCTAATATGATGGTCATAAAAAACCACATCACCATCTTCGGTATCAACCATCTCATCTAAATTTGTATATCCATCTTCCATTGCAGCTATCAAGGAAATTAATTTAAATGTTGAGCCAGGATCGGTACTTTCGCCAATTACATAATTGTATGTTTCGGCGTAATTCGTTGAATCAATTTTTTTAAGATTCACGATGGCTCTTATTTCTCCCGTTGAAACTTCCATTAATGCCGCACAACCGTGATCAGCTTGTTGCTTTCGCAATTGTGTTAACAAAGCATGATGTGCCACATCTTGAATATTTACATCAATAGTTGTATAAATATCACTACCATCAGTTGCTTCAATATCATCTTCCTTGTGCACGGGTGCCCAGTTATTACCTGAAATTTTCTGCATCAAACGCTTTCCTGAAACACCTTTTAAGTAATTATTAAATGAGCCTTCAATTCCTACAGGTTTAATTCCTTCGCGCTGATATCCAAGTGTACGAGCAGCTAATTCGCGGAATGGCATTTCTCTGCGGTTGTTTTGAATACACATTAAACCGCCTTTGTATTTTCCCATTCGAAAAAGTGGAAATGTGCGCAAGGTTTTTACATCCGAATAACTAACTCCCTTTTGTAAAAAAAGGTAGCGCTCTTTTTGTTTGCGGGCTCGAACTAACAATCGTTTGTATTCCTTTTGGCTGCGATCCTGAAATAACTCTGATAAGCACAATGCAAGCGAATCAACATTCTTAGCAAATAATTTATTTGTTATCGGACCGGCGCATACGTCCATTCTTATTTCATAGATCGGTACAGAAGTAGCCAGTAAGCTTCCATCGTTACTAAAAACGTTACCTCTCGAAGCTTCAATATTAAAATAGGTTGTAGTAAGCTTTTGCGCTTTTTCTTTCCACTCTTTACCTTGAACAAATTGAATCTTTACTACGCGCACAACAATGAGGAGCGCAAAAATGCTCATCAATAGATATACGAGGTAAATCCTCCACAATATGTCCTTTCTGGTTTCCACTTATTTTACTTCTGCAAGGTTGTTTGAATTTTGATCCGCATCTTCCTGTACCTTCTCATCTTTTTCGATAATTATTTTTTTAGGTGCAACTACTGATTCTTTAATTCCTAAATTCATTTCAGCAGCAGCACGAGCTACTTCCGATTGTTTACTGATAAACATTAAATCTGATTTTGAAGTGATGTACTCAGATCGTAATTCTTTTATTTCATTAGTTATAGTATTCGTTTTTCGCATTATTTTTTCGGCATAATACGTATTCGAGATGTACACAATGGCTACAAATACTAAGAAAAACACAAATGGAACTTGCTTTACCACACTGGCATTGGTAAGAAAATTTCCATTAATAAAATCTATTAGAGGGCGATCCTTTTTGCCAGATTTTTTAGGGGAGCTTGCCGCTGATGAAGTAGATGCTTCATCAATTATTTCGTTTTCATTACCAATTGGCTCCTTTATTTCTGCCATTAAATTTGAATTATAATTTTTCTGCTATTCTTAATTTTGCACTTCTTGATCGTGGATTTTGTTCCATTTCTGCAGCCCCCGGAATAATTGGTTTTTTCGTAATCAGCTCAAACGGAACTAAACTATTTCCAAAAAAATCTTTCTCTACTTCTCCTTCAAACTTTCCTTTCCTCATAAAATGCTTTACCAATCTGTCTTCCAAAGAGTGATACGAAATCACTACCAATCGTCCACCTTTATCGAGCACTTCTAAACTTTGCATCAATAACTCTTTTAAAACTTGCATTTCATTGTTTACTTCAATCCGCAAAGCCTGAAAAACCTGTGCTAAATATTGATTCTCTTTACCTCTTGTTACCAACGGAGCAATGATATTTTTCAATTCACTTACTTTATTAATTGGTTTCAACTTTCGCTCATGTACAATTCGATAAGCAAGTTTTGAGGCATTCGGAATTTCACCATACACTTTAAAAATTTCCTTCAATTGCTCTTCCGAAAATTCATTCAATACCATCTTAGCCGTCTTTTGAGAATTGGTATCCATGCGCATATCGAGCTCCGCTTCAAAGCGTGTTGAAAAACCTCTCTCGGCAGTATCAAACTGATGACTTGAAACTCCTAGGTCAGCCAAAATTCCGTTTACTGGTAAAGCATTGTGCAGGCGCAAATAGTTTTTGAGATATTTAAAATTTTGTCTCACAAAAATTAATTTGCTCGTGTCAGCTTTATTTTTTTCAGCTGCTTCATCCTGATCAAAAGCAATTAAACGCCCTTCTTTAATCCGGGCAAGTATTGCTTTTGAATGGCCTCCTCCTCCATAGGTAACATCTACATAGGTCCCATTGGGGTCGATTTTCAAGCCTTCAATACATTCATTTAAAAGAACGGGTTGGTGGTACATCATTTAATTTTCTTGCTGAGAATTACCACCCATTACTCTCTCGGCAAGCTGCGCAAACGCGTCAGGATCGTAGCCCTTCATTACATCTTTATAGGCTTTGTCTGACCATATTTCAATTTTATTTAAACTCGATGTGAGCACTATATCCTTCTTAATTTTTGCAAACTCAGCCAAATGTTTTGGAAGCAAAAAACGATTCGTTGCATCCAATTCTACTGTGCTAGCCCCATTCGTATACTGACGAATAAAATCGTCGTTCTCTTTGCGAAATCGATTGAGCTTACTCAAATCACGCACTATTTCTTCCCAAGCATCCATCGGGTACAGCACCAAACATTTTTGAAAAACACTTCGGTTGATCACAAACTTTTCCCGCAACTCAGTCGGAAATTGTTTATACAACCCGGCCGGCATCATTACTCTTCCCTTCACATCCATCGTACACTGAAATTCGCCTATGTAGTTCGTCATTACTGGTGTTTCGCTTCGAGCGGTAAATTTAAAACAATTTTTACCACATTTTGACACTTTTTACCACTTTTGTTCAAAACTTTTTGGTTATTAACTGTTTGAGGCTCATTTTTATCACAACAAAATACCCTGAAAGCCTTTGATTAAAAGGGTTTCAAGAATTTAGGTAAAAAGTGGGAGGGATTTTGGATAAATTGACAGTAAGTGAGCTTCTCAAAAAATTGCCTTAAAAACTAGAAGTAAAGAATTCAAGAATCAATAAATTTCACTTTTATCATTTTAGATGAATTCAACCAATGAACTTTCAACTGAAAAAAACATTCAACAAAAAAGTTTCCTTACTTGCACTTTACATTATAGAAAATAAAATTTCCGTTCAACCAGAATCAAAAATTATCTTTACAAAAAATAACAACAAGCGCCTACATGTCTTCACCAACAAGCAATACACAACTCATTAAAATGGAAGCTAAACGCTTGGGCTTCGACTATTGCGGAATTTCAAAAGCCGGCTTTTTGGAAGAGGAAGCACCGCGACTTGAAAATTGGTTGAGTGAAAACAGGCATGGGAAAATGCACTACATGGAGAATTATTTTGATAAGCGACTCGACCCTCGTCTGCTTGTTGACGGCGCAAAATCGGTAATTTCTTTGCTTCTTAACTATTTTCCAGACGTTGAACAACAAGATAAAACTGCTCCCAAAATTTCAAAATACGCGTATGGCAATGATTACCATGAAGTGATTAAATCGAAATTAAAGGCATTGCATGAATTTATTTTTGAAAAAATCGGCGAGGTTGGAGGAAGGGCTTTTGTTGATTCTGCTCCGGTAATGGATAAAGCTTGGGCAAAAAAAAGTGGACTAGGTTGGATTGGTAAAAATGCCAATTTAATAACCCCAAAAAATGGTTCTTTCTTTTTTATTGCTGAATTAATTGTTGATTTAGAATTGGAATACGATGGTGCAATTAAAGACTATTGTGGTACCTGCACACGTTGTATCGATGCATGTCCTACAGAGGCAATTACTGAGCCACATAAAGTTGATGGAAGTAAATGTATTTCCTATTTTACTATAGAATTAAAAGACGCAATACCTAATGCGATGAAAGGCAAATTTCAAAATTGGGCATTTGGCTGCGATGTTTGTCAGGATGTTTGTCCTTGGAACCGCTTTTCGACTCCACATAACGAACCTTTATTAGCGCCAAATAGAGCCCTATTGGAAATGCCTAAAAATGAATGGGAAGAAATTACACTTGAGGTTTTTCAAAAAGTATTTAAGAATTCGGCCGTAAAACGAACCAAATACGAAGGCTTAATTCGTAACCTAAAATTTCTTAAACAAAACGTCTGAAAACCTCCTTGATAATAGGACCATATTGGTTTCCAAAAGTGGCAAGACACCATACCTTTAACATGAGCGCCTCATCTTTCTTTAACCATTTTATTCCTTTTAGTAATTCCTTTTTAAAAAGCTTTCTATCGAAACTCACTTTTTCCAAGGTGAGCTTAGTTAACTCAAACATGTACTTATAATTTGTAGTGAATACTAAATTTCAATTTTCCTATTTCTAATACGCAAAGTTAATTGCCAGGGTTACTTAAAAAAGCCGAATATTGTTAAGAAGGTGCAAAACACAGTAGCGCAATTGTTTATTTTTTGTTTTGACTGGTAAAAAATTATTCCTTGTCTTCTCCCCAACGAAACGATTCTTGCTGTAAGCCGGCCAAATCTATTGCTCTGTTTACAACTGTGGCAGCAAGTTCTTCAAAGGTTTTAGGAAGGCTGTAAAAGGATGGACTGGCAGGGCAAATTATACCGCCCGCTTCAGTGACGGTTTTCATATTGCTTATGTGAATTAAACTAAGTGGAGTATCGCGCGTTATTAAAATTAATTTTCGTCGCTCCTTCAACATAACATCTGCAGCCCTTGTTGTTAAATCATTTGAAATTCCTGATGCAATGCGTGCCAATGTTCCCATACTGCATGGACAAATAATCATGCTCGAATACCTAGACGAACCCGAAGCAAATGGAGCAAAAAAATCACCTTGCGAATACACTTTATAAGGCAGATTTTCATAGTTTGAATTTTGCAATTCAAATTTCCAAACATCTTTTGCATTATCACTCATTACTATTCCAACCTCTGATAATTGAGTTGAAAGTTTCTGCAATTTATCCAGCAACACTTTTGCATAAACAGCACCACTGGCACCGGTTATTGCAACAACCAATTTTTGCTTTTCCATAGTTTATAGTTCATAGCGCAACATCAA
>WBZU01000420.1_pt1 | contig 37168 bp, 23 predicted proteins | sample 5204311 | NCBI WGS metagenome assembly WBZU01 (sample SAMN12344359, study PRJNA552823) | activated sludge metagenome | biome: Activated sludge suspended growth; feature: Nitrification reactor; material: Wastewater; isolation source: activated sludge from nitrification reactor of wastewater...
GTCGGGACAGTACGCCGACGAACTCGCCGCCATTCGACAGGTGTTGTCAGGGCAGGCCGACATCCTCGTCTATGGCTGCGACTTCGCGGAAGGCGACGTGGGGCAGGCGGCCGTCAACCAGCTCGCGCTGTTAACGGGAGCCGACGTCGAAGCCAGTAGCGACCTCACTGGGAACGTCGCGCTCGGCGGCGATTGGGATCTGGAGGTGCAGACCGGCGCCATCGAAACCCAGGAGGCCATCAACTACGACACGCAGGCGAATTGGGTCGGCCTCCTCAGCCTCACGGCCTCCGGCAGTGAAACGAGAGTCAATACGACGACAACAGGAACGCAAACCAACAACTCCCTCGTTGACTACTACACCCCGGATAGCGTTGCCATGGACGCCAGCGGCAACTACGTGTCGGTCTGGGAGAGCGCCGGCAATATCTACGGGCAGCGGTACAATAGTGCCGGTACGGCGCAGGGCAGTGAATTTATCATTGCTTCAAATGCCGCCAATGAACGATTGGCCAGCGTCGATATGAATTCAAGTGGCGCCTTTGTGGTGACCTGGGAACGGGACCAGGGGACCGGTGACTATGACATCTATGCCCGACTCTATAACTCCTCTGGTACGGCAGTCACCAGCGAGTTTTTGGTGAATGAGACGACGACCTACGACCAGCAGCATGCGCACGTCGCTATGGCTGCGGATGGCACGTTTATCGTGGTGTTCGAAAGCAATATCGAAGCGAGTGGGAACTACTACGACAATATCTATGCGCAGCGTTACGACGCGATTGGCACGAGGATTGGCTCAAACTTCATGGTCAACACGACAACGACCGGCGACCAAGACAATGCCGACATTGCCATGGACTCGGCGGGCAACTTTGTCGTGGTGTGGGAAAGCGAGCGTACGGCCGGCGGCGGCGCCTACAGCATCTACGGGCAGCGGTACAATTCATCCGGAGTCGCGCAGGGCGGGGAGTTTCTGGTCAATTCGGTTGCGAGTAGCAATGATCAGCGCGCGTCGATCGCCATGAACGACAGTGGGAATTTCGTCGTGACCTGGGATCGCCTGAGCGGTGGCGATGCCGACATCCAGGCTCAACGGTTTAACAGTTCCGGAGTCGCGCAAGGGAGTGTGATCAGTGTGACGAGCAATGGGTCGTATGAACAGGAAATGGCGAATGTGGCCATGGATGAAACCGGCAATGTTGTCGTGTCGTGGATGAGCAACGGACAGGATGGTTCAGGCTGGGGCGTCTATGCCAGGCAATACGATTCGACGGGCAGCGCGCTCACTACAGAAAGCCAGGTTGCCACCACGACAGCAGGCCGTCAAGACTATCCTGGGGTGGCCTACCAGAACGGAAAAGTCGTGGTCACCTGGTCTGGGAACGGTACGGGCGATACCGCCGGCATCTTCATGCAGCGGTATACGGCAGCGGGGGGTAATGCTGCACCGACCATCACGAGCAACAGCGGTGGCGTGACAGCTTCGATCTCGGTTGCCGAAAACACCACCACGATCACGACCGTCACCGCGACCGATGCCGATGCTGGGGCTGCCCTCACCTACGCCATCAGCGGCGGCGCGGATTCTAGCAAGTTCACGATCAACAGCAGCACGGGGGTCTTATCCTTTATCTCCGCCCCCAACTATGAGTCGCCCACCGACAGCGGTGGCAACAATGTCTACGATGTAATCGTCACCGTCACTGATGGCGTGGGCGGGGCCGATTCGCAATCCATCGCGGTGACGGTCACAAATGCGAACGATGCTCCGGTACTGGCAGACACTGCGTTGTCCATCACCGTGGCAGAGGATGCCGGGGCGCCGAGCGGGGCCGTGGGCAGTTTGATCAGCGCCTTCACCGGGGGAATCACCGATCAAGATTCCGGTGCCGCGAAGGGCATTGCCATCGTCGGGACGAACGAGACGAACGGGACGTGGTACTACACGACCAACGGCGGCAGTACGTGGACAGTCGTGGGCGCGGTGAGCAGCACTTCAGCCCTCTTGCTGGCTGACAACGGTAGCACCCGGTTGTATTTTGCGCCAGGCGCCGACTACAACGGCACGGTTTCCAATGCCATCACCGTCCACGCCTGGGACCAGACCAGCGGGAGCAATGGTGCACGGGTGTCGTTGCCCACCAGCAGTAATACCGTCCTCGACAGTATGAGCAGTGCGTCCTTTTCCAACAACAACGGCACGGCGAACTGGTCGGGAAGCTGGATTGAGAATGATGCCGCGGGCTCGGGAGCAACGACTGGCAGCATCGATATCACCTCTGGGTACCTGCGTTTCAAGCCGACAACGGTCGGGACTTCCTTGGCCCGGGAAGTCGACCTTTCGACTGCCACGAGTGCCACGTTTTCCTTTTCAGTGCCGACCAGCTTCTTAACCACGGGGCAAATCCTCGTGCAAGTTTCGAACAATGGAGGCTCCAGTTACACCACCCTGGAAACCATTACAAGTGCCTCGGCAACGGGCACCTATAGTTACGACATTTCGTCGTACATGGCATCGAACACGCGGATCCGTTTCTATGCGAGCGTGACTGACAGCAGCGGAATTCGCATCGATGACGTACAGGTACAGTACAGCACTGGTGGTAGTGGTGGCAGTACTGCCTATTCGACTGCGACCGACACGATAGCTGTGACGGTGACGGCGGTGAACGATGGGCCATCCTTCACCAGCCTCAATGGGACGCCGACTTACACTGAAGGCGGGAGCTCGGTGGTGCTGGACAGCACTGTCACGATTACTGATACGGAACTGACTGCGGCGAATAATTTCAACGGGGCGACCCTGACGCTCTCTCGAAACGGTGGGGCCAATAGCCAGGATGTGTTTTCCGGAAGCGGGACGTTGAGCTTGAGCGGGGGCAACGTCGTAGTGGGGGGCACCACCATCGGGACCTATACCAACAGCAGCGGCACGTTGGCCATGACCTTTAACGGGAGTGCGACCAATGCGTTGGTGAATTCGGCGATGCAGCAAATTGCGTATAGCAATAACAGCGATGCGCCGCCGAGTTCCGTGCAAGTGAACTGGACGTTCAGCGATGGCAACGGCGGCAGCCAAGGCACAGGCGGAGCCTTCAGTGCTACGGGTAGCGTCACAGTGAGCATCACGGCGGTCAATGATGCGCCGGTTCTGACCGATTCTGGTTTGACCTTCACCGTACTCGAAGATGCCGGTGCGCCGGTCAATGGCACGGCGGTTGGGGTTCTGCTGAGTACCTTCACCGGGAGTATCACCGACCCGGACGGCGCCGTTGCGAAAGGGCTCGCAATCGTCGGCAGCACGGAAACCAACGGCATGTGGTACTACACAACCGATGCCGGTGCCACCTGGCTCACCGTCGGGGCCGTCAGTAATACGGCGTCGTTACTGCTTGCGGATACGGCCGGCACGCGCCTGTATTTTGCCCCCAACAGCAACTACACCGGGAATGTGTTCCCCGGGCTGATTGTTCGCGCTTGGGACCAATCCAGCGGGGTGGTCGGTACCAAAGTCAACACGACTGTGCAAGGCGGCAGCACGGCGTTCTCTGTGCAGGGCGACACGATTGATCCCACCGTCACTGCCGTGAACGATCCCCCGGTGTTCGGTAATCTCGACGGCACTCCGACGTTCACCGAAGGGGGGGCGGCGGTAGTGCTGGATAGCAACGTGTCAATTACCGACGTTGAGCTCTCAGCCGCGAATAATTTTAACGGCGCGACTCTGACGCTGGCGCGGAATGGCGGGGCCAATGCCGAGGATGTTTTCTCCGGCAGCGGTACGCTCAGTCTCACGAGCGGCAACGTGGTGGTGAGCGGGACCACGATCGGAACCTATACCAACAGTGGCGGGACGCTCCAGTTTGCGTTTAATGCCAGCGCCACGAATACCCTCGTCAATTCGGCCATGCAGCAAATCGCCTACAGCAACTCAAGCGATGCGCCGCCGGCGTCGGTGCAGGTCGACTGGACATTCAGTGACGGCAATAGCGGAGGCCAAGGGAGCGGCGGCGCGTTTACGGCCACCGGCAGCACCACCGTCACGATCACCGGGGTCAACGATGCGCCAACGATCACGAACCTGAGCGGCGACAGCCTGAGCTATAGCGAAGGTGCCGGAGCGGTGGTGATCGAGCAAGGGATCAATGCGCTGGTGGCCGATATCGACTCATCGAATTTTGATACAGGCACGCTGACCATATCCATTCCATCCGGCGGAGACAGCGCCGAAGATGTGCTCAGCATCAGGAACCAGGGGACAGGGGCCGGTCAGATCGGCGTGAGCGGGTCGAGTGTCACCTATGGCGGCGTGACCATCGGCACCTTCACCGGCGGCAGTAACGGGACGAGCCTCGTTATCACCCTAAATAGCAGTGCCGATGCGACGATGGTCACGGCACTGATCAAGAACATCACCTATGAGAATACGGATGCGGCAGCTCCCACAACCGGCGCGCGCACTGTCCGCTATGTGCTTACCGATGGAGACGGCGGCACCAGCACCAACTACGACACCACCGTGACGGTCAGCGCGGTCAACGACGCGCCGGTGTTGGCACTGGGGGCCACCAATCTGCTGACGAACGGCTCGTTTGAAAGCGGTACAGGCACAGGCTGGAGCGGCAACGGCGGCGTGGAAGTCCGGGACAATGCTAGCTTTGCCAGCTTTTTCGGTATTCCTCCAACGCCGGACGGGACATACTTCATGGAAGTCGAAGGCGCGTTCCCGACCGAACCCAGCTATGTGGAGCAGACATTTGCCACGACTGCGGGGCAGACCTACGTCGTCAGCCTGTCGGCCATCACTCGGCTGGGCTTCAATGTGGCTGACCGCGGCACGCTCAGCATCGACGGCGTCGAGATCGGTCGCTTCACCACGGGTGCCAGCTGGCAGGAGCAGGCGTTCAGTTTCACTGCGACCGCGGCCTCGTCCACCTTGCGCATCACCTCCATGGGTTCGCTGTCGGGATCCTACGCTCAATCCAACGATGGGGCCGGTCTGGTCGTCGATCACGTGCAGGTCGTGGCTGTTCAAACGGCGGCGGCGTACACCGAAGGAGGCGTGCCGGTGGTGCTGGCCGGCACCGCCCGGGTTTTTGATGCGGAACTGAGCGCCCTCAATGCGTTTAACGGGGCGACTCTGACGCTGGCGCGGAATGGCGGAGCCAATGCCGAGGATGCGTTCTCCGGCAGCGGTACGCTCAGTCTCACGAGCGGCAACGTGGTGGTGAGCGGGACCACGATCGGAACCTATACCAACAGCGGCGGGACGCTCCAGTTTACGTTTAATGCCAGCGCCACGAATACCCTCGTCAATTCGGCCATGCAGCAAATCGCCTACAGCAACTCAAGCGATGCGCCGCCGGCGTCGGTGCAGGTCGACTGGACGTTCAGTGACGGCAATAGCGGAGGCCAAGGGAGCGGCGGCGTGTTGACGGCCACCGGCAGCACCACGGTGAGCGTGACCGCCGTCAATGATGCGCCGGTGCTGGCGGACACGACGCTCTTCCTCACCGTGGCGGAGGACGCGGGCGCCCCGAGTGGAGCCGTGGGCAGTCTCCTCAGCGCCTTCACCGGGGGGATTACCGATGTGGACAGCGGGGCGGTGAAGGGGATCGCGATTACGGGGAGCGACGAGACGAACGGGACCTGGTACTACACGACGAACGGGGGCACGACCTGGACGGCGGTGGGGACGGTCAGTTCCGCCTCGTCTCTTCTCTTAGCGGATAACGGGAGTACGCGGCTGTATTTTGCGCCGGGAACGAACTACAACGGGACGAGCACGGGGGCGTTGACGGTGCGGGCGTGGGATCAGACGAGCGGGACGGCGGGGACAAAGGTGAGCACGGGGATGAACGGGGGGACCACGGCGTTCTCCAGTGCGACCGATACCGTGGATGTGACCGTGACGCCAGTGAATGACAGCCCCTCCGACCTCACACTCATGGGCAATACGGTGGCGGAGAACGCGGCGAACGGGACGGTAGTGGGCACCGTCACCGGAACGGATTCCGATGTCGGCGACACCAAAACCTACAGTTTTACGGATTCCGCGGGCGGCCGGTTTGCGATCAATAGCAGCACCGGCGAGATCACGGTGGCAGACGGCAGTCTGCTCAATTATGAAGCGGCGACGAGCCATGCCGTGACCGTGCGGGTGACCGATTCGGGCGGTTTGACCTACGACGAGACGTTTACGATTAATCTGACCAATGTCAATGAGACGCCTACGGGCACCGATGCCACGGTGACGATCACCGAAGATACGGCCCATACCTTTGCCACTGCCAACTTCGGCTTCAGCGACGTGGATGCGGGCGATAGCCTCAGTGCCGTGCGGATCGACAGTCTGCCCGGGGCTGGGTCGCTCACCTTGTCGGGCGTGGCAGTGACAGCGGGCCAGGTCATCACCGTGGCCGACATTACGGCGGGTAACTTGGTCTTTACTCCTGCGGCGGATGCGAATGGAACGGGGTATGCCAGCTTCACCTTCTCGGTGCGTGACAGCAACAACACGTACGATGCCGCACCCAATACGCTCACCGTCGATGTCACGGCCGTGAACGATGCGCCAATTCGCACAGCTGGTACGGTCAGCAATCTGACCCTGTCGGAGGACGCGGGGCTGGCCTCCTTGGGCTTAGGGGGGGTGACCTACAGCCCGGGTGGCGGCGCTGATGAGAGCGGGCAGACCTTGACGTACGCCGTCACAGCCATTCCCTCGGCCAGCGTCGGCGATGTCTTCTTGGCAGATGGGACCACGCAGGTGACCATTGGGTCCTATACCTTGGCCGACATCCAAGGGATGCAATTCAAGCCAGCGGCGAATGCCAGCGGCGTCACGGCTTTTCAGTTTAACGTCTATGACTCGGGTGGAACCGCGAATGGTGGGGCCAATACGATCAGCCAGTTTATTTTGATTACCGTGACTGCGGTCAACGACGCTCCGACGATCACGAACCTGAGCGGCGACAGTTTGAGCTATAGCGAAGGCGACGGGGCCGTCGTCATTGAGCAAGGTGGCAACGCTCTAGTCGCCGATGTCGATTCCAGCAATCTGGATACAGGGACCCTCGTTGTGTCTATCCCCTCTGGCGGTGACAGCACGGAAGATGTACTGAGCATCCGAAATCAAGGGACCGGGGTCGGGCAGATCGGCGTCAGTGGCAGCACGATCACCTACGGCGGGACCACCATTGGGACGTTTACCGGGGGCAGCAGCGGGAGCAACCTGGTCATGACGCTGAACAGCAATGCCACCCCCACGGCGGTGACGACGCTGGTTCAGAACATCACGTACGAGAATACTGACACGGCGGCCGCGACCACGGGGGCGCGGACCGTGCGGTTTGTGCTAACCGACGGGGACGGGGGCACCAGCGCAAACTACGACACGACCGTAACGGTCAGTGGAGTCAACGATGCCCCGGTCAATACGGTGCCGGGAGCGCAGACGGTGAACGAAGATATCGCGCTTGCCGTGAGCGGGATCTCGGTGAATGATGTCGACGGCAATTTGAGCACTGTGCAACTGGGTGTGTTGAACGGGACCGTGTCGGTCACACTCCAGGGCGGAGCGACGATCAGTGGGGGTAGCAACGGCACCAATACCTTGACCCTCTCCGGGTCCCAGGCTGACATCAACGCGACCTTGGCGACGCTGACCTACCAAGGCACACTCAACTACAACGGCCCAGATACCCTGACGATCACCAGCACCGATACCAATAGCGGGAGCGATGTGGATACCGTGGCGATCACGGTGACGGCGGTGGATGACGCGACGGTGGTGACGGGGGGTACGAGCGGGAGCGGGGCCGAAGACACGACGATCACCAACACGTTGACGGCGACCGATGCGGACGGGCTGAGTGACGGCACGGTGTTTACCGTGACGGGGGCGCCGAGCAATGGGACGGCGAGTATCGATCCGGCGACCGGCTTGTGGAGCTATACGCCGAATGCGGACTGGAACGGCAGCGATAGCTTCACCGTGACGATTACCGATGATGCGGGCAATACCAGTACGCAGGTGATCAGCGTGACCGTAACGCCGGTCAACGATGCGCCGCTTCTCGTGATCAACAGCGGCAGCACGGTGGCCGAAGGCGGGACGGATACCATCGATGCGAGCGAACTGGCCGTGACCGATGTCGAGCAGACTGCGGCCCAAGTGACCTACACGATTGGCACTGGTCCACTCTATGGGCGATTGGAACTGACGACTGCACCCGGAGTGAATGCCACCGCCTTTACCCAAGCCGACATCGCGGCGAATCGGCTGCTCTACGTTCACGATGGCTCCGAAACGACAAGCGACAGTTTCACCTTCACCGTGAACGATGGGGCTGGGGGGGCGATTAGTCTGACCACCCTGAGCTTGACGATCACCCCTGTCAATGATGCCCCCACGATTACGAGCAATGGAGGTGGTGCGACTGCGGCCATCTCGGTTGCGGAGAACGTCAGTGCGGTCACGGTTGTCACGGGGGCAGATGTGGATCTGCCGGCGCAGGACCTCTCCTATAGCATCAGTGGGGGCATCGATCAGGCTCTGTTCACCATTAATACAACGACCGGAGACTTGAGCTTTACGGCGCCGCCGGATTTTGAAGTGGCGACGGATGCCAACGGCGACAACGTGTATGTTGTCCAGGTTCAAGTCATGGACAGCCAAGGGGCGAGTACTCTCCAGACCATCCAGGTCACGGTCACCGATGTCCTAGAAAGCGCGCCGCCCCCACCGCTGCCGGGTCCTGTGGTTCCGCCGGTGCTGGTGTCGCCCATACTTCCGTCTCAGCCTGTGGAGCCGACTCCCGGCCCAGGAACACCTCCTCCGGCTGCTCCAGTCACTCCGCTCCCTACGGGGTCTGGTCCGGCACCAGTTCCACCTGGGCCTACGGTGTTGCCAATGGACTCCCGTCCGATCAGTGAAAGCTCCCTGACGTTGGTTCCACCCCCAGACCGTCCCGTGGCGAAGCAACTTGAAGAGCCGAAACGGACGGCAGACGACACAGCACAGGAGACCCCGCTCTTCCTTGTCAATGATGACCAGGGACGCCCGCTGTTCACGGTCCTGCCGGTGGAGCCGGTGCCTACCCTGGGGCCAGACTTTCCGGGGGCCAAACCTCCCGTGAGTGATCTGCTGATGGCCAAGCTCGATGAGATGGCCGTCTCGCTCGAACAGGCTGTGAGCCAGTCGCAGGAGCGCCATGAGCTCATGGCCCGCGTGGCGGCGGTGACCGGCACGACCTTGTCTGTGGGCTTTGTGGCGTGGGCACTCAGGAGCGGCGCTATCTTGGCCAGTTGTCTAGCGACCATGCCGGCCTGGCGGCATTTTGACCCGCTGCCCGTAGTAAAACTCAGCCGCTATGAACGAGGGCGTCGGCGGGACGAAGTCACACGAGCGCAACAGCAAGAAGCGGCGGAGTTCAAGGGGTTGAACCATGTACTTGACGAGAAACCTCCCCTCAAGCGGACAGCCTGATCGGCCGTCGACAAAAAGTCTATGAAGCGGTTTTTACCTATTCTGGTGATCAGCCTCGGTCTGGTCGGGATCACGATCGGTGCTCTGGTCATAGGAGCGGCACTGGTTGACCTGGACTCTGCTGAGCGGACCCACATCTTTGCGGCGCGAAAGACCCTTAGTGAATCACTGGCTATCGAGTATGCGATCCTTGCTGCTTCCAGCCAACAGTCGGCGCTGGAGAGTGCCGTGCGGGCGTTAGTGGCGCATGAATCAGAGATCCAGTCCATGGCCATTCAGGTTCTTGGTGGCGAGCGACTCGTGGTCGTTGGCGATCACGATCGGTATTGGGTTGAACCGCCAGCACGACAGTCCACGGTGACTCACATGCAGGTTCCCATTCACAGGGCTTCCTCACCCTGGGCGATGTTGCAGATCTCCTTCAAACCAATCCATCGGTCTGTTGAGGAGACCTGGCTGACCGGTGCATGGCCTCGGTTTGTGGCCGTGGTTGCCGTGCTGATGCTCATCGGTACTCTCGCCCTCCTGGCGAGGGCACTCCGACATGTGGACCCATCAGAGGTCATCCCTCCACGGGTGAAAGGCGCGCTCGATAGCCTCACCGACAGTGTGGTACTGGTGGATCGGTCAGGGGCTATCATCTTGGCCAATGAGGCATTTTGCCGATTGGTTCATCAATCGTTATCGTCCATCCTGGGTCGTCCCCTCTCGCGGTTTGACTGGGAGCAGTTCCCTGACGCGCCATCTTCCACACTGTCGGCATATCCATGGGAACGAGCCATCGAGTTCAAAACACTACAGCAGGGAGTTCGGCTCGGGTTTCGTGTACCAGGAGATGCACTCCACATACTGTCGGTGACCAGTATGCCAATTCTTGAGGAAGGGGACGTTGTGAGAGGCATCCTCGTTTCATGTCACGACGTAACAGATGTGGATGACGCCAAGGCGCAGCTGCGGGATGCCATTACCAAGCTTGAGCAATCACAATCCAAAGTGGTCGCACAAAATGAACAGTTGGAACAGGCGAACGACGCACTCACGCAGGAGGTCGAGGAGCGGAAACGGATTCAGACAGAACGGGAGGAGTTGAATCGCAAATTACTTGAACGTTCTCGGTCGGTAGGGATGGCTGATGTGGCATCAACCGTGCTGCACAATGTAGGAAATGTGCTCAATAGCGTCAATATTTCCATCGATGTTGCCGCGCGTGCCTTGAAGCGAGTCCCCATCGACGACATCGCCGTGCTTGCATCGCTGTTGCAACAACATCGGCATGAGCTCGTGCATTACTTGTCCGAGGATGTGCAAGGGAAGCAGATTCCCTCCTACCTGACGATGCTGGCCGAATCGGTGACGGAGAGTCACGCTCAGGTGGAGTCAGAACTCATTGGATTGAGTCGCAATGTCGACCATATCCGCCAGGTGGTCGACCGGCAGGTCCATCTGGCCAGATCAGAGCGAGCAATGTGGGAACCGGTACGCTTTCAGAATGTGATGGAGCAAGCTCTCGCCATCCACCGTCCGACGCTTGATCGACGAGGCTACGAGATTGTGGAGCGGTACGACAAGGACCTCGAAGGGTTCTGTGACCGGCATCAGGTTCTGCAGGTATTAGTCAACTTGGTCAGCAATGCTCAAAAGGCGATGGAAGCGCTACCGGACAAGCCCCACCGATTGACGCTCCAGGTTGGCGCCGCAACGGATCGTCCCGGTTTTGTTCGGTTTGAGATCATGGATACCGGTGTGGGGATCGCGGGAGCCCATCTCTCTCGCCTCTTCACCCAGGGGTTTACCACCAGGCTCGATGGGCACGGCATTGGACTCCACAGTGCGATGCTTGCTGCCAAGAATCTTGGGGGGACACTTCAGGCCCATAGTGATGGACCGGGACGAGGGGCCACCTTCGTGTTGGATCTGCCGATCACTCCAATTGAGGTTCCGGTCTGACGATTCTGCAAAATGGCTATGGACGGCCTTTTCACAAACTGTTGATCTTTTCTTTCAACGCCCTATTCCACTTCTCAGAGTCTGCAGGGTAAGCTGAGGCATGGCATCCGGTGCTCGTTCTCCGTTCTATTCATTTGCTAAGCGGTTTCTTCTTCTCATCTTCGCTCTATTGGGGGGAGCTCTCGTCCTGTTAGGAAGCTATGGTGCCTTTCTTTCGGGCAGTTTGGCGCTACCGAAGAGTGATGAACACCCACCGCTCCTGATCTACGGAGCGCCGTTTTTCCTCACGCCTGGCCTGCACCCTCAAGATGCAGGTTTGTTTGACCGTCTCCATCGTTTGGAATACCGGCGAGTCAATGGTCGTCCACGGGCAGCCGGTGAATATGTTGCGACCAATGATGCCATCGACATCTTCCTCCATGCCCAGGAAGAAAGCCGGCTGCCGGCGCGTGTGGTCAGATTGATGCTGGTGGATGGGATTGTGACCGAGGTGCTCTCGGCATCTGATGGGCAACCGACCGCACTGGTTTCGCTCGAACCGACGTTGATCAGCGGCATGCGCGGGGGAACCAAACAGGTTCGAGAATGGATTCCCTTGAATCGTGTGCCTCCCACACTGATTCGAGCGCTCTTGGCGGTCGAAGATCGTCGATTCTTCTCCCATGTCGGCGTTGATCCTATTGCCGTTGGCCGCGCGCTCTGGACCAACCTGACGCACGGTGCCGTGGTGCAGGGGGGCAGTACTCTGACCCAGCAGCTTGCGAAAAACCTCTTTTACTCCCCGCAGCGCACGATGGGGCGAAAGATACGGGAAGTCGTGGCTGCGGTAGCGCTTGAGTTCAAGTACCGCAAGGAAGACATCCTCGAGAGTTATCTCAATGAAATTTACCTCGGCCAAGCTGGTCCGGTCTCCATTTACGGTGTGGGAGAGGCGGCCCACCGATATTTCGGCAAGACTGTGGAAAGTCTGTCGATCGAAGAGGTGGCATTAATCGTGGGGTTGGTGAAAGGGCCGAACGTCTATTCGCCGGTCAAGAACATTGAGAATGCGACCAAACGGAGAAACGTGGTGCTTCGCCGACTCCGGGACGAGGGACTGTTGACGGAGGACGCCTTGAAGCGTTCGCTGAATCGACCGGTGAAGGTCGTGCTGGCTCACGATGTGCTCACAGATGCGCCGTATTTCGTCGACCATCTTCTCAGAGAAATCGAAGAAGGTATCAAGCAAGAGATTCCTGAGGGTGCGCGGGTCTACTCGACCCTCGATCCTCGAGCGCAGCAACTTGCCGCGCAGGCCCTGCAACGGGGGTTGACCAAGCTTGAAAAAACGTATCCGTCGCTGGTCGATGTGGACTCGCCACTTCAAGGTGCCGTCGTCGTATTGGATGTCAAGCATGGCCATGTGCTGGCGATGGTCGGTGGGCGGGACTATCGTACAAGCCAATTTAATCGCGCGGTGCAGGCCCGTCGATCCGCCGGGTCCCTGTTCAAACCATTTGTGTATCTGGCCGGATTTGAAGCGGCACGCGATCAAGGGGAGACTGGGCTGACGGCCGCAACCTTATTGGCGGATGAACCGTTGACGTTGGAATCAGGCACCGGGTCGTGGTCGCCTCAGAATTACGATCGACAGTATCGAGGGCAGGTCTCCGCTCGAACGGCACTGGAACAGTCGCTGAACGTTCCTGCCGTGCGGACGGCTCACCGGACCGGGATTGCGCCGCTTACGAGCCTGCTCCAGGCATTCGGGATTACGACACCGCTTGCGGACAATCTGTCCTTGGCCTTAGGGAGCTCCGCGGTTTCTCTGCTCCAGATTACGGCGGCCTATACGGGGCTCGCAAACGGAGGTGTCGTCGTCCATCCCGTGGCCCTTTCCAATCTCGTGAGGGACGGAGGGGAGACGATCTGGAGTCCGGCGGTCGATCGGCGCCAAGCCGCCAGCCCCCAAGGAACCTTTTTGGTCACCTCATTGTTGAAAGGCGTGGTGGATCATGGAACGGCCGTCAAGGCCAGAGCCATGGGGGTGCAGGGGCCTGTTGCGGGGAAGACCGGAACGACGGATGGCTATCGGGATGCCTGGTTCATCGGCTATACACCTGATCTTGCGATCGGAGTCTGGGTGGGGTTCGACGACGAGCGTCCGATTAAACTGACCGGTGCACAAGCTGCTCTTCCGATTTGGAGTGAATTGGCCGTGAGGCTGATTCCACGACAGCACGGCGACTTTGAGCCGCCTCCCGGGATTGTGGAGCGTCGGATCGATCCGCGAACCGGCCAGCTCGCGACGGCACAATGTCCCGAACAGAGAACGGAGTTCTTTATCGTGGGGACGGAGCCGACCATCTACTGCGAAGTGCATGGAGGTGGGTTTCTTGAACAGCTGAAAGAGACATTTGGGGTCTCTCCTTAACCGGGGTGGACGTGCCTCGCTGAATTCCACAAACCGTTAGGTCTATCCATGCCCCTCAGGTACTCTTGTAGAGACGATTGGCCTGTACGGGGGAGGTCCCATGAAGAAGACCGGGTATGGAGACGACGGCAATATTACGCTGTTGGCGAAGGGTGTTGAGCTGAAGGGTGAAATCAGAGTCGACGGCACGGTACGTATCGATGGGCGATTGGAAGGTGATGTGCACACGAAAGGGGAGGTCATTGTGGGCGAGGACGGTGTGGTGAAAGGCGCGATCCATGCGGACTCCCTCGTCAGCAGTGGACGGATCAAAGCAACGGTGACCGCGACGGGGAAGGTGCAACTCCTCAAAACCGCAATTCTCATCGGTGAAGTGCATTGCCCCACGCTGCTGATGGAGGAGGGTGCCAAGTTTCAAGGGGTGAGTGATATGGGTGTCACCGGCTGGCCTGAAGAGGCTCAGCGGCTGCCCAGCAATGTTCGCGACATGAATGCGCATCGCAATAAACCGGTCGCATTAATCGGAAGAGAAGTTGATCTCTAGCCAGCCGTTCTTTCTCCTTCCTGACGGCATCGGGTAAGCCTGTCAATCTTAGTCTTCCCGCTCCTCTCGTGACAGATGCATTCAGATCTGCTATTTACTCAGGACCTTTTCATGAGACGTTGGCATCTTCCATGACTCGACAGCAGATCTTTTCTGTAGTGTTCTTTTCTCTCCTAGTCCTCCTGCTCTATCAGATCGGGCTGATGTTTCGGCCATTTGTCTTTTCCGCCTTATGGGCCGGCTTGTTGGCCCATTGGGCGTTTCCACTCCATCAGAGGCTGACGCAACTGTTTGCCGGGAAGGACGCGCTGTCCGCCGCGCTGCTGACCGTCGGTGCGTTGGGCATTGTGGTCGTGCCGTTGGTGGCGATGGGGGTGATGCTGGTCCGGGAGGCGAGCGGGGCTGAAGAGGCTATTCGGTCATGGATCTCTACCGGTGGATTGCAGCGGTTACCGGAACAGGTGGCAGCGATTCCGTTCGTCGGCGGATGGTTGAAGTCTGCGATGTCAGGTGCCGGTAGCCCCGCGATTTCATTAGAGCAGTCAGTGATGACCGGGGTGAAGGAACTCAGCCAATTACTGGTCGGTGGGATGGGAGGGTTGCTGAAGAATACCTTTGCGCTCGTGACCAACTTCTTCATGATGTTACTGATTCTGTTCTTCCTCTTCAAGGATGGTCGGCAGTGGCTCTCCGTACTCTACGACCTGATTCCGATGGAAGAGTCACATAAATCAAAAATTCTGGTTCGGTTGGATCAAACGGTCCGGGCAGTGGTGAAAGGAATGCTGGTGACGGCCATCGTCCAGGGACTCTTGGCAGGGATGGCGTACCTCGCACTCGATGTCCCGTTTCCGATTGGATTGACGGCCTTAACCGTTGTGTTGGCGCCGATTCCATTTGGGGGAACCGGGTTGGTCTGGGGACCGGTGGCTCTATACCTGTTCTGGATGGGGACGACCGGGAAAGCTCTCATCATGCTGGCCTGGGGAATCGGAGTCGTGTCGATGGTCGATCAAATTCTTCGGCCCTGGTTGATTGGCCAAGATGTGCAGATTCCAGTCTTGCCTCTTGTGCTGAGCGTGCTCGGAGGGCTGGCTCTGTATGGCATCCTGGGCATCTTCATCGGACCGATTATGATCAGCTTGTTGATGACGGCTGTCCAGATCTATCGTGAGGAATACCACCTCAAGCAGACCGCTATTCTCGTCGGCCCGTCCACTCCTTCCTAACCCGTATCATTCATGAACGCTTCTGCTGCAATCGAGAATTCGCTGCGGCAACGAGCCTTCCGCAGGCAGGCTCACCCTCGCAACCTCGCCATACCGTTTCCACGTCTGCTTCGGCCCCTCAGGGTTCCACGTGCCCGCCTCGCAACGCGACTACGCGTTTCTCAACGAACAGTCATGAACAATGCGGGCTAACGGTTTTCCCATTCTGCTACTCGAGCGGGATCGTAATCGCAATTCCACCCATGACATCGTTCAGCTTGAAATCCTGTTTCGGACTGAGTGGGTGGCTATTGTGGCAGGTAACGCAGGCAGGCGACAGAGCACGGTCTGCATAGATGGCCTGGAAGTACTGTTTCCTGCCGCTGGATACCACTCCAGTGACCGGTCGATCGGGCTGCCGTCGAAGGAGCTCCAGCGCGCTTCGTTCAAACTCTGTGGCTGGTGCATTGCGCTGATAGATTGGGGAGAATCCAATGAGCTTGTAGCGAATGCCGTAGCCGGCCTCGGCAACCAGTCGACCGGAATGTTGGAGGAACTGTGCCGGCAAGGGGAGTCCTTTGCCTTGCTCCCACTGTTCCGTCGCGGCCACAATCCCCTGTTCCTGCATCCGGTTGACGACGTGTGTGGTATAGAGTGAACGGTCCGCTTCCAAGACCGCATGGATATAGTCGGCGACTTTCTCCGGAGCAATACCAACAGTCGTTGATCGCTCCTTGGCTGAAAGCAGTGCGCCCGCTCCCCAGAGTCCCCCTACGAGGAATGTGATGGCTGTGGTGCGGAGTGCGAAGCTGAAGTAGTCCATGGGTCTCCTTGTTGGAATGGTGTGGAACAAAGCGGCAGGGTGATAGAGCAGATGGTGCCTTCTCCTTCGTGACTCTCAAGGCGGATGTTGCCACCACATTTGTGAATCAGGCGCCTTGCGACGGTGAGCCCGAGGCCTGATCCTTCGCCCTGCCCCTTTGTTGTGAAAAATGGATCGAAGACCTTCGAGAGGTGCTGTTTGGAGATGCCCGGACCGGAATCAGCGATCGTCGTGCTCACGGTCTTACCTGCCACGGCGGTGGTCAGCGTGAGTGTGCCACGTCCGTTCATGGCCTGGACAGCATTGGTCACGAGGTTCACCATGGCCTGTCGAAGCTGGTCCGGAAGGACGAGGACCGGTGTTGTGCCTGCATAGTGCTTGTGGATCACGATGTTTTGCATCTCCACCGTAGCCTGGGTTGTGGTCAGGGCTTGATCCACGATGTGCTCCATGGGGACCGAGATCGGTTTGTCGGACGTCTCACGGTCTATCACGCCGGTGAAGTCACGGATGATGGCGGCCATACGGCGGCCATGGGCCACAATGTCTTTGGCGTAGCTCTTGATCATTTCCATATCTTGTTCATCCTGCATGACCTCGCCTAATCCGATGATGCCGAACAAGGGATTGTTCAGTTCGTGGCCGATTCCAGCGGTGAGTATGCCAAGGCTCCCCGACTTTTCGGCCTGGACCAGCTGATCTTGTAGTCGACTCTCATCCGTCGTGTCCCGAAGCACCAGCCCAATGCTGTCTTCTCCTCCAGGTCTGGCCGGCAGACGGAACCATTGATACCGGTAGATGCGCGACCCGATCTGGAGCTGAGCACGATGTTTGGCCGAATCGTGATCGGTGTCCGGCATCAACGGATCCCGTGGCGCGGTCTCCGCTGTACTCATGGCTGCAGTGAGCGGTGCATTGCCGTTCGCTCGGAACTCCGCTTGCAGACGTTTCTGCTGTGCCTGGTCGAGGGAGAGAATTGAAAACAGCGACGAGCCTGGTACCGTTCCTTGTGCCGGAAATGATTCGCGTCCAGCTTGATTGATGTACTGCACGACTTCGTGCGCGTCGATCAGAAGAATAGGTGTCGGAACGGCATCCAGAATTTGGTCTGTCGACTGTTGAAGGACTCGGACTTCCTGGGTTTTCAATTCCACTTGGCTGGTGAGGCCGGCAAATGCAGCTTTCAACTGTGCATTCATGCGATTGAATTCTCCGGCGAGATCTTCCAGCTCATCACCGGTACTGATCTGAATCGGTCGTTCGAGCTCGCCGCGTCCGATGGCCTGGGCTGCCTGCTGAAGCTGTCGGACAGGAGTGACGATGCGGCCGGCGGCGACATAGCCCAGTGAGACCAGGAGTGTGATGGCCACCAGGCCGAACATCAGCACCCAACTGAACAGATGCTGAATCGGCGCGAAGAGCTCATCGGATGACTGCCAGACGAACGTGTGCCAGGATCCCTCTTCGATTGAGCCGTTGGTGGCCCGGTTGGTTTCCGGGAGTGGTGCAAAGCCGATGACGGACGTTTCATGCCCTCCATGGCCGTCGCTCGATGCTTGGACCCATCCGGAGTGATTTGGTGTGATGAGGGGCGTCAAGCTCGGCTCGGACAGCGGAACGCCGGTCGGGAGAATAGGACAGCTGATGACGATGCCGTTGGTATTGATCAACATCACGTGACCGGTTTTCCCAAACCGGATGGTATGGGTCGAAGGGGAAAAGAATTCCTTGGCATCGATCACGCGATGGAGTACGCCGACGGCGCCATGTCGGAGACTATCCATGATCGGCAGGGAGATGGTGAACACATAGACATTCACCCTCTCGTCAAAATGGAGGTCTTCGATGTAGAGCTTACCGACGCCTTTGTTGAAGGCTCCCTGCCACCATCGAGCATCCCGATGACGAAAAGCTGGATGGTCGGTCATGGTCCCGACCAGTGCGCCTTGGGTGTCGGTCAGGAACAGCATCTTTGTCGAGGAGCGAACCACTTGGGGAAGCAACTGTCCCGGTGGGCTATGCACTCCCGAAAAGTAGTCACGGAGCAGCGCACTGAGCGAGTTGTCCGTGAGGGACTTGACGGCGGCGTTCTCTCGGTTCATCCATCGCCGTTCCAAGTCCGTGCTCGTTCTTGAGTTGCTAGGGGTATCACGCCGGCGCTCAAGCTCCCGGATGATGGTGGGATCATTCGCGATTCGAGCGGTGTGCGCGATCTCTTCCACAACAAGCAGGTCGAGTTTTCTGGCCGCTTCAGTGGCCAAAGCTTCGAAGCTTTCCCCGCTGACCTCCCTGATTTCTTGAGACCCCTGCCAGAACGCCATGCCCAGGCCAACGACGAGTGGGAGCAGACCGACAAGCAGCATAGACACGATGATCTTGGTCTTGAGTCCCCACCTGGCGCCGGTTGGCGAAGGAGGTGAGGGGGCGTTCATGATGATCCCTCCTCCCGCGGGCTGGTTTCTCCAGGGAAGGTGAGTGTGAAGGTTGATCCACGTCCGACCTGGCTTTCCACGGAAATGGCCCCATGCATGTGATGGATGACATTCTTGATATTGTAGAGGCCCAAGCCAGTTCCCTTACCGGGCGGCTTTGTCGTGAAGAAGGGATCAAAAATACGGTTCAGCAGTTCCGGCGCAATGCCGCTGCCGGTGTCCGATACACGGACCTGCGTCCCTCCGTCTACCGTCGCGGTTTCCAGGGTCAAGATCCCTTGGTGTTCCATCGCTTGGACCGCGTTGGTAATGAGATTGACGAACACATGGAGGAGCTGATCAGGGTTTCCCTTCGCGACCACGTCCGGTTGGTAGTGCTTCCGAATCTCAATGTCTTGGAGGGCAACGGCGTAGCGAGCGATCTTCAGGGCCTCATCGAGCTTACCGTTGACGCCGATGAGTCCATCTGGTCGAAGTGACGTACGGCGAGAATAGGACGTCAGGTCTCGACAAATCGCCGTCGTTCGTTTTACGGCTTCAATAATGTCGCCTGCTTGAAGGTGCACTGCGTCGAGGTCTGTTTCGTCGGTGAGGTTTTCCGCCAAGCCCAGAATGAGCTGGAGCGGATTATTGATGTCGTGTGCGATGCCGGCGGCAAACGAGCCGATTCCCGCAAGTTTCTCCGCATGGAGCAACTCAGTTTGCAACGTCATTTCATGCTGGATAAGCAACCAGAGCAGCCGCGACGTCTGGCCATTGACGATGTCGGTTCCTGGAGGCACCTGTTCTTGGAGCGCTGACTCCATCGCGGGGTCACCAGTCACATCCATGACGAGACTGGGGTGCCGGTCTTTGATCAGGTCCGATACCTGATCAAAGACCGGCACGTTGAGATCTTGGGCTCGCCGGAGGCCGGGTGCCGTTGGATTCTTGTCGACGATACCGACGACCTCAATCGTGCCGATTTGATGGAGTACATCAAGGAGGGCCGTTCCCCCACGACCCGCTCCGATGATGGCGACTCTCATCAGAGGCAGCGGGGGAGCCTCTGCAGTCCCTTGAGACTCGGTTCGTGAGGGAGTGATGCTCGGTGAGAAGATCGTCATGTGTGATCCCCCGGCTGTGACTCAGCTGATCAGAGATGGGCCAGTTCACGTTGCTCCATGGCTCGTGCAACGGAAGCCTTCAGTTTCTCACCCTCGACTGGCTTCACCAGATAGTCCACCACGCCCTGACGGAGTAATGACGTAGCCATGTCGGTGTCCGGGAATCCAGTCAAAACAATCAACGGGACGCGAGGATAGTTCTGGCGGAAGTAGGCAATCGCTTCGATCCCGTTGACTTTGGGCATCCGGATGTCGCAGATGATGACATCGAGGAGCAGCCGATTCTCGCCGGAGTTGATGGCCTCAATGGCCTTTTCCCCATTTTCGGCCTCGAGAACATCATACCCGCCCTTTTGGAGCGTCATGCGAACGACCTTACGAATATCGGGCTCGTCATCGACAACCAGTACTCGCCCATTGCAGCTCTCACCTCCAACGAAGAATCCTGACTTGAATTCACTCATAGCAACCTCCTTGGTGAACAGCGGCGATTGGTTTCCGTCTATACGTCTGAGAGTCGCAAGGTCGGTGCCGAACTGTGAGAATTACGAAGGTGCATCTTTTCAATACCTTGATCATTTGGGATTGTGACCTTCTGTACGAAGTTGGCTGATATGCACCACCACTCTGTTGAAAACCACCAGGCGAAGGGCACATTGCCTTTCACCGCTGATTTGGGCTAGGGTATTAGAAACAGAGGAGTGGAGGCCGGTGATTACTCAAGATGTGCTGACCGACTACATTCGTAAATCCTTGCCCGATGCGGTCGTGACGGTGACAGACCGTACCGGTACGATGAACCATCTCAAAGTGGTAATTGTGTCGGACGGGTTTCAAGGGAAGAATCTCTTGGACCGGCATCGGATGATCTATCAAGCATTAGATGCGCCGATGAAGGATGGCCGGATCCACGCCTTGGAACTGACGGCACGAACGAACGATGAAGCGTAGGAGGAGATGATGGCCGACCAGATGGACGAAGAAATTCAGAAGGAAGTGAAGGCCCATAAAATTTTGATCTATGGCAAGGGAACGAAGACGATGCCGATGTGCGGGTTCACCAGGGAAACCATGCAGTTTTTTGACAAGTATGGATATCCGTACGAATTGATCGATGTCCTGTCGCAGCCGGCGAAACGCGAAGCCCTGACGAAGATGACCAACTGGCCGACGCTCCCCAAGGTGTTCATCGACGGCACCTTTTACGGTGATACCGACATTCTTGATCCGATGGCTGCCAAGGGCGAGATCGAGCCGCTGCTCAAGAAGGCATTTGGGAAGTAGGCAGGGGGCATCCCTGCCAGTCTCTTGCTCCCCAACCGCGCACGCGGGAACAATCACAATCCAGAATTATGGGCGATGCTCGGTCGATGGGCGCAGTGAGACCGCCAGGGACGCCCGGCTTAGGGGAAGAAGGGGAAGAGTGTATCTTCGCTTCAGATAGCCTCTTCGTGCAGCCGTTCCATCCGAGACTTGGGGAGGAGCGACTAGGAAGAGTCTGATGTTAAGAAGGCTCACGCACATGGCGAGCATGGTCATCGCAGAGCTGTGCTTCCTCTCAATCATTGGATGTGTCGCGAATCCTCAGCATGGTCGGTTCACCCGGGAACAATCGCGGATTGTCGATCTCACTCATTCAGTCGGATCTGATACGATCGTTTGGCCTACGGAGCAGGACTTCAAGCTTGTCGTTCAGCATGCGGAGGACACATCCGGTGGGTACTACTATGCATCGAATCGCATAGAAATGCCCGAGCACGGAGGCACCCACATCGATGCACCAATCCACTTTTCCAAAGGGAAGCAGACGCTAGATCAGATCCCGATCGATCGGATGGTCGGAGCGGCTGTCAAAATTGATGTCACTGGACTGTGTGCTCGTGATCGGGACTATCTTGTGGCCATCTCAGATTTTGAACGCTGGGAAGTGGAATATGGTCGTATTCAGAACGATACCATCGTGCTACTGAACACAGGCTACGCCAAGTTCTGGCCAAGCCGGAAGGATTATCTCGGAACGGAGTTGAGAGGTGAGGACGGGGTGCGAGCACTACATTTCCCAGGTTTACATCCCGAAGCTGCTGCCTGGCTGGTGCGCGAACGGCACGTGAAGGCAGTGGGGATCGATACTGCGTCAATCGACTACGGCCAGTCAACCAAGTTCGAGACGCATGTCGCCTTACTTTCCCACAATGTGCCGGTATTCGAGAATCTGGCCAATCTGAATGATCTTCCGGATCGAGGCTTCGATGTCATCGCGCTGCCTATGAAGATTAAGAATGGGACCGGTGGTCCGCTGAGGATCATTGCTGTGCTACCGACCTCCCGCTAGGATTCACGACCGACCTACCCTTGGATATTCACTCCGGTTGATGGCTGGGGAGAGGATCCTGAGCCACCGCCAAGCATCGGCCCTTAGAGCGTACTGATTTTCAGATCGTAGCAGTTGCCTGTTCATTCTTTCAGGTTTCTGAGGACGCATGTATACTTGTGTAGTATGAAGCCTCAGAAACCGGCTGCTTCTCAATCAACTGGACGGCGACCAAGCAAGCTGAGTCAGCGGCTTGCTGACGACAAGATAGAGCGAGCGAGGCGTCAGACTCCAGAAGAACGGCTGCTTATTGCATTGCAACTCTCCGATTTTTGCTACGAAGTGAACCGGTGTTCTCCAAAGCCCTAAATCACATTATCGATCGTTTGGCCCAAGCCCAGAAGACTCGGCTCATTCATTCTTATGCGCTGATCGGTGGTTTTGCAGTATCGGTATGGGGCATTGCGCGAGCCACACAAGACATCGATCTTGCGGTAGCACTTGGGACATCGGCGCCACAGGCATTGGCCACTTACCTTGGAGCCGAGTACGAATCGGGCGGCATCGACGATCCGCTACAAGGCGTCTTTAGTCTCAGTCTGAAATCTGAAGGGCAAGACGTGCCGGTTCAACTGATCGTGCTACCGTCAAAATTGGCAGCCGTTGCGTTCAATCAAATTGAAACGCTAACGGTGTTGGGTTGTTCGGTCCCGGTGGTGAATTGGCAAGCGCTTGTACTCTTGAAGCTCTACGCCGGAGGGCCAGTGGATTTACAAGATGCCCGAAACATTATCGCAGTACGAAAACCCAGCGTGACTCGTCGAGAAGATCTTATCGTGCAGGCCGATACGCTAGGCCTTGCCCAAGAGATCCGATCTCTGCTTGATTCTTCCATCTGAGGTCATACCTCCTGTCGTAAATCTTGTGCAGCCCTTGGGTAGGAATCGACGGATTGATAGCCCATCGACATGAGAGTGCTCTTTAATGCGAGCCCCCGATCAGTCAGCATGCGCATGGGGCCAAGCGTGATCGGGAAGAAGCGGATGCCTCGGCGGTGCAGCTCGCGATCGCACTCGCGAAGATGTTCACCGGTCCGGTCATGGACCGTCCGCCGTCCATTCGGCAACCTGAGCGGGCGTCGATCGGTACAAGAGTTGGTTGAGCCTCTCTCACAAAGTCGAGGATGTCATCAGCACTGAATGCCACGCGAGTTTCAGCAGTCAGATTGCGTAACACACATAGCCCAGTCACTCGCCTCGGCGACCCAGCGAGATCAATGCCAGCAATGACCAGCGGTGCCCTCCTAATCATTAGAATTTCCTCGCGGTAGGAATGTAGCAGGCTCGCTTTCCTCATGTTAGGTTTCTGCGGATACATGTATACTTCTGCATTATGAAATTCCAGCAATCGACCATCTCTCAGGCGCCTGGACGGCGACTAAGCAAGTCTGAGTCTGCAGCTTGCTGACGGGAAGATTGAACGAGCTAGGCCCCAGACGCCAGAAGAACGGCTGATCATTGCACCTTTCCGATTTCCAGCTTCTTGGTCTCAATTCGAAGACATAGGATACCCCTGCGATCCAGAGCACATGGCAATGAATCAAAAACTCCAGAAGGAACTGCTCCAGCAAATGTCTCGACTCCGGGAAGGAGAGCAGAAGCGAGTCTTGGCCTTAGCAAAGAGACTTGCGCAGGAGGATCAGCACAAACATCTTTATAAGGAAGTGAAAGTTAAGTCATGGGAGCAACTTCTGTGCTACTCGGAAGGGTGCGGTCTCAATATTCCAGGTGTCAAGAAATGGAATCGCTGGATTTTCAAGGGCCACTCATGTGACGAGTGGACTCTTTCTACAACGATTGAAAGGACATTGCACGATCGATTTCGGCTTGACCTGTCTGTCGCTTGGAAATGGGAACGGCGCTTAAGCCGAGAGTTCATGCGGAAGGCACGAGGGTTTCTTAAGGATCCGCCCAGTGATATTGACTATATGGAATGGCTTGCACTCATGCAGCACTATGGCGCCCCTACAAGATTACATGATTGGACTTACTCCTTCTGGGCGGCTGTTCTGTTCGCTGTGGAGCAAGCAAAAGTAAATGAAAATAATAATGAGGAGAAATTCTGTGCGGTGTGGGCTCTTGAAATTGATTGGTTGCGCAAACGTGTGGAAGAGAATATTCCGAAATTGAAGGAGCTAGTGAATGAGGGTACTGATCCGAATGCGGAAATCGGATTTATCCTAAATAGCCAAAAAAAGAATAACACGCCGTTAGGTGTTTGGCCTTTGAATGCCTACCGCTTGAATCAAAGAGTTATTGCCCAACAAGCGCTGTTTGTGGTTCCACTCGATGTGACGAAACCTTTTATGGAAAATCTGTGCCGTTGTCCAACTGTGGAGGGAATGATCTCTCAGCACCTAATTAAATTTGTCATTCCTTGTAGCGATGAAATAATTCAAGGTTGTGTGAAATATCTCTATGACCGAAACTTGACTCGCGCGATGTTCTTCCCTGGCATCGAAGGATATGCGAACAGTATTGGCAATCTCGTGCTTCTGCCCCATCGATTTCACGGGGTTGGAGGAGATCCAAACCGCCCGTGGCCCAACTAAGTGAGGATTTGACCCAACACTCACATGATTGTGACTAGACCACAATGGCTTGTCTTGTTTCGTCCAGATGCTTCTGGAGATAGGTCATGAAGGGCGTGCCCCCTGTGCCTACTGCTGTGGGATTGGTCGCGCTCGTCTGGTTCTGACGATTGATGTAGCTATCGGCGTAGCCGATGTGGATCTCCCGGAACTGTGCCAACAAGTCGACGCAAGCACAGTAGGCGGACCAGAGTTTGGGATGGTGCTGTCTGCGATCGAGAACATAGCCGGAAAGCAGGGCGCGCCCGTTGCGATCTGTTTGACTCTCCAGAGCTTGAATCAAAGCGCGGTGGCGGGGTGGCATGTACTCCCTCATTTCTTGGAGGTACACCGTCAAGGGATCGGGCACATGGTGGATACCTAGTCCTGCATCAAGGCAAGGAACTATTGAACTCTGCGCCCCCGTCTCGCCACGAAACTGCTGGGGCTGTTTCGCATATTCTTTGACGCCCTCATAGATGAGGCCGTTGGGCAGCGACGGGCTATTCTTCCAGCCATGAATGTAGGGTCTCACACGAGTGTAATACACATAGGGATCGCATCGCTCTTTCATGCGAAGCAGCGTATCTCGCATGGCGGTTTGCGCGGAGGCCAAGGCTTGTAAACCTAGCAGCACTTCATCGTCTTTCCGTGTCGCAGCTCCGTTGATCGCCCGTATGATGCCATCAAGGCCAGGGCCTGCTTGTTGCTCGATCTGGATGTGGACCACGACGAACCACTCCTCATCCAACCCACCGAGAAAGTTCTGCAGCAGTACGATATTGTCGAGCTGAATTGGCTTTGTTGGATCGAGCCGTCGCCAGTTGTCCAGCGCATAGGAGGCATAGGAGAGGACCGGTGGGCGACTCAGATTCTGGCCTATGTCGTACCAGGGACGCGCGAGCTGGGAGGGGAGCTTGGCCGCCGGCTGCCCCGGTGTTTCCCACACATAGGCATGGCCGGCAAAGGAGAGAATACGCATTGCAAAGCGATAGTCATCCTCGCCCCAACTTGAAGGGATGGACGGCAGAACCGACGGCTCTTCATCGATAAATCGCCGGACTTGGCGGGCGCTTAACAACTTGGGGAGCTCATGACTGAGGTGGTTGAGCGCCGGACAATCTGGTAGTGATACACAAGGATCAGCCGGGAGGAAGCCCCGCTCGGGCGAAATTCCAAAATCCGCAAGTGACAATGGCTGGAACTCGTGGGAGTTCATAGAGCCCTCTTCGCCCTCACTTTACCACTCCATAATTAGATTGCAACCGTAGCCAGTTCAGGATGATTGGGTTGAGAGTAGCGTAGGTTTTGTTGGAGAAGGAGAGGAGGGGAACCGAAAATTAAAAGGCCGCCTCAGTTGAGGCGGCCTTTCTCTTCTCTCTCTTCTTGATGGTGCAGTGTGGGTGTCCTCACCGAGCCATGCTTTCTATGTTCCCATCTCCCATGATGCCAGATATTTTTTCTGTTCCGCTGTCAGGGTATCGATGGCGACGCCCATGCCGGCCAACTTCAGCTTGGCAATTTCCTTGTCGATCACTTCGGGAACCGGATAGACTTTCTTCTCGAGCTGCTTATAGTTCTTGACGAGATATTCCGCACCGAGTGCTTGGTTGGCGAAGCTCATATCCATTACACTGGAAGGATGGCCTTCAGCAGTGGCGAGGTTGACGAGCCGGCCCTCGCCGAGCAAGCTGACGCGATGCCCGTTTTTCTTGATGGTGAATTCTTCGACGCCGGTGCGAACCACCCGGCGCTTACCGGCCATTTTTTCGAGAGCCGGGATATCGAGTTCGACGTTGAAGTGTCCGCTGTTACAGACGATGGCGCCATCCTTCATGGCGGCGAAATGTTCGCCTCGGATGACATGGATGTTGCCGGTGACGGTGACGAAGAAATCGCCGACCGGGGCAGCTAATTCCATCGGCATCACGCGGAAGCCATCCATGACGGCTTCCAGGCCTTTCAACGGATCAATTTCAGTCACGATGACATCGGCCCCCATGCCCTTGGCGCGCATCGCGATACCTCGCCCACACCAGCCATAGCCGACCACGACCACGACGGAGCCGCAGACCAAGCGGTTGGTCGCCCGGATGATGCCGTCCATGGTGGATTGGCCTGTGCCGTACCGATTGTCGAACATGTGCTTGGTATCGGCATCGTTGACGGAGATCACCGGAAATTTCAGCACTTTCTTCTCCGCCATGCTCCGTAAGCGAATGACACCGGTGGTGGTCTCTTCTGTTCCACCGATGACGTTCTTCAAGAGTTCTTTCCGTTTGGAATGGAGGTGTGAGACCACATCGGCCCCGTCGTCCATGGTGACGTGTGGGCGATGGGCAATGGCCGACTCAATGTGACGATAGTACGTGGGATTGTCTTCGCCCTTGATGGCAAAGGTCGGAATCCCTTCATGCTGCACCAAGGCTGCCGCCACGTCGTCTTGTGTGCTCAATGGATTTGAGGCACAGAGGCGGACATCAGCTCCACCAGCTTTCAGTGTGATGGCCAGGTTTGCCGTTTCCGTGGTGACGTGTAAGCAGGCGGTCACACGAACGCCCTTTAATGGCTGCTGTTTCTTGAACCGCTTACGAATCAGCCGTAAGACGGGCATCGTGGCTTCGGCCCATTCGATCTTCAATTTGCCTTGATCCGCCAGCTTGATATCTCTCACATCATAATCCACGGAGATCCTCCTTCTGAAAGTTGTCGGTTGTGATTGGGTGGGGTGTCGCTTGCCGTCATGACAAGGGGGACGGGTAACCACCCCGTCCCCCTTAGCGTTGACGTGATAAGGCTCACGAAGCTTATAGCCCGGCGTCCTTGCTCAGGACCTTGGCCTTGTCGGTTTTCTCCCAGGTGAACTCCGGCTCGTTGCGACCGAAGTGTCCATAGGCCGCCGTCTTTTTGAAAATGGGCCGTCGAAGCTTGAGATGATCAATGATGCCACGTGGCGTCATGGGGAAGTGCTTGCGCACGAGTTTGTCGAGCTTTTCAACCGATACCTTTTCCGTGCCCTTGGTATCGACCAGCACGGAGACAGGATCGGCGACGCCGATGGCATAGGCCAGTTGCACTTCACACTTGTCGGCTAACCCGGCAGCGACAAGGTTCTTGGCGATATAGCGCGCCATATAGGACGCGGACCGATCGACCTTTGTTGGATCTTTCCCGGAGAAGGCTCCACCGCCATGGCTGCCATGGCCGCCGTAGGTATCGACGATGATCTTACGCCCGGTGAGACCGGTGTCACCCATGGGGCCTCCGACGACGAATCGACCCGTCGGGTTGATGTGATGCTTCACACCGGTCGGGTCATACAGGCCCTTCGGCATGACCGGTTTGATCACCTTTTCCATGATGTCCCGTTCAATTTGCTTCGTGGTCACTTCGGGACTGTGTTGTGTGGAAACGACGATCGTATCGATCCGTACAGGCTTGCCGTTTTTGTACTCGACCGTGACTTGGGATTTCCCGTCTGGTCGCACCCATTTGAGAATGTTTTTCTTGCGCACTTCGGCGAGACGCTTGGTCAAACGGTGAGCTAAGACGATCGGCATCGGCATAAGTTCAGAGGTTTCGTTGGTGGCGTACCCGAACATCAATCCTTGATCGCCGGCTCCGCCGGAGTCTACGCCCATCGCAATATCACCAGATTGCTGGTGAATCGCGGTGAGAACGGAACAGGTATGATAGTCGAATCCCCAGGAGGCATCGCAATAGCCGACGTCTTTGATGACTTCCCGGATAATATCCGGGATTTCAACGTAGGCCTTGGTTGAGATTTCTCCCGCCACCAGCGCGATACCCGTGGTGAGGATCGTCTCGCAGGCCACGCGGGAGTATTTATCCTGAGCGATAATGGCATCCAAGATGCCGTCTGAGATTTGATCGGCAATTTTATCAGGATGTCCTTCAGTCACTGATTCGGAGGTAAAGAGAAAGTTATCTCGCATTAGGTCCCTCGTGGGTTGAGGTTATAGAAATCCAGCGTCGGTCTGTCACGGAGTCTGGTAATGTGAGAAAATAGTGCTGAGTGACAAGCCACGAACATGCGAAACAGATTCTAGAGGAAATCGCTTGGCTTTGTCCATCATTTCATGTGGTTTATTCAGGAGCAAAGGCAAGCCTCGTTTACTTGACTCAGGATTTTAGGGACTTGTAACATAACCTGAGGATGGAGGGAACCGCGTAAGCTGGGTGCTGGTGAATGTGTCACCATGTACATACGATCTCGCTCTTGCGAAGGTGAATCGCTCAGCATTGTGCTCTGAGTGTTGAATATGAAGTTGATTCGAAAGATCTCGATTCTTCCGGTGCTGCTCGCAGTCGGTGGGCTGGTCGCGGTATCTGTTGTTGAGGCTCAACCGCCGCAGTCGGTCAAACAGTTGGCTGTTGGACGCGGAGTCGTCCAAGTCGGGGATGAGGCGCCGAATTTTATATTGCGGGATCTCGCCGGGAATGCCATGAGTCTCTCGCAGCTCAGGGGAAAGGTCGTGCTGCTGAATTTTTGGGCGACCTGGTGTGGACCCTGTCGTGTCGAGATGCCGGCGATGGAACAACTCTATCGCACCTTGCCGCGAGGTGAGTTCGAAATTTTGGCCGTGTCGACGGATGCCCAGGGAGCAACGGTCACGCGCCCGTTCCAGAAACGGATGGGCTTTACGTTCCCGATTCTTCATGACTCGGAGTATCGGGTTGGGCTGGCCTATGGGGCCCGAACGATCCCCGTCACGTTTATGGTCGATCGCCAGGGCGTCGTGCGACAGAAAATCTTTGGCGCCCGAGATTGGGACTCACCAGAGGCCCGTGACTTAATTCAGGCGCTGATGAAGTCCTAGTGATGATGCAATCCATTCCACAGATTTCGCTGATTGCCGCCTTTTCTGCCGGGCTGCTTTCGTTCGTGTCCCCCTGTGTTCTGCCGCTGGTGCCGAGCTATATTTCCTACATCACCGGACTTTCGGTCGAGCAACTTACCGACGCCTCTGAACGAGAAAAGTTCAAGAAGGCGATCATTGTGAATTCGCTGCTCTTCATCGGCGGGTTTTCGTCGGTGTTCATCGCATTCGGTGCTTCCGCGAGCTTTCTGGGACAGCTCTTGATTAGCCACCAGGATCTCATTCGCCGCATTGGCGGTGTCGTGATCATTCTGTTCGGGTTGTATCTGCTCGGGATCCTCAATCTCACATTCCTCAAGATGGAGCATCGGTATCAGTTTCGCAATCGACCGGCTGGGTACTTGGGATCGTTCCTGATCGGGGTGGCCTTTGCGGCCGGATGGACCCCGTGCGTCGGGCCGGTCCTGGGTTCGATTCTGCTCTATGCGAGTACGACCGATTCCCTGTTCAGTGGGGTTGTGTTACTGACCTTCTACTCATTGGGGTTGGGGCTGCCGTTATTTCTGACGGCACTGGGTGTCGATCGATTCTTGGCTTACTTCAAAGAAGTACGAGTCTATTTGTGGGGTGTGTCGACCGTGAGCGGAGTAATGTTGATCGTCGTCGGGGTGATGATCTACGCCAACTCGTTGACGATGATCACCAGCTTCTTGGAGCGATACGGGATCGGCTGGTATTTGGGGCAATGAAATGCTGTATCAGCTCGCTTGGTCGCCAACCCTCTCCGAGTAGTCTTTCTCCTACCTCAGCACTCGCTACTCAGGTCTTCTTGGATTAGCACCAGGCGCCAAGGCGGCAGGGGGTGAACCCTGATTTCAGCGAATGGGTTGCCGCGGCACCAAGGGAATCGAGGGACGGCGGGATGCCAAATATTCCCATCGTAGATGATGGGGGAGGGCCAGCAGGGGATTGAGATAAGAAGCTGGATTGGCCGTTTCGTGCTAGGCCTGGTCCGGCATCCAAGAGGGATGAGGATTCAGACTGTTGCGCCAACAACGTGTTTGGCTGAGCCGGGCTGATTTTTGCGAGCAGTTGTTTCCCGTCGCCGGCGAACTTGCTGTCTGGGTATTTTTCCGCCAACACGGTGAGATGGTCTCTTGCCCAGTCATCGGCACCCATCTCGTGATATGACTTGGCAATGAAGTACATCGCGTCCGCTGCAACAGGCTTGTCCGGATAGGTCTTGAGCACTTGCTCGAACCGGTGCGCCGCCGCCAGGTATGAGCCTCTTCGATAGTAGAATTGACCCACGAAGAGATGCATCTGCGCCAGCCAATCGTGACACTCCTCGAGTTTTTGCTGTGCTTGCGCATCATACCGACTGCCGGGAAATTCTTTCCGCATCTGGTCGAATGCGGCGATCGCCTTTTGAATCGGTTCAGGGTCGCGATCGATCGTTTTTGCCATCTTGACATGAATCTCCCCAATCCTAAAGGCGGCATAGGGAGCGAGCACGTGATTCCGGTGGAGTTCTAGGAAATGTTTGTATTCGACGAGTGCTTCCGAATACTCTTCCTTTTCAAAGTAGGCCTCGCCGCGTTTCATGATCACATTGGGATGGTAATGGTTATCGACCGTGTCTCCGAGAAAGATTTGCTCATCCGTACTGCTGAGGGCCTTTTTGAGCCCACTTCGGACGTCGCTGGCTGTAAGGTCGCCGGCGCAGGAGGAGAACAGCAGGCAGTAGAGGCCGAGCGAAGTCATCAGGCACAGCCTGGACGGTGTGGATCGAGGGGCACTACCTGCTTGCACGAGACCCATCTGCATATCGAATACAGATAGCAAGGATATAGACAAAAAGCAATTGGGTGTGTGGTTTTGTTGACCTGCCTTCTTGCCGCCCCTATAATCCCGCTCCACATCTGGAGTCTCATATCGGGTTTGTCCGACTGATTCAGGAGTGGTTCGAGCAGGGCCATGATTAGAACACGAGTAATTGGAACGGGCAGCTACCTCCCGTCTCGGGTCGTGCCGAACGAGGAGATAGCCCAGGTTGTCGGGGTATCCCCAGCCCACATTCAACGGCTGACGGGCATTCGGTCGCGTCACTGGGCAGGGGAGCAGGAAGCGGCATCGGACCTGGCGATTGCTGCAGGGCGCCGGGCGTTGGAGGCTGCCGGTTGTGAGGCCTCGGCTATTGATGCCATTGTCCTTTCTACTACGTCGCCGGATATGGCCTTCCCCTCGACGGCCTGCTTGGTGCAACGGGGGTTAGGCTGCAAGCCGGTGGGGGCGTTTGATGTGTCTGCCTCCTGCTCGGGATTTTTGTATGGGCTCTCTATGGCACAAGCCATGATTCACAGCGGCCAGGCGAAGACCTGTCTGGTAGTGGCGGCTGAAGTGAAGTCTCGCGCGCTCGATCTTCAGGATCCTGCGACTGCGCTGTTATTCGGGGATGGCGCCGGGGCCGTCATCCTTCGAGGAGAGCACGATTCCACCCCGGAGTGGCGAGGAATCCTTGGAATCAGGCTGTACGCGGACGGGGCCTCTCATGGGCTCATTCGAATCCCCAGCGGGGGATCGCGGAGTCCTGCATCGGCAGATACGGTGAAAAAGCGAGAGCATATGTTGCACATGCAAGGCTCGCCGTTGTTTCGGGTGGCCATTCGACGCGTGGAGCAGGCTGTGCACGAGATCTTGAAGGAGTTCGGTGTACAGTCGGGCGATCTCAAGCAGGTAGTGCTGCACCAGGCGAACGGACGAATCCTGGATCAGATCGCCGATCGGTTAGAGATCGAGCGGTCGAGAGTCGCATCGGTGATTGAACGCTATGGCAATACGTCTTCGGCCTCGCTTCCCATCGCGCTCGATGATGTAGTCCGGCATGGGCACATTTCACCGGGAGATTTAGTCCTCCTGGGCAGTTTTGGTGGAGGGCTCACCTGGGCAACGAGCCTTGTTCGGTGGTAACGCCGATGATCAACAGAGGTCGACATGAGCCTGCATTTCCTTTCGAATGAGTACCTGATTCAGGAGTACAGAGAATCATGATCTTCAGCATACTTCCCAAAGAGGAAGCCTTCTTCGAACTCTTTAAGAAGGCGGCCCGTAATGTGATTGAGGGCAGTCGGTTGCTCAAGGATTTGATGGAAGACTACACGAATATTCAAGAAAAGATTGCGCGTATTAAAGAGGTGGAACATATCGGCGACGGTATCACGCATGACATCGCCATGCGCCTCAATCAAACGTTCATCACGCCGATTGATCGGGAGGATATTCACGATCTCGCCAGCGCGTTGGACGACATTCTTGACGCGATTGAAGCAGTGGCGGATCGGTTCGCCATCTACAAGATCGAGCAGCCGACTCCTTGCGCCGTTCGGTTAGCGGATATTCTTTATCAGGCATCCGTGGCGGTGGGGCGCGGAGTGGATCGGATCGGTATGTCGCATGAAGAAGTAAAAGAATATAGCGTGGCGGTGAACAGTTTGGAGAACGAAGCCGACCGAGTCTCACGTGACGCGATTTCCGCACTCTTTGAAAAAGAAACGAACCCGATCGCCGTCATTAAGTGGAAAGAGATCTACGAGACCTTCGAAGAGGGAACCGATCGCTGTGAGGATGTTGCCAACGTGATCGAATGTATCGTCCTCAAGCAGGCCTAGGTGGTGCTATCCGGACCTGACCCCTCAGAGTGCACGGGTAGGAGAACCTCCCACACAGGTCAGTGCCCCCACTTTGTTTTCCTGAACAAGAACGAGATTGCCCATGCCTGAATTGAGCGGATTATTGCTGGTGACCGTGGTGTTGGCTCTGCTGTTCGATTTCTCGAACGGATGGCACGATTGTGCGAACGCCGTGGCGACGGTCGTTTCCACGCGCGTCCTGAGGCCGCTGACAGCGGTCTTGCTGGCCGGGGCACTGAACGTTGCCGGCGCCTTCTTTTCGACCGCCGTTGCGAAAATGATCGGCGGGGGGATTGTGTTTCCAGACGCGATTACAAACGTCGTCGTGGCCGGTGCGATGGCGGGTGCCATCTGCTGGAATCTATTCACACTGATTCTGGGGCTTCCGACGAGTTCGTCTCACGCATTGATCGGCGGCCTTGTGGGCGCAGCGGTCGCTCATGGAGGCTGGGCGGTCGTACAATTCAACGGGTTGAACAAGATTCTTGAAGCCATGGTCCTGTCCCCGCTGCTGGGGTTTGGGATGGGGTTTCTCATCATGGTGCTCGTGAGCTGGTCGTTTTTCCGTGTTCATCGAGGCGTGGCGACAAAACTGTTCAGTCGGCTTCAGCTTGTCTCGGCGAGCTTCATGGCGTTCAGTCACGGGGCGAATGACGCGCAAAAGGTGATGGGCGTCATCACACTGGCTCTCGTGGCTTCAGGTCAGCTGACATCGACCGAAGTGCCGACGTGGGTGATTGTGTCCTGTGCCTTGGCGATGGGGTTGGGAACAACCGTCGGTGGGTGGCGCATTATCCATACCTTGGGTATGAAAATGGTCAAACTCGAACCGGTGCATGGATTTGCCGCTGAGACTGGGGCAGCGACGGTCTTGCTGTTTACGGCTCAGTTTGGGCTGCCAGTGAGCACGACCCATACGATCACCTCGTCGATCTTAGGGGTCGGCTCGACCAAACGTCTTTCTGCGGTGCGGTGGGGGGTCACGACCAAGATTCTCTCGGCCTGGATCTTCACCTTACCAGGTGCCGCCTTGCTGGGAGCCGGTGCTTATACGGTACTGTCCTGGTTCCACTGAGTGAGCAATCTCTTGCCGCCCTTGATCGGTAGTCGAACGACGAAACGACTGCCTTGAGGCTGATTGGCTTCTACCCACACCTGGCCACCGTGGCCCTCAACGAGGTGCTTCACGATGGCGAGTCCCAGGCCAGTACCACCCATGTCTCGCGATCGAGCCTTGTCCACTCGGTAGAACCGCTCAAAGATACGAGGGCGATCCCGTTCGGGGATACCAATTCCGGTGTCACCGACGATCAGGTCGATGGCGTTGGGAGATGGCTCGGCCCTGTGGGCTGAGTGCGCTGGTGTGGCACCGACCGTGATGGTTCCGCCTGCGGGAGTATATTTGATAGCGTTATCAAGCAGATTCGTGAGGACTTGCACCAGCCGGTCGTCGTCACCTGCAATCAGCGGTAGCGATGGATCGAGAGCGGTCACAAGTCGGTGGCCTTTTCGGTCGGCAATCGGTTTGATGGTGGACAGCGTTCGGTCGACCAGAGCTCGCACGTCGATTGGTTCTTCCCTGAGTGAGATCTGGCCCGATTCAATCTTGGAGAGTTCGAGCAGGTCCTCAATGATCAGATTAAGCCGGTCGCTCTGTTTCAGGATGATGTCCAAGAATCGTCCGGCAACCGAGGGATCGTCTTTGCCGCCGTCCAACAGCGCCTCCACATATCCCTTGATCGAGGTCAACGGGGTTCTCAGCTCGTGAGAGACGTTCGCCACAAAATCTTTCCGAATCTTTTCCAGCCTGCGTAAGTCCGTGACGTCGTGGAACACCAGGACGATACAGGCTTCGTTGTCCCGCTCACCTCCAGCGGGAGAGGCCTCGATATGGAGATGGCGCCCGCTGAGAGGGAGCACGATCTCATCCTCATGAGGGGTACGAGCCTGAAGAATCATTGCCACCAGGTTGTTGAGCTGTTGATGACGAAACAGTTCAGCGCAAGGACGCCCGCGGGCTTCCACACGTGAAATGCCGAACATCCGTTCGAGCGCGGGATTGATCTGCAGCACATGGCCGCGGGCGTCCAGTACCATGACCCCCTCGACCATTGAGGTCAGCACGGCCAGAAGCTGTGCACGGTCTTCAGAGAGTTCTTCAATTTTGGTATGGAGTTGGTCGGCCATATGGTTCAACGTTGACGCGAGTAGACCCACCTCATCCTGCGTCGTCGCCTTGATGCGCCTCGTGGAATTTCCCAGACTCAAGGCTTGAGCCGCAGAGGCAATTTCGGCGAGGGGCTTTGTAATACTGTGAGCCAGCCAGATACTCAGTGTGACGGCAAGGAGAAAGGCCACTCCGATGGCTAGAACGAGTTGGCGCTTGAATTCGTTGCTTGCGCGGTCTACTTGAGCGAGTGGAAGCGCCGTGCGCACCACCCACGGGGCTGTGTCGTGCGGTACTTTCAGCAGTCTCGCGTGATACATCGTCCGTTCGCCGGTTGTATGGCTGGGACGAACATCTTGCCCCTGGCCGGTCGCGAACGCTTGCGTCACTTCGGGGCGGGATGCGTGATTGTCCAGGGTGGGGATATCAATATCACGGACGGCTGTGTCTGCCAGGACTGTGCCGTCAGCCGCGATCACGGTAATGCGTGTGGAGGATCGGTTGCCGAGTTCACGCGCAATATCTTGTAGGCGAGCAGGCGTGACTGAGGGAGTGGACGCGTGAAACAGCGCCAAAAATCCGTAATCGACGAGTTTTGCCTTTGCCTCCAAGGTCTCGCCGAATTGCGTGAGATAGTGCTGTTCAAGGGCCTGGATCATCATCCAGCCGGCGATCAGCAGACCGCAGGCCACCGCCACAAGCGTGCCTACCGCGATCTTCCATCGAATCGACGACGACATGCCGATCAATCTGAGTCTTTCAGTTTATACCCAAGGGACTTCACGGACACGATGGCGTCTTCCAGGGGCGGCAGCTTCTGCTTCAGTCGGCGGATATGCACGTCCACTGTTCGGGTTGTGCCATAGTAGTCATATCCCCAGACGGCATTGAGCAGCACCTCCCGTGTGAGGACACGACCGCGATGACGAAGGAGATGCTCGAGGAGGCCGAATTCCTTGGCCGTCAAAGGTACTTCCACTTGATTGAGGCTGACCTCATGCCGAGTCGAATTCATCGTCAACGCACCATACCGGTAGTGCTCCGCTCCGTTTGATGGGGTGCGGTCAACCCGACGCAGGAGAGCTTTCACGCGGGCAACCAGTGCTTTGGGGCTGAAGGGTTTGGTGACGTAGTCATCGGCACCCAATTCCAAGCCGACGATCGTGTCGGACTCTTCAGCTTTGGCCGTCAGCATAATGATGGGAAGCATCGCGGTCTCCGGCGCGGAACGCACGCGCTTGCAGACTTCGAGTCCATCCATCTCGGGCAACATCAGATCGAGGACGATGAGGTCCGGCTTCTCTGCCTTGACCTTTTTCAAGGCCTCGACTCCGTTCATGGCCGTGACAGATCGAAAGCCGTCCTTCTGTAAGTAGTGCTGGACGAGTTGCGCAATATCCTGCTCGTCTTCAACGACCAGAATTTTCTTGCCCGCAGTTGCTTCCATGATGCCGTTCAGCGTACGGGGGAGGGGATGGAGTGTCAAGTCAATCAGCGGCATCAACGAGCAAGTGACTATTTTTCAGGCTGTCGTCTTTGAGCATAGTATGGTACGTCTCGTTCCC
>WBZU01000421.1_pt1 | contig 37086 bp, 16 predicted proteins | sample 5204311 | NCBI WGS metagenome assembly WBZU01 (sample SAMN12344359, study PRJNA552823) | activated sludge metagenome | biome: Activated sludge suspended growth; feature: Nitrification reactor; material: Wastewater; isolation source: activated sludge from nitrification reactor of wastewater...
CGACCGGGCCGGATCGCGAGGAAACCATCGTCCTGCGCCACCCGTTCAAGCCTTGAACGGCGCGCGAAGGGCGGAATGAAAAACAAAAGGCGGTCAAGAATGACCGCCTTTGCTCTATTTTGGTGCCAGAAGAGGACTCGAATCATTCGTGTAACGCCAGTTTACGCTGGGGTTTTGGAGTAAGTCCGGGCCATTTTCTACGCACCGTTATACACAAAAAGTAGCTTTGCGAATCAGACTTTTTGTGTCCTGAAGGTTCCCTGAGTATCCAAACAGGACTTCCCTGGCTTCCCGTCGCCGAACATTTGAATCCCCGCTGATTGCGCCATAGGCGCGAAGACGCGCTTTCGAAGTCGCGGCTCGATCTAGGCGGCATAGACTGCATCTGTGACTGTGGCTTTCCATTTGCCGGGACGGCATCATCGCAGCTCTTGCATCGAGCGGCCGGCAGCCGTAGGATACGAACCGATTCCTTCGGTAACTGCTCCTCGTGAGGGAATCGGATCCGTCTCCATGACGGCGTTGCAGTCGATACCTGCCCTTCCTGAGCGATTTCCCTGTCGCGTTTTTGCGGCCGCGTGCCGCAAGTGTGTTGATCCTATCCGTGCCCGGCACTCGTCCGTGCGTTAAATCGGAATGTCATTCGCTTCTCATGCCGCGCACACGGAGCGCCCGCGGCATGCAACCAAGTCTAGCGCTCCTAGCGGCCCGGCCATTTTGACCGACGGCGAGTCGCGACAAGGCAGGTCATGTCCCAACCCGGCGTTAGCCGCAAGGAGATTCCGTCATGACCGACTGTTCCCTACCACTCGCCACGGTAGTGGCCACTACCAATGCTCCAAAGACCAGAAATATCGACTCGACTCCTGCAGCATTCCTGCCGGAGGTCGGATTTCTCCGGCAGTCACAGGTACTCGCGATCATTCCGATATCAAAGTCCACCCTATGGCGCCGCATTCGGGCCGGTACGTTTCCTCGCCCGATAAAACTTTCGGCTCGTGTAACTGTCTGGCGAGTGGAGGACATCCGTAGCTGGATTGCTCGACAGGGACTCTTCGACGGATAACGGATCTCTTTTCCGTCGCAGCCGGTCATCGAATCCGCGCGCTGCCGGGGTGCTGCACGGGGCGCGCGAGCCTGATTGGGTTACATGGTCAGGCTCGTCGAGGTGTGCAGGGACGTGCAAGCAAGGCGCAACAACGACCAGGAACGACAGAGGGCCTGACTGCCTGCAAGGCAGGCGACAAAAAGTGACGCGCACATGGGCACCTAACTCGGTGCGCTCAATGCGTGACCTGATGCCTACTTGTACTTCGTCAAGTTCGCGATATGCGTCACCGACTCGAGTGCAACTCCGCATCGCGTCTCAAGTGAAAGTCAAGCGTATGAGGACGTCGTCATCGTCGTGCGTACTGTTCGGTAGATCAAGCCGCACTGGAACTGTCTTCCCGGGTTCGAGTGAAGCAGGAGATGAAGATGTACTGCTGCCTGCGATATCGAAATCGGTGCCATTCCAGCGATCAATCCTGACGCCGACGGTTTGTCCCTGCAACCAGTAAGGAAGCAGATTGTGGCCGATTGGCAGATCGATCGATCCTCGCGTCGATGTCCATTTTGCCCATTCCGCAGAAAAGTCATGTCGGAGGCTCATGAGGGCAGTGAAGGTCCGATGTTTGCGGGCAGCGATCAGGGACTCCCTCGCGGCGATGCGCAGGCCGTCGCCGCCGTCTCGTGCCGTGTACCGTACGTGGACGATGACATCTGTGATCGCTGTCGGGTCAAACTGTGGTGCCGCTGGCATCAATTCCAAACGCCATTCGCTCTCGGCGCCAGCGTGCTCGAATGGTAGATAGCGATCGTCGCGCAGGTTCGTTTCGAACAACCCGCTGTCGTCGCGACCGGAGCTTGTCACGATCGACTCAGTTGCACTGTACTTGACCTCGAAGTCTGGATGGTCGTCGCGATCGTGGTCTCGTGCATATGGCGCACTTGCCCGGGACGATATCCGTGTGAAGCTCTTGAGGAGCGTCAATTTGCAGTTCACCGACGCGTACGGGCCTGCCACGCAGGGAACGCTCAGGCTGATTGACTTCAGACGGCGTAGGTAGTGGCCCGGGACATCCATGTCGAATAGCCATTCCGGCAGCTTGAATTCGCACGTTCGCTCTGTCATAAGCCTGAGCAACGCCTGAGGGTCAAGCATGCGCAGCGAGATGTGCTTTGTCATCTCGTGTTCACGGCGGTTGCGTTCCAGGAAAGATAGCTCCAGGCGTTTCAAATCCTGGATCAGTTGCTCCGGCGCCAGCAGCCCGGAGCGACGCTGGCCCCAGTGGTCGTTGCGAATGATATCGAGCTTCAGCAGGCCCAATTCTCGGGCAGCCGCGTTTTCCGCACGTCGTGCCGTGTCGAGGGCCAAGCGGTAAGTTGACTTCACTAGAGCCGCGAGCTCTCCATGCATCCATTGATAGAGATCCGCGTTGCTGAACTTCGAGCGGAGGAACTCGTCGATCTGACGAGACTCCTGGATCTGGGCCTGCTGGTTCTCCAATTCCTTGCTGGCGATGTCGCGTCGAATCTCGTTCGCGACAAGTTGCTTGTCGATCTGACGCAGTTCAGCCAGTACCTGGTTGGCCTGATGTGCCCACTCGTCACGTCTTCGCGTGTGACCAGCCCGGAGTTGTTCCCTGGATGCGGTGCTCTGCTCCGCCTTGGACGCGATGTCCACGGCGTCGGCAACCGTAGACGACATCGTACCCAGCGCCTTTAACCCGGCTGCCAGCTCTGTCTTGCGCGCGAACTCTGCAAAGGCGGATGCAGAATGGAACAGGCCCGCAGCTACCTTCGTAACTCCGGCGCCGATCATCAAACCATGTGCTTGCCCCAGGTGATCGATCTGTTTGAGTTCGGATTCGATCATGCCCAGCGTTCCACCGAAGCCTTCCGAAAATCCCCAACCTTGGCGCGCGCTGGTCGCCGACAGCATCCGCTCATCCGCGAGTGTTTGGTTTCGGGCGGGCGGCTCAACACTCTTGCCCATCAGGCGCTGCAGGTGCCGGAACCGCCGTTCGGCAGTGTCACGGTTCACCAGCAGCCCCTTGATGGCCTCTTCCGATTCGTTGCGCTGGAGAATCCTGACCTGCCTCACCCTCTCCAGTAAGTCCAATTCGTTGGACGAGCGCAGGTTCGACAATTGCTCCGCATCTCGCTTCTCGAGTGCCGATAGCAGCCCTGCGGCAAGCGAGCGAGCCTCATTGGCCAGATCAAGAGCCCGCGCATGCAGGATCTGATAGCGGTACGCGAGCGGCGGCGCGTAGAGACCACGGATCACGTCGCCGATATCCAAGCCAGCAGCCGTAGCGCGCACGAGCAGTTCGGGGTCGATCGGTGCTTCGGTCAATGGCAAGTCGCGCTGCACGCCTTCGATGTTTCGGCAATGGCGGATATTGAAGAGCCGCTCTTCCACCCGATCCCAATACTGGACGATCTTCGGGTTCATCGGCATGCAGAAGTAAAGCGCGCCGAACAGCGGCACGTCGGGCGTTCGCGCAGAAGGGCCGACGGTGTAGTTCGTTGGCTGTGGAGCTGCTGCGGCGCTGCTCGCCGACAAGGAGTCGATCCAAACATTGGCAAAGTCGTCCCACCAGAGTTCGACTTGATCGTAGGTGATCGGTGATCGCATCTTCGAGCCCTTGATGAGCTTCGGTCGCCGACCCAGCATCTGCGACGCGAGGGCGTAAAGCTGCGTTGCTTCGTTGATGGACTCGCGGGTGTCCATGCGATAGAGGTCATCGGCCCACCCCAGCAGATGGTCGAGATAGGTGAAAACCGTCCGCCATAGAAAGGCGAGCGGCCGTCCCCGCGCGATCGCGAACGGCATGAACGCAGACTGGCGCCAACGTTGCACCAGCTTCGCGACGGAATCCACGCCCGCGGCAGGTGGAAATCGCTTTGCCTTCGCCAGCGCTTCCAGGGATTCGCGGAGGTTCTCGCCGGCATCCAGCTCCCGAAATGGTCTGAAGCGAAGGAACCGAGTTGCATCCATTCCTGTCTCGCCGCTGGTCGGATCGAGCACCATGCGCAACCACGGCTCCGCCTCGGCGTAGCGCCCCTGCTGGCTCAGGCGTTGGGCGATCAACAAGGGCGCATGAAAGAAAATCTCCCAGCTGTAGGAGCCGTAAGGCAAGGCGAGATCAAAGCCGCGCATGCCTTGTCGTTGCTGCTGCCACTCATAGGTGTCGCCTTTGGACGAAGGCTGGGGCAAACCGTCTGCGGAGAAATAGATCGGTGCATTGCCCATGGCAACCAGGGCCTGAGGATCCTTGGCGAATCCGGCGCGAAAGAATGCGGCGTCCGTGTAAGACGATGCGAGGAGAAAAAGTAGCCCGTTGCTGCCAAGCCATGTCGAACTATCAATCAAGCACGCGTCATTGCCGTCGAAGTAGTGCCACAGCGCCCCCCGGCCTCCAGACTCATCGTTCGAAGCGGCGGCGACGATCCAGAAGTTGCCGGTAGAGAAGAAGCCCGCGCCCAATTGAAGCGGAAGTTTGAATGGCTCGATGTTGCTGGCCATGCCTGACGGAGCTGGCAGCCGGATGGGAATCGTGGTCTCGGTGCCCTGGTAGCCGTTCATCCAGGATTTGCAGTTCGAGAGCATCGGCAACACAGGCTCGTTCGGACGTGCAGAGATCAGCTCGCTTGAACCCCCAGCCATCAACCGGAATTCAGCGACTGGAAGGAATCGATCTGACTCTTTGATGCCGAGGTCTGACAGGGTCAACGCCGAGGATGGATTGATCACCAAGGTCACGCTGACCGTTCTAGAGGTGTCGCCGTTCGTCTCCGCGATATCGACGCCAGGCCCGCCAAGTTCGCTGCCTATGCGCGAGCCTCGCCAATCGATGCGCCCGCGTAGTTTGAGTTGAGGCACGGTGCCGCCACTCGGGGCCCAGACAGCTGGCCTGCCAAAGGCGCCCAAGGGGAACGCAAGGCCTCCTGTTGAGAACTCCAAAAGAACATCAAACTTGGAAGTGTTTGATTGAAGCTGCACGTACGCGCTCTTCTTTCGATCATTTGAATGGACCTTGATCCAAACGGACGATACGATGAAGAGTGTTCCGCCAACCTCTGACACGCTGCTCGGGTAGGCTCCCTTTGCGACGTAGACGGATTTGTCGATCTCGATCTTCATCGCATTCAGGTTGTCTTTCAGCCGATCTTCGATCATGCCAATTAGCTGATCTCGCGGTGCAGGCTGATCGCTTCCTAACGCTTCTGTTGCTGAAGCGACATACGCGTTGCTTTCCTCTCTCGCGTAAGCGAGGACCCTGATGAGTTGGCGCTCCGCCAGGCACCTGAATGCAAGATCCGAGCGCTCGTCCTGCAATGGCGGCGCCGCGAAAGTCAATGCGTCGCGCGAGATCTCCACACCGCTCCAGCGCAGCCCCACCAGGCGCGACCAAGCCATCTTCAGACCCAGCGCATCACCTGGCGCGGCGCCAGCCTCGCGCTCAAAGATCGGCCATCCGACGTGAAGATCGCCGTTAAGCACGAACGGCAACACATGGTCGCCCTGAATGTCCAGGTCGATCAGTCGCCAAGGCGACCACTCCATCGTCGGCATGCCGAAGTCGCGGCAGAGACGCCAGTAGTACCGGTACGGTGGATGGGGCGTGCGGCCGATCTGATGGAGGTTGCGGCGCAGGACAGCATTTGCTGAGATGTGATCACGTTCGACGTCCTCGAACATGCCCAGCACATGAATGCGCCCGGTCTGCGCCACGTCGTCGAGGAAGCGGGAAAAGGCCTGCTCGGCCTCGGAGTTGGTGACCTCAGGTTGAGCCAGTGCGGCTTCCATTGCCTTGAAGCATTCCGACTTGTCGTCGCGCAGTTCCGGCAACAGCCAGTTCTCCGGGAACAGGAACACCTTGCGGTTGGCTTCCCATACCCGGTACTGGCTCATCCATGCCCATTGCTGCCGCACCTCGTCCAGGCTGGCCCCGGGCCGAGCGCCGATGCCTGTTTCGAGCCCGAAGAAGATGCGATGGACGAACTGCTGAACGCTCGCAATCGCCTGCAGGATGGGCGTGGTCTTCATGCAGGGAGCCATCTGCATGTCGATTAGGTGGTACGCGTAGAGCTCCTCGACCGTCTTGCCGCGGCTCGCCGTGGCGTGCGCCAGCAAGGCGTCGCGCCACTGTGCCTTGAGTTGATCCTCCACCTTTGGAGCTGTAGATTTATTGGCGGACAGCGCCATGGCCTTTGCCACCTCAGCCGTCTTGGCGTCCGGCGTCGGGTCGCACAGCATCACAAACTGGGCCAATTCCAACTTGAGCCTGGCAGCCTGTTCCACCAGCTGACGGGCCCGCCACCAGTGCCAAGGGTCGATGAGCTCGCCGCCCCAAGGCATCAGGGCGATCAGCAGTGAGCGCAAGGCCGCCGGCGCTACAGACCAGGCATCGGCGAGTGGCTTCCATGTGACATCCGTCGCTGCGTTGCCAGCAGCCCCCAGGTCACGCAGAAGCCTCGCCGCCCAGAGTTTGGAGACGGTACCGTCGCCCAACATCCATACCATGGCGAGCAAACTGCGCCACTCGGCCCAGCGTACGCGTCCCTGGCCGTGTTTGCTCGAGGCGAGAAGAGTGATCAGCGAGAACGGCAATGGCCCCGACGCTCCGTTAGTCTGGGTCAGGCGCATGGAGTCGAGCAAAGCGGCGCCATCGGAAACGCCAAGCTTGTTGATCACCCATGCACATCGCTGCAATCGATGCATCCAGTCGACCAATGCCGTCGTGCCCGCGGCCTGCTCATCGCTAACCTGGGGGTCCAGCAATCCACCATTTCGGGTCGACAGCAGGGCTCGCGCTGCGACCCTCAGCGTCGTATCGGTCGTGTCCACGGGGAGGTCGCGCGCCAGCAGGGAGTCGACAACGTTCTCAGGCAGTTTGCTCCAGCCAACCAGCGACTCGCGGAGCTTGATCTGCAACTGCAACTCACGGATCCGGTCGTGCAGCGACTGCAGCCGCTCCTGTTCTGTGGGCAGGCGCAGCAGAGCGTCCGTCTCGGGGGGCATCAGAAACACTGGAGCGTCCCCGTTCGCATCGAGCAGACCAGGCACCGGCACGCTGAGCGCCGTTGTCAATGGCGGCAGATCCGCCGGATTGGCAGGCACGCCGTCCTTCAGTGCGTTGGCGAAGATCCGCAGCGAGTCGGGCGCAATCCAAACGGCAAGGGTCTCCAGCGCCTCGCGCTTGGCGCGAAGCACCGCCGCGTCATCGCCGTCGACCGTCACCCGTGGCGCGCGAAGCAGCGCCACCCGCAATGCGAGAAGCTGGGCCTTGATGCCGGCCCAATCCGGTGCAAGGCCCTGCGGCTCGGGTACGCCCTGGCGCTCCGCCAGCGGCAGCAACAGATGGGCGCTTTCCTCGTGCGTGAGACCGCTGAGCCTGTGAACTTGCAGCGCATCGAGCAAGGTTTCCATTTGGGCGCAGAACGCATCCGCCGCCGTTTGCTGCAGCGGCCAAGCGCCTGTCATCGCACACATCAAGGTGAAGTCGCCCGGCGTGAGTTCCAAGGCTTCCGCCAGTACCTGCCTGCGATACAAGGCGGTGAGCGACGCATAGTCCCAAGTGTCGGCCAGCAGGTACGCGGGCCGCGTGGTCGTGTTTGCCGTGCTTCCTGCGAGGACCCAGCGCGTGAGCGCTTGGGGGGAACATCGCATCACCAAGGCGATGGCGGGGATTGCTGCGCTGAGCGAGGCCGCGCCGAATGCGGCGGCCGATGTCGGGTCATCTGGAAACTGCGCGCGCTGCGCGGCAGCGAGCTCCTGCGCCCGAAAGACTGATGCATAGGCCGACTGTGTGGCCAGATCAGGCGCGGCCACCCGCACCTCGTGCAAGCTCTTGAACAGGGAGAGCAACACATCCAGTCCGATACCCAGGCGGCGCTGAAGGGCCACCAAGCGGCTCAGCCGAACCAGCACCGTGCCGAAATCAAGCGCTGCAGGCTGCGCGCATGCCTCCAAGGCCGAATCCAGGACCGGCATGGGCACGGACGACAGCGCGCGCCACAGGCGCGCAAAGCGGTGCAGCCGATCCAGCAGGTCTGCACTCAGCCCAGAGATCAACATCTCGCTGGTCTTGCATCCATCCAGGCCGGTGATATTCAACGTGTTGCCCGAGCCACCCGCGCCCAACACAAAGCGTGTCTGCAACGCGCGAAGCAAGTCTTCAAGTTCAAGGCCAGAGCGGGTCAACAGTATCGAGACCCGAGAGAGCAATTGCTCCGGCGTGCCGCTCACCTTTTTGCCGGAGGCCGGGTCGATGAGGTCGACCGAATTCGAGTTCGCAAACCCGTAGGCCCGCCACACTTCGTTGTTCGATGCGGCGGTCGCTACCTTGGACCACGATGCGAGGCTCAACCCCAAGCGCTGCGCAGCCAACGCCGTCACATGCGCGGCGTCTCCGAGGCGGCCATGCAACTCCGCCATCCACTCGGCGCGGTCGACACCGGCATGGTCCAGCCAGGCGTGCAGTTCGGCCTCTGCGCGAGCGTAGGGCAGTGTCCAGGGGTAGGTCGCCGCCGCCAACGTCGATTCGGCATTCGTTCCAACCAAACGCTGCAGCACTTCGATCTCGATATCGATGTGCTGGACTTCCTTCTCCGCCAGTTCGCATCCGAGCTGCATACCGGGAATGTCCGGGCGCCTCGAACGCAACTCTTGCAGCGCGGTGCCAGCAGTGAGCTTGTGCGCCGGGATCTTCTTGAGGAACGTCAGCAAGTCCGCCAGGTACGCGGGAAGGCCCAGCACCGATTCGCAGGGCCTGCACAAGCATTCGTCCAGATCGCCGAACAGGACGCGCAGCGTGGGCAGGTTCTCGGATACCGCGGCAGATACAGGCGGGTTCTTCTTGTGCAGGCCAAGGGGCATTGTCTGCGAGCCCGCCGCGGCGTTGAACAAAGCCGTGCTGCTGGCCACCATGGCCTGCGCCTGCTGCATGACGCCGGCGATGTAGGCCGCTGGGGCGGTGTCGCCGAGCACGCCCCGAATGACATCGAGCCCCAGGCTCGTCATTGCGCCGGGCGATTTCACCCCCGCGGCCCAAAGGTGCGATCCTGCTTCTAGCGTAAACCCGAGCTTCAAATAGCGTCCCAGGTTGCGCATCAGGTCATGCGCGCCTTCCGGTATCGCCGCGACAGCGTCGCCGACTTGCCCCGCGAGTATTGCGGCCACCGCTTGCGGTTCGGCCTTCGCAGCGGCGTGCAGCAGTTCGGCGTCTTCGGCGGCCAGCGGCAAGGATTTCTCTGCCAGTCGTGCCGCCAAGGCCTCGCCAGGGTGAATGCGTTCCACACGGGCCTGCAACTGCCATGGCAGGGCGGCGCTCGAGCCGGACGCCGCAGGCTGCGCAACGGCACCGCACCACTCGCCCCACTGCTTGCGGCTGGCCCGGGCCAGCGGCTCGAGGCCGTGCCCATCGGTGTCTGCGGAATCCAGCGCTCCGGCTAGCGCTTTCATTAGCGAGGCATCGCCGCCGGTCAGTGCGTGCAGCCGGATGCCGCGTACCAGCTTGCGTACGGCCACAGCCTCTTTGCTGAAGCCTTCGCCGCCGTCCGGTGCGAGCTTGAAATAGGCCTCGGGCTCGGCCGTGCCGTGTGTGGCAAACACATCCGCCGCACCTGCGGTCAGGTCCGCTGGCAAATCGATCGCCAGGGAATCCAGCACGCGGGCCAAGGGAGCGCTCGGGTTGCGCACGGGGTCTGCCATGCGCAGCCGCCGCAACCGCTCGAGCGCCTGGACAATACCGAACCAGGCGCGTTCCCGCTCTCGGTCCACCCATCCACCGTCAGCGTTCCATCGCTGCCATTCGGCCCAGGTGTCAGCGTTGTGCGAGAGTACGGCGTCCAGGTCCCGCGCCTGCGCGTTGCGGACAAAGCCGTAAAACACGTTCCAGCCGAAGATTTTCAGTTGCTCGTGCGTGAGGACTTCGGGGCCGGGCATGACAGGTGGCCGAGCCGTGGCCAGGGCCAGTTCCCTTGCCATCCGAGCTGCGTCTGCCCAGGCCTGCACGAGCGAAGGCTCCAGCTTCGTTTCGCGCATCACGAACTTCACGTCGCTGCCGATCAGCTCCGCGGGTGGCAAGTCACCGTAGCGCGGCGGAAGCACAGCCGTAAACGTGTGTTGCGGGATTTCGGTGCCCTGGCCGACCAGAAGCGGCAGGGTCAGGGTCGATACCCGCTGGAACTCGCTTGGCTGCGGTTCGGTGGGCGTGGGGATGACGACATCCACGGTGACCACCGGCGGCACGGGGCGCGGTTCCTCATGCACATGGAGTGGCTCGAGCGCCTCGCCGTCGGCGCGGCGCATGATCTGGAGCACCAGATCCAGTTCCGGCTGTACCTTGCCTTCAGCCTGCCGGAACGATTCATAGCTGTACTCGATCTCGAATACGCCGTCTTCCGTTGTCAGGGCGCGACCGAGTTCCTGCCAGCGGCGCATGTCCCTGTCGTAGGCAATGACCACAAGTCCGCCATGCGCGCGTCCCTGGCCATCAATGACACGGCCCCGGACAATGAATTCGCCTTGTGCGACCACGATGTCCATCGCCATGACCGACTCCAGGGTAGCGGTCCAGCGTGCGGATCCCATTTCCGACCCATCGGGCCGGTAAGCCCGCACGACAACGCTTGCTCCTCGAACCAGAGAGGAGGGAAAGTCGATCCGGTAGATCCCGTCGGCATTGCTCTCGGCCTCGCCGAGCGTTGTCTCCCCGGTAGAGTGGGTGGCGAAGGCACGCACCCTTACGGCCGGCTGGGGTTCGTCTGCGCCGGCGCGGAAAACGCGCCCTTTCACCGCGAGTGTCGACTCTTCGTCCAACGCGCCCGTTTGACGGAGGCGATCATTCAGCGCATCCGCCGTGATCTGGTCTACGACGCCCGGGATGTGTTGTGGCAGCCCCTGGCGTTGTTGAAACGCCAGGGTCATGGCGCGTGTCGCCTTGTCGAAACGCCTGATCGAGGCTTCAGAAATCAGCGCTTCGCGGATCGCCTTCAATTGATCGGCGGTCGGCATCTTCTGCGGGTCGACAAACAACGTGACGTCGCGGTCGAACAGAAAGACAAGGGCTGCCTGCAGATTGGCGACCGATTCGCCGCTGTCATCGGGTTTCATCGGCGCCTGGATCGGAATCATGTCTTTCTCCTGGTTTGTCTCGAATGCCGCGTCTCAATCAACGACCGGATGGCACTGCCTCAAGCGCTCAGACCTGTCAGGGCGGATTGCACACACCGGATCGAGGAATAATTCGAAGGAAATAGTTGCTGATGGAATAGGTCGAGCCAAGCCGGCTTAGTCATCTGCTAGCAATCAAAATCGCGCGGGGTCGGTGGCTCGAAATGCTCCGGTGAAACTCTGATCAGAATATCTCGACCCTGGCCCCCATGGCACTACCTTAAGCCGTCGCTCTTCGCGAGTGCAGGATCGCAGCGCGGGCGATGTGTCGCGGAACGGTGAGTAGTTGATGGCTGTTTGGTCGTCGTTTGATGGCGTGGGGCTCGACGCGTCCGGGGCGTATGGGTAGCCTGAGCATGCTGATCGCACCGAGCAGATGCGCTGTCATGTTTCTCGCACGCGCACCGGCACCCAGGCGCAGGTGTTGCTCGAAGGCCAGCAGCAGTTGCAGCGTTCCCTTGAAGCTCAGGGAGCGAGCCAATACGCGTGTCCCCGCTGCGGCGCGGGTCATCAACGCGCACACCAGGTTGTAGGCCAGCAGGTAGACGCCGATCTCCTTGTCGATCATGGCCGGTGATTTGGCGCGCAGGATGCCCATGCCCATCTGCGCCTTGATGGAGCGCAGGTCCACTTCCACCTGCCAACGCCGACTGTACAGTTGGTCGATCTCCAACGCGCTCACGCTCGCGGCATCGGTGAAGGTGGTGACCAGGACACGCCCGGCGATTTCGGTCTCGCGCATGGCCAGACGTTCAGGCATACGTGCGTAGGTCTCGGCATCCATCCAGCCCGGACGCTGCGGGCGGATCCAGTCGACCAGATGGTCGCGCCGCCCCAAGCGCTTGCCGCGACGAAAGTCGGTGATGCGACGCTGGTGCTGTCGGGTGAGCAGATCGACACCGCGTTCGAGCAGTAGTGCCGCGGTGAAGTAGTTGCAGTGATAGCGGTCGGTCAGGATGACATCACCGGCGCACAGCGCCGGCATCAGCGTGCGAAACAACGCCTGCTCTCCGGTGTGTTTGCCTCGGCACGAACCCAGCGCCCAGCGCAGCACCGCGCCGGTCGACAGCGAGATCAACGCCACCAGCATTGCCAGCGGAAAGCCCAAGCCCGGTTTTTGCACACCGCTTTGCGGATACACCGACTGATTCTCCTGGGTGTCGGGCATCGAGATGGTGGTGCCGTCCATCAGCTTGATCGATCGACCCCGCCACTTCCAGTCCAGCGGGCTGCTCTGCTCAAGTTGTTCCCCGACAACGACCCCGAGTCGGTTGATCAGCCCCACAGGCAGGCGCTGACGCGCCTTGCAGTAGGGTCCGCTGTTCAGGCTGCACGCCGATTGCCCGCAGGCCGTGCGTTCACTCAGATGTCGTGCCACCGCATCCTGACAGGCCCCATCCTGACTCAACGCTTGTCCGATGAATAGCCCGAGTGCCGTCAGTGGCGGATAGACCCGCTGGCGAAACCCACCCACTTCCTCTTCGAGTGCGGCGTGCAGAATATCGTCTGGCAACACGACACCCAGCGCCTGCGTGGGCTGATCACCGAACTGGCGTCGAAATTGCTCCACGCCTCGTTGCAGGCGTTTTTTTGCTAGCATCCACCATGGCTGATCCTCCTTGTTATGCACCGTGACTTCGAACACCACGATCTTAACAAGCTAGGCTCTCAGCCATTACTTTTTTCGCATCCAGCAATGCCACCCGGCTTAAGGTAGTGCCATGGGACCCTGGCCCCTTTGATTCCACTATGGGCAAGTCTTGCCCGCAAGACATAGGTGAGACGTAGGCCCCGAACTCGAAACCAGACGGGTTGAAATAGCTGTCGACCAAGGCCTATCGGCTGACTGGAATGTCTCTAATAAATAGGGGAACATAGGCCAAGTCGCCCGGCTTATAGTCGCCACCTACACGAACGCCGTTAAATTTCAACCAAGTATTGAATGGTTTCAGGTCTGTTTCGGGGACAACAAGGGTACGCATTCCCTGTGCGCCATTGCTATCCCACCATTTCCTCAACTCCGCAGATATTGGTTGGTCATCGCTTGGCAACTTCATCCCCCCCCTTTGTTTGACATACCAATCGGTCCCTGGTGTCCGGTCGAGTTTCTGCGTTCGTGCAATGCCGAAGAATTGGACCCAAGTCCCCTTCCCGGTTTGGCCGCCGCTGCCGGCGCTTCTGTACCACGCGGACTTTGCCCCGTCCCTCTCCATCAACACTACGGGGCGATCGTCCTTCGGCGAACGCAGTATTACGACTTGCGATGCCAATCCGCGTGGAGCGACTGCTGGCTTCACCGCCATGACCGAGGGATCGACCTTTGGCGATTGAAATGTCACAACTTGCCTTGTCAATCTGGGTGGCATCCCCGCACCTGGAGCGGGGGTCGGTAAGCTGGGCCCATTCGCGGGTCCAGCTGACGAGGCATGGCTGTCTCCAGGGGCGCGTTGCGGTAGCGGCGGCATTTGCGGGGGCGCCGAGGCGCTTGGCGAAGCGGCAGGCTGCGACCCACCTTTCGCGGCGGCGCTGCGTGCGATCGATAGAGCCGTCCCGAGTCTTGCCAGATCTGCGTCTTCCTTCGAGATCTCGTGATGCTCTAGCTGGTGTCGAACTCGGAGCTCGCCGAGCATCGGCATCAGAACACGCGCCGGCGAATAGCTGACCAAGTGCAGCGCAAGGTCAGCGATTGCGTCCTCTGGATGGGGATCGTTCAGGATCTCCGGAAATTTGAACGCTGGCAAATACAACTGATCGTTTGGAGTTGGCCCAACGGAGCTTTGTTGTCCATTCCGATCGGTAGCAAGAGTTGCTCGATCTCTCGAATAACAGTACGCGTTGGGGCCATCAAGCTGGCCAGATGGATCACAACTCCCCCAGCGTCCTAGCCACGGCAAGTAGTACCTCGCTGTGTGATAACTCAACCCGCTTTCCCCATCTCTCTCCATGCCCGTATACCGATACCGCTTCGCCGGCGCCCGTACCGCCGCATCGTCATTCATCATCCGATACGCACTCGTCCCATAAGGATGAAACTCCTCGTACGAAATCACCCGCGCCGCATCGTCCAGTTCCACCCCCACCGACCCCAGGTGGTTGCCGTATTGATACCGCCAGCAGGCCGGTTCGGACAGTGACATGCCGCCAGGACCCGGTTGGTCCTGCACCTTCAGCACATCGTCCACCAGCAGCACCCGCTGCTCGCCTTCGAACAGGTGGTGCGACTCGATCTCTTCGACGACGATGTTTCCCTTCCTCCGCCGATAGCGCTCGAAGCCACCCAGGTACAGGCGCTCTTCGACCACGTTGCCACCATCGCGCACGACGAACTTGCGCGTGCGCTGCTTGCCGCTGTCGTACTGGTACCAGGCGTCGCCGCCGCCGCCCAGTTGGATGTGGCGGATCATGTCGCGGCGGTCCCAGTGCAGGTCGAACTCGCTGGGCGTGGCACCCAGGTTCAGCATGCTGCCGTGCGTGTCGTAGCGATACTGCGCGTCGTGGATTGAGCCGGCTGCAGACCAGTGGTCGTCGCCGATGCGCGTCTGCAGCAGGCGGTTGCTGTCTGCCGCCGTTCGGTAGTGGCGCTGCCAGCTGCCCTGGCCACCGGCCTCGTGCGCGATATGCCGGAACACCTTGAAGTTGCCGACCTCGTCGTACTCGTAGCGCTGGGTGTAGCGGCGCAGCGAGCGGTCGCTGGGCATCGGGCCCTGCGGCCATGGGCCCTCGGGGATGGCGGGAGGGCCCGCCACACCGGCCTGCTCGCGCCCCTTGGCTTCGACCAGGCGGTTCAGCGCGTCGTAGGTGTAGTCGCAGCTGGGCTCGACGACGCTGTTGCGGAACCAGATGGTCTGCTGCGCGTCGTTGCGGATGTGGGTGATGTTGCCCACCGCGTCATACGTGTAGCGCAGGTTCTGCACGCCGCAGGGCCGCGCGGGCTCGGCAGCGTCCGGGTTGCCCGCGCAGTCGCCAGGCCAAGCGGCATCACGGCGGGTGTAAAGCCGCGTCAGGCGAAAGTTCTCGGGGTCGTAGGTGTAGCGGGTGACCGTGCCATTGCCCAGCGTGAGTTCGGTCTTTTGGCCCTTGGCGTTGTAGGCGATGGCCACGATGGCCGGCCGGTTGACCACCGGGTTGGGGTTGGCATCGGGCGCGAATTCGACCCGCCCGTCCGAGGTGGTCTTGCGGGCGCGCACGTGCAGCCACTCGGCCTTGAGCAGGCCTCGCTCGTTGTACTCGGGCACGTACACCGCCACGCGGTTGGTGGCGCCGAGGGTGGGCTGCTCCGCATCGCCGGGGCCGTAGGTGATGTCGCGGTGCCAGTTGAGGAGCCGCGTCATGCGGCCCAGGGCGTCGTGTTCGGTGATCTTCTTGTAGGTGTTGGCTTCGAGGCGCGCATCGACCTCTGTGGGGGCAGTTCGCCAATCGATCACCGAGGCCTTTTGGTCGGCCACCAGGCGGCGATGCACTTCCTGCATTTCGCCGGTGAACTTGCGGCGCACGGTGCGCACCAAGCCGCTGGCGTCGTAGTGGCGGACGAGTTGGCCGTTGAGGTTGTCGGGGTCCGGGTTCAGGCCGTCCCGGTACTCTAGCCATTCCAGCATCACCGGCTCCTGGGGCTGGAAGGGTTGCGGTGTGACGCCAGTCTGGGGACGCGCGCGCTGCCAGACGCGCAGCCATTGCGCCGTGGGCCGGTGCAACGCATCGTGATCGGTGCGGTAGAGGCGGTGCTCCTGGAACGTGGTGCCGTTGTCGTCCGTGCGCTCGTTGGCGTCCCAGGCAAGCAGGGGCTGGCCGGCAGCGTCCATCAGCATCCAGCGCCCACCGCCGTCCATGCTGTGCTGGTGCAGCAGGTTGCCGGCAATGTCGTAGCAGGGCGTGCTGGCGGCTGGCATTCGCTCGGGCTGCGTGGGGTCGGCTTCGTCGGCGGCGCGCGTGGGTTTGGGTGGGGTGATGTACTGCATCACCAGGTTGCCGCGCGCATCGCGGATCCACAGTGGCTTGCCTTCTGCGTCGAGCTTGGTGTAGGTCAGGTAGCGTTCGTCGATCCAGATGCCGTTGGCGTCTGGCGTGCGGTTGTGGGCAATGGCGACGACCTCCCGGCCCAGGCTGTCGAAGTGGGTTTCGGCCGGGGTGTTGGCGTGCTGGGCAGCCAGCCATCCAGCCCGCTCGTCCGCCGTGGGTGGGGGGCGATTGACGAATGGGGGTGTCGGGAAGGGCTGGTCCGGGGGCAGCGCATTTCGCCCCTTTTCCTGGTACCAGCGACTTTCCAGCACGGTGTCATTGCCATCGAAGCTGCGGCTGAACCAGGGCGAGAACTCGACGCGGCTGACGGTGCCGTCGGGCATGTCGGTGCGTACCAGTCGGCCGGGGGCGTCGTAGTGCATTACCGGGGACACGCCGTGCGCATTGGGCTCCGCATAGCGATGACCATTGCCGGAAAAGTACGGTTCGTAATGCAGCACCGGCTTGCCCTTGTTGTTGAGGACTGTCAGGCCGTTGGTCAGCCAGCGCAATGCGCCGCCTTCGGTTTCGGGTTCGGCCTGAACGTTTCGCACGAAGACCTGCCCGGCGCCGTCGGTGTACTCGAATGCCACCTGGATGGCGATGCCTCCTGCTCCGAGGTCCGGGTTGGCGTTGGGCTGGTCGCCCTCGTGTTGCTCACGGGTGATGCCACAGGCGCCCGGGGGTGTGGCTGCCCAGCCGAGCAGCTGCCCGTGCGCGTCGCGGCGCTCGCCGAAGTGATAGACGAATCGCCCCGAGGCCTTGCCCAGCCAGCGGCGTGCCTGAACGTGGTCGAAGGGGGTCGGGTTGTTCGCTTCGCCGAAAAACCCTGCCACCTGACCAGGGGACGGATTGAGCAGATCGAAGCTGAACTCGTCGAGCCGGTTGCCGCTTTCGGTGGTCTCCGGCGCCCCGGCAGTGCCGGGCCGCACCTTGCCGAGCGTGGCGGTGGCCACCGGCAGGCCCAGGATGTCGAATGCGACCATCGTGATGTTGTGGTTGGGGTCGCGCATGCGGGTGGGGGCGAGCACGCGGAAGTCGAACGCCTCGATGGCCGTCCGGTTGCCTTTCGCGTCCGTGCTGGACGCGACGTACCAGTCCCAAGGATCGTATTTCAGGGTCGCGGTCTGGCCGAAGGCGTCGGTGAAGCGTTCCGGCAGGAAGTAGTGCTCGTGCGCATCGGGCTCGAAACCTGCGATGCCGGACCGAAGCCAGTACTGATCGGTGCGCATGCCGTTAGAAGCGCCACTCACATAACCGCTGATCGCGGGGGTGTTCAGCAAGTCACGGCAGCGCTTGTTGGTTTCGAACTCCCAGTCCAGCTTGTCGGAGCTTCCGGTGCCGAATACCGCCGCCAGCAGTCTGTCGGTCAACGCGAGCTTGTACTCCTGGTACTTCAACGCGCGCGGTCCGTGCGTACCGATGGCCAGGGGTGCGGTTGGTGGCGCGTTGGCGCTCGCGTCGTCCCAGTATTGCGTGCGCAGGTGTTCGATCAGACGCTTGTGCGCGTCGCCGCTGCCAGGCCGCATGTGGTAGGGGAGGTCGATCACCGGTTTCGTGCCCTGGGAAGGCAATGTGTCGCTGAGTTTGAATCGCCGAAAATCCTCCGGCGCGAAGTATTGGCCGCGGCTTGGCGCGAACCCGGTGGCGGTGTTGCTTCCCGTGAGCTCGTAGGTCAGAACCTCGCATGCCAATGGCAGTCGATGGTGCAGTCGGTGGTGGACGGGCTCAAGTTCGCTCGTATAGCGGCTTTCGGCGTAGGCGATGTGCCGCTCGGCCTGCACGGCCTGGACAAGATCCCGTGTCTCTTGAGTCTGCAGCGCATCGACGTAGCGGCCGTGACGGGGGTAGGCGACCGAGACGACTTGCTGCGTGCGGCCGTAGTCGTCGAACTTCAGGTTCAAGGTGTGCGCGACGCGAGGGTCGACCACGCTCGGTGGTTGCGATGCCAGCGTGCGCAAGTCCAGCTCGTAGTGGCAAGTGTAGGCTTCGCTCTCAAGCGCCATGAACACCGCATGGCGACGTTCGCCGCGCGGCTGGATGCGGCGGATGTGACAGTTGTGCTGGGCGGCGGTGAAGAGCCGCACCGGCACATGCCGACCGTCTTGCTCCAACGCTCGGGCGTCGAGCTCGTACACCTCCTGCCGCAACGGCATGCCTTTGCACGCGCGCATGGCTTCTCGCCACTCCTCTGCGTCGAGTGCGGGGCCGGTGCCGGGGTCGATATCCGGCTGCGGAAGCGACGGTTCGCTAAAGCCGGACGACGCGAACAGCGCCGCATGGGTGGCGGTGAAGTACTCGTGCTCGAACGCGCCGAGGATGCGCTGCCGGTCTTGCGCGACGCCGGTATGGAACCAGGAGACGGTCTTCACCGGAGGTTGGTACAGCGTGCGGTCCTGCGTGACGTGCGCGCTGCCGGTGTTGGCGGCTTGAACGTCGTGGAACGCCTCGGTGTCCCATTGCTCGACGCGGCCGAAGCCGCGGAATTCCCGTTCCGCGCCGTCGAAGTAGCCATGGTGGTAGCTGTAGCAGGTGCTGAAGGTGGTCTTGCGCCATTTGTCATGCACCTTGACTTTGCTGACGCAATGCACCGGGAACGGCAGGCGCGTTACCCAAGGCCTCCCCGCCTGCAGATCCTGCAGGTAGAACTGCGTGGAAGGCGTGTACTCGATCGTGGTGATGGCACCGCGGTGGTTGTCCACGCCGATGAGCAGGTGTGGCTTCACGTGCTTGCGGTGCTCGGCAACACTTTCCGCCGCGCCCCCCATGAGGTCGATGTATCGCACCGGCCGCTGCATGTCGGCCGGCAGATGGGAGTTCCACACCAGGCAGGCGGTGCCGTTGCCCAGCAGGTCGGCCACTTGCACCGAACCCAGGTTGTGCGTGGCGACCGGCAGGGCCACGGTGAGCGGTGGACCGAGCGCGTTACCGCTGCGGTTGAAGTACAGGCGCGCGCCGTCTTGGCCGAGGTAGATGATGTCGACCGGGCCGCTGCCATCGATGTCGGCGAGTCGGATCCGCGCCGGGTCGAACTGGTCGATGCTGTCGAAGCGCGGCGCGCCACCGAGCGTGACCTTTCGGCCGAAGCGGCCGTAGCCCAGGTTGGGCCAATAGCACACCTCTGCGTGGCGTATGCGCACGAGGTCCGTCAATCCGTCGCCGCACATGTCGGCGAGGAAGATACTCTGCGTGCCATCGGCGAACACGAGGTGGGGACCCGCGTTTTCATCGAAGGGCTGGCGTGTCCGCTGCGCGGCCGCGAAGCCTCGTTCGTCGAGCGACGGATACCAGATGAAGACTTCGTGCTCGGTGATCAGCGCGTCGGCATGGCCATCGCCGGTGAGGTCGACGAAGCGCAGATTGGGGTCGTTCCAGTCGATGTTGGGCAGGCTCGCGAACGGCACGTGCTGCTTCCAGCCAGAGTCGCGGTCGCGCTCGTGGAAGCCGGGCGCGGGGCCGTCGAACTCCACGATGTCGATCTCGCCGTCGCCGCCGAGGTCCATGAACTGGTGCCGGCTGCCCGCCGCGGCCGCTGTGGCGGGCAGCGGGGCCACGAGGCGCGTCGGGCCGAAGGTGCCATCGCCACGGCCGGGCTTGTAGTACCAGCCACCCACCTGTTCAGACAGCACGCCGGAGAGTCCTTCGCCGTCCAGGTCGATCCAGCGGTACGTGGGGCCCTGGGTGCCGACAGGCAGGTTCTCCAACTGATCGGGCGGGATGATGCGCACGATCGGGGCGACCACGGGTTGGCTGTAGCGGAAGCTCACGGGCGGGAGCTCGCGCGACGCGTAGCTGCCGGCGTGTCGCTGGTAGTGGCGGTGGATGACCGACTGCAGGGTGGCGTAGCTCGGATCCCCGGCCGGTGCTCCCGGGGTCGGTTTCGCGTAGTTGAACTCGGTGGCACGAACCAGGCAATTCACGCCGACGTCGGGCGCATCCTCGAAGTGATGGAACATCAGTACGCGCCGACACAGCCGGTATGTGCGGATTTCGAAGCCGGCGCGGTGGCTGGAAAACGCATCGGTGCGTGCGGGCCAGTTCGCACCGACGGTGGGTGTCGGGCTGGGAAACGTCTCGGCGTGGTCGCCGTAGTCGAACACGGCTTCGAGAAGCCACTGCGTGGGAAGCGGATCCTCGGCGTCTTCGTCCATCGCTGGCAGGAAGGGCCCCACGTTACCGTACTGAATTCGTTTGATGTATGCATTGGCCAGCCGGCCCGAGGGGCTGCGGTTGGCTTCCCAGGGGGTGGTGACATCGACATTCGCGTCATTCTCCCGCGCATAGCGGTAGAGCGCGACGTTGCCCTTGTCGTCATGGGTCTGGCAGATCAGCCATTGGAAGATGCGTGCCGGATTGTCGAGATCGAGGATGCGACTGTCCTCGCTGCGCCCGAACCAGGTGGTCACGTTGTCACGGCTGATGCTGCGCCAGAAGGTATTCGCTGGCATGCCGACCTCGACCCACCGCTCGATGCGGGCAAACAGGCCTTCGATGCGCGGTCGATAGCGGCGAACGTGGTACTGCTTACCGGCGAGACGCGTGGTTTCGTCCGCGTGGTCGACAGGCACGAGATCCTCCGCACCGGCCAGGAGAAACACGTCGGACTCGTTGGCATCGTCGTAACGTGGCAAGCCTTTGTCGGTCTTGCGCTGGATCGAGGGCAGCCCGAGGCTCCAGCCCAACCCGAAGGGTCCGTTCCCGGCACCGGAGTCGTAGGCGAGGGCGAGTTGCGGTCCGAAACCGCCGCGTCCCGGCGAGAGTGCCAGCGGGATGCTCATCGAGCCGGTACCCGTAACCGGATTGGCAGCGAACTTCTCGCCGATCCCCTTCATCGCGCCGCCGCCACGCGGCAGCGACAGTTCCGGCGCCTTGAGCAGGAAATCCTCGGACTTCGCGGACGAGGGTGTCGGCTGACGCGGGTCGGAGACTGGTGCACTGCCGCGCGCCTGAGGCAGCGGTGAGCGCGCGGATTGTCCGCCGTCCTGCATGAGAACCCTCCCCGATATCAATTCCCGCGGATGGAACTGGCAACGCGGCGGGAAGGGGACGACATCTCATCCGGCAATCGCGTCGATCGCGCCACATCGGTGCGCACAGAAATTTGGAGACAGCTTAGTAACAACGGGGACTACGCTGCAATATGCCTTTCGGCTGATGTTGAGCCCAGGCTCTCTTCGATGGTTCTCGCGAGGACGACGGCTCGCGAGGCAGACGGCGGGCAGGAACCGCGTTGGCCGATCGGACGCGGTGGGCACCGTTCGATCAGGTTGATTCCGCGATTCGGCTACCATTTGTGTCATCCCAATGAACTTGGCCGACATGGATGGCGGCGGCATTCGGGAATCCGTTGGCTGTCCGACCGGGTTGGGCAGGGCGAACGCTTTCCGTGGAAAGGCAGGTCCGTGGGAAAAATCGAGTCCGGATGGGGTGACGAATCAGGGGGTTGGCGGGGAGCCGGCAGATTGATGCCTGCGCATCGGGCTCCGCCCCGAATCTGAAGACCGGAGGGTCCAGAGTTGGCCGATCAAATCCACGTCGAGTTGCTGGGCAAGGCCATCACGAGCGGAAACGCCGCTGCGTGGAACAGGTGGCGCGATGCGAAGCACGAGATCCATGCAGATTTCGGCTATCGATCCTTGGTCGAAGTCGACCTGTCTGGCGCCGATCTGGCGAATCGGCATTTCTCGTGGGACCTGGACCTGGCCGAAGCAAACCTCGAAAATGCGAACCTTCATCGATCGAACCTGCAGTCTGCAAACCTGCGCCGTGTCAATCTGCATGGCGCCGATCTATCGTTTGCTGACCTTCGACGGGCCGTATTGGATGGTGCGAATCTTTCCGGCGCACGGCTTTGCCACGCCAACCTCGGCGCTGCGAGCCTTGACGATGTCAACTTGAGTGGCGCGGATCTGAGAGGCGCGAATCTGTATGGCACCCGGCTGCAGCGTGCCGACCTCCGGGGCGCTGATCTGACCGGATGCCGGGTCTATGGCGTTTCGGCTTGGGACCTGCAACTTGATGGTGCCAACCAGAATGACCTGATCATCACGCCGTCTGGCGCACCAACGATCACGGTCGATGATCTCGAGATCGCGCAATTCATCTATCTGCTCCTCAACAATCAGGCAATTCGTCGGGTGATCGAGACCATCACGTCCAAAGCAGTCCTCATACTCGGGCGCTTCACCGAGAAGCGAAAGCCTGTACTCGATGCAGTGCGTATGGCCCTCAGACACCAGAATTACATACCGATCATCTTCGACTTCGACAAGCCTTCCGGCAAGACGCTGACCGAGACGGTTTCCACGCTTGCACACATGGCCCGCTTCATCATCGCCGACCTGACCGATGCGAAGAGCATTCCGCAGGAACTGGCGATGATCGTTCCGCACCTGCCCACCGTGCCTGTAATGCCGATACTTGCAATCGAGGACAAAGAGTATTCGATGTTCGAGCATTTCAAACGCTACCCGTGGGTTCTCGAGACCTACCGCTACAACGATTGCGATGACCTGATCGCATCGCTTGCCGAACACGTTGTGGGGCCGGCGGAAGCGAAAGCCAAGGAATTGGCGTAGCCGTAAGCGACTCCATATGTCAAGCGACCTACAGGTTGTGAGCCGATTCGCTCGCTTGCGACCAAACTGGTACGTACGGGAATGCACTGGGGTTTGCGGAGGGCGCGGAGATTCGGAGGGCGTCAACGCTGAGGCCAGACGCTGCTTTCCGGATGGTGGTCTCGAGGGCGTTCGCTATCCGCAACTCGACTCGCGAATCCCACTTCACCTCCTGGTCATGAATGAATCCGTATCCGGAGCGTTCCTAGTTTGAGTCACGAGAATCGAAAACTCGGTCCAGCCGTCTGGCAGGGCGTCGAACGGACATCCCGTGGTCGCAACCAAAGGGTCTGGGGCAAGGTGCTGGGCGTATTTGGCCTGGTAGCGGCGCTCGCAGTACCAGCCACTGATTCCTTCTTCGCGTTGGTGTCGGCAGCTGCTGCTGTTGCATCGATTGTCGTCGGCCTCATCCTGCTGATCCGAGGGCGGCGCGTGGGCCAGCGCACGGCAAATGAGATGCTCGATGCAGACCATCGACCGCCGGTCGTCTTCCTGCGTGCCTTTGCGTCGGATCCAAGGGGTGTCGGCGACTATCTGGTCAATTCACGCGAACTGCTGCACGACCACTTCGGGTTCCTCACCCCGGACGAAATGCAGATGGGCTTCGCGGCGGCGATGAACCGGATCGGCGCGTTTGTGGCACTCGAGCAGCCGGGCGCGGCGTTGCCGGGTTTTGGGGCTGCGCGCCACAGTGCATCGAACAGCGAATGGCAGGCGACTATCGACCGCTGGATTCACGAGGCTGCGCTGATTGTGGTCTGGGCAAGATTGCCGGCCAGCGAAGGCGGATTCAATTGGGAACTCGACAAACTGGTGAATCTCGAGCGACCTGGCCGCCTGTTGCTGCTATGCCCCGCAAGAACTGCCGAATACAGACGGTTCAAGGCAGTCGCGGACAGGATCTTCCCGACGCCGCTGCCGGAGCAGCCGCCCGAGAGCCGGATGGTCGCGTTTCATGCCGACTGGACGCCCTGGCCGCTGTTGCATTTTGGTCCGAAGGGCGAGCGGGGCGGGTGGGACCTCGTCGGCACGCTACGGCCGATGCTTGCCGAGAACGGCGTACTGCTTTCGCCACGCGACTAGCTGCGACCGGGTATCCTGGTGCGCGTCATTTGCGGCCCGGTCGGGCGACACGCGTCGATATCACGCGTTCAATTCCTACAGGAGAGTCGTTGATGTTGCGCGAGTGCAACGTGTCCGCGACAGCCATGGACGCTGCGTTAACTTCTACCAGAACTCATCTCTTGCGAAGCAACTGATCCCCACCGCGTCGTTCTAGTGCCGCTTCAGGGAGCGGGCGGCAGACACGTAGGACGACCCGCGTGATCTGCACTCAGGTATGCCCGTGATCAACTGCTCCGCACGACTTTCTCGCGAAGTCGTGCCGTGCAATCGAGTGAAATCGGGTGCACAGAACGAGGGAACGCCCGGGGGAAATTCGCCAGTTCGCAAGCGCTCATCGTGGCTTCATTGGTCCGCTCATGACAATTCAAACTGTTTCGTATTGCTTTCGATATATGACCTTGCAGTTCAATCGCAACCTGCGGCGATCGAATGCTGTGAACCGGAAAAAATCACACTCACATTGCACCAGAATGACAATATGATGTCGTCTTTCACCAACTACGCGAGTGGCATTCGGCATCATGTGGCCCCTGTTTGCATTTCCGTTCAGACGTCCTGTCCGCAGTGTCTTCTGGCTTTGCCTTCGGGGCCCGTTTCTTGCGTTTGCCCTAGTCGTGGGGCCCGTAGTCGCACAGACCCACGACCTACCGACAGCACCGCTCGAAACGATCGCTTCTCCTCCGAGGGCTGAAACGCCTGCCGCAGTCCGCCAGGTTTTTTCGGCCGCGGCACGTCGATCGATAGACGTCGCACCCGCCAGCGACGATCTGCAACGGACGGCCCGCGCTGCGGCACGATCTCGCGCACCGGGCGTTCCGTTTCAAGTCGGCTTCGGCCGGGACTTGCCGGCGCTTGCGTCGGCGGCCGCTACCGCTGCGCATCTCGATTGGCAACCTAAACCCCGGGGCGGGCATGTTGCTTCACTGACCGTCAATGTCCAGGCTGCGGCGGGAATTCGCCTCGGCGTTCTCGTCGAAGCGTTGCCGAGAACCGCGGTCTTCCGCTTCTTTGGCGGCGAAGAAGACCCCGGTGTCGAAGTTCCGGCGGCTGACGTCCTTGATGCGATCAGACCTTACACCGAGGCAGGGAATGCGAGCGCTTCCGCTCGACTCTATTGGTCGCCGTATTTCGAGTCCGCATCCATCACGCTGGAGATCGATCTTGCGCCGGGCGATGATCCTGCGGGCGTCTTGATTTCCATTCCCAAGATCTCGCAGACGACCGGGAAACTATTCTCTGAGCCGTTCAGTGCCATGGCGGCAACCGATGGGTGCGAAGTTGACGCCACCTGCCGACCGGAGTGGGACGTCGAAAGCCTTGCAACGGCGAAGATCAGTTTCGTCGGTGAGTCCGGAACGCCTTACGTCTGCTCGGGGACGCTGCTCAACAACGCGGCCCGAAATTTCGTTCCCTATTTCCTGACGGCAAACCACTGCATCTCCAACCAACTGCTCGCCTCGACGATCGATGTGTGGTGGTTCTACCGCATGGCGTCTTGCGGATCGACTACGCTGGATTCGCGCTGGAGGCGAACCTTCGGCGGCGCAAAGCTCTTGTATGCCAGCGCCACGACGGACACTTCCCTTGTTCTCCTGAATCAGGCACCGCCCGGCGGAACGTACTTCGCTGGCTGGAACCCAAATGCCCAAGCACCCGGGACGGCCGTTGTTGGCCTTCACCATCCCAATGGTGATCCTCAGCAGGTCAGTACCGGAAGCGTTACCGGATTCCGGGATTGCACCGAACTCAATGCGGCCAACCTGTTCAACTGCGCAGGGTCAACTGCTTCCGCAGGCGAATACCTGGCAGTCGCCCGGCGAACGGGATCGTGGCAAGGCGGCAGCAGTGGGTCCGGCTTGTTTGTCGATATCGGCGGCAGCCATTACCTGATCGGGCAACTGTACGGGGGGCCTTCGTCATGTACTGCAGACAATGTCTTCGGGCGCTTTGACATTGCCTATCAGGCTGCCTTGAGCCGTTGGCTCCAGCCGTCCACCGCCACGACCTTGTCAGTCTCGAAATCGGGCGAGGGCACGGTCGTTTCCCTGCCGACGGGCCTGAACTGCGGCTCGTCGTGTAGTTGGCCCTACGACCCCGGTGCGACGGTAACCCTTGCTGCGTCTGCCAAACCGGGCTACCAGTTCGCCGGCTGGGCGGGCGCCTGCAGCGGCTCGTCGCCGCTGTGCCAGGTGACGCTGTCGGCGAGTCAGTCAGTGACCGCGAGTTTCACACCTGTTGCGTCGGCGGGCACCGGGTTACTTGGCACACCCGTCGACGGCACCACGGTGTCCGGTGTGGGTGTGATTTCCGGTTACCACTGCTCGTCCAAGAACCTCGAGGTGTTCATCGACGGGGTGTCGGCCGGAAAGGCCGGTGCCGGTACCCGACTGCTGGGTACGCAGGACGTCTGCGGCCGGACGGATACCGGGTATTCGATTCTGTACAACTTCAACAACCTGTCGAACGGATTGCACGTGGTTCATGTCACCGCTGACGGCGTGCAGTTGGATTCCCATGTTGTCACGACCTACCAATCGGGGGGGCAGCCCTGGCTGGCAGGCGCCAGTCGCCGGGTGACCGTGCCAAATTTTCCGACAACGGGCGTGACGGCAACGCTGGATTGGGTGCAGTCGTATCAGAACTTCCTCATCAGCAAGCTCGACGACGGCTCGGGCCCGTTTCTCCCCCCGTACAACAGTTCGACGAGACAACTGACCGTGGTGGTATCTGGCGGGCAGGGCAGGATTGCTGTCGATGACTACGGCACGTGCACGACCGGATGTGCAGCAAACATCCTGTACGGCAGCAACGTTGCACTGGCGGCCTCCGCCGCGCCAGGCTACGTCTTCACCGGCTGGACGGGTAACTGCATAGCCAATGGACCGCTGTGCACCGTCCCGATGAACGCCGACATGTACATCGTGGCGAACTTTGCGCCGGTCGCGCCCGCGGGCACAGGACTATTGGGTACGCCCGTCGATCTTTCGACCGTCTCCGGGGTCGGGGTGATCTCCGGATATCACTGTTCCTCGAAGGACATCGATGTCTATATCGACGGGACTTGGGCTGGCAAGGCCGGTGCCGGGACGCGGTTGCTGGGTACGCAAGGCGTATGCGGCAGGACCGACACCGGCTATTCGATTCTCTACAACTTCAACAACCTGACAAACGGAATGCACGTGATCACCGTCAGTGCCGATGGAATCCCTCTCGACTCGCATACGGTATGGACCTTCCGTTCAGGCGGAATCCCGTGGCTGACAAACGTCTCGCGGACGATTACGGTCCCCGACTTTCCGACGGCGGGACGTACTGCGATCCTGGAATGGGTCCAGTCCTACCAGAACTTCCTGATCACCGGATCGCAATGAAACAGCCAGTCATCGCGAGCTTCGCCAGAACCGCGATATCAACGGAATCCGAAAGGAGACACTTATGCTGAAAAAGGCGGTAATGACGTTTGTTGTCTTGGTTGCTACGTTTCTTTCGGGTTGCTCCGCGATTCCGATGGCCAGTGAAGAGAAGGACGCGCAGGTCAAATCGTTCGTCGCTCACCCCGAGAAGGCGAATCTGTACATTTACCGCAATGAGTTCATTGGCGGAGCGGTGCGGATGGAGGTGGAAATCGACGGAAGGAAGGTCGGTCAAACCGGCCCAAAGACCTACTTCGCGCTTCAGGTCCCACCGGGCGATCACACGATCGTCTCCAAAGCCGAGAACGACTCGACCCTGTCTGTGACCACTGAGGCTGGCAAGAACTACTTCGTCTGGCAGGAAGTGAAGATGGGCATTCTGTATGCGCGAAACAAGCTCCAGCTTGTCGACGAAGCGGCCGGCAAGGCCGGCGTTGCCGAATGCAAACTGATTGACGTTCCGAACTGACCCGTGTTCCGAAATCGGGCCCGGATCACGGGCCGCCACAATGCAGAGGTGTCGAGATGGCGTTCCGTTGGCTGATCCTGCTCGCGATATGCGTCGGCCTGACTGGCTGCGCGACCAACGCCGTTACCGGTCGCTCGCAGTACGTGATCGTCTCCGAGCAATCCGCGATCGCGCAGTCGGCTCAGGCATACAGCGCAATGGTCTCTCAGTTGGACAAGAGCGGAAAGCTCAAGAACGATCCTGCTCTCCAGGAACGGGTCGATGAGATCACCGGGCGCCTGGTCGCACAGGCCATCCGGTACAGGCCGGAGACGCGCGATTGGGCCTGGAGCGTGAAGATCATCGACGATCCGGAGACCGTCAATGCCTTCTGCATGGCCGGCGGCAAGATGGCCATCTACACCGGACTGATCGAGAAGATCCAGCCGACCGACGATGAACTTGCGCAGGTCATGGGGCACGAGATCGGTCACGCAATAGCCAATCACTCTGCCGAAAAGATGTCGGTTGCCATGACTGCCCAACTCGGGGTGGCCATCTTTGCAGCGCTCGGCTCAACGTCCCGAAATCGCGACCTTCGCTATGGCGGCGGGGCAATTGCGGCGGCCGCCATCGTGACCTTGCCGAACAGCCGCTCCGCAGAGTCCGAGGCCGATCGCATCGGTATCGAACTGGCGGCGCGTGCGGGTTATGACCCGGATGCTGCCGGGTCGCTCTGGAAGAAAATGGCATCGAACAGCGGTGCGAAATCCCGCGCCGACTTCCTGAGTACCCACCCGTCTCCGCTGAACCGGATTGATGCACTTCAGGCGCTCGCGCCCGCCATGCGGAAGTTCTATCACTCGCCCGAGCCCCGTCCACGATTTGAGCTCGCGACTCACCAGACTGTCACGGGCACGGATGCGCCGGGCCTCAGGGGGGATGCCCTGGTTTCAGACGCAAGTCCGCTCATGCTTCATACCCCGGAGTTCGAACGGTTCTCCAACGGCTCGGTCGTTCTCGAATGCGAAGGAGCGTGCGCTCTCCCGTTCGCTCTGCGGCACGGGGCTTGGAAGAAGCTCTTCGATCAAGGTGCGTGGCGACAACTCGTTCAGCAAGTCGTGTCCGCCGGCTACAAATTTGACGTGACTTACTACTACCTCGGTCGGGCCGCGGAGGCGTTGGGCTTCGCGCTACCTGCCAGGACTTACTACGAGCGGGCGGTCGAAGCGACACGCACGGAATCGACGCGCTGCAAGGGCCGTTTCCAGGACTGGTGCGATTCGATCGATCTTCCGAGACTGGCAAACGATCGCCTGGCCGCTGACCCCCAGACGCGCGAGGCGAATGTCCGGCAGTGATGGCCGCATCCAGGGACGCCCCGGCATGCGCGCTTGGAGAAGCGTGTTTTCTCCAACAAGCCGATGTCGCGCGCGCCCGAAGCGCTTCTCAGATCCGGCGCGAAGTGCGACTCAGGCAACCGTCTCGGTGAAACGCCATCGTGGCGCCTAGGTTGGGTCGGCACGATGTGCTCGTCCAGCTTGGGTCGAAGGGAGAAGGGCGAGCCCTTTGCGCTACTCACCGATCACTTGGGAGTAATGTCTATTTGTCCCCAGGTTGTCTCGATTGCGAGTGACGAAACGCGAATTGTGGTTCGAACGCCGAAGCTGTGCCTCCCGATCTGATTCGATTTGCTCCACCTCCTTCCGACAGAGGGAGTCTTGCAGGGCTTGCAAACAAGGGGAGGATATGGGACAGTGATGGGACATTTTGATAATCTCTTGAAGGTTCTTTTCCCGAATGGCGACTTTCGAGAAGCGGTACAACCAGATGGGCGATCTGGTCGCGATACGCGCGAAGGTGCGCCGTGCGGGCTCGCCGCATCTTTCCCGAACCTTCAAGGTAAGCGGAACGAGCGAGTCGGCCTCTGCGCGGGCGCTGCGGGAGGCGCAGCGCTGGGTCAAAGGCTTGACGGAATCGCTCGAAGGGCATGCGAGTGTCCTCATGCCGGCGATGGTGGAGGCCTCGCTCGATGATGCTCGAATCGTCGGGGCCGGTCGTAGCAAGCAGCCACCGCCCGCCGGATTGTCGGCCGCATTTGCCGCGAGTGCGGGGTCGGGTTCGCGTCGACGGGATCGCGACTCTGCGGGCGCGCGAGTCAGCGATGCGGATATCGAAGCGCTGGCCGTCTTTGCCGAGGGAGCGCTGGCGAACCTGGTCCGTCTCGAGATTGAAGTTGGCCTCGCACCCCACGAACTGGTGGCGTTGCGCTGGCAACACGTCCTGTTCGACTCGTGCAGTCTTTCGGTGGTGGGGGCGAGTGGTGCGGTTCTGCGGCGGCTTCAACTCACGCCCACCGCACTGGAACTGCTGCTTCGGATGCCGGGGCGCAAATACGGGCTGATCTTCGCAGGGCTGGAACCGATCGGGTTGGAGGCGTCGCTGCGGCGTGCCGTGCGCGCAGCCGGGCTCGACAAGAAGTTTCCCTGGCCGGTGCTGATCACCTTGCGCCGGGAGGCGGCGCTGAGATGGATGGCGCGCGGTCTGGATCGCATGAGCGTTGCGCGGGTCATGGGCGTCAATGATCTCGATGTGGTGCTTCAGCCGCCGGTCAGGACGGGCGCCGCCCGGAAGCGGATGCAGCCATGAAGACGCGGGCGGGCCTTCTGTTTGTGTATTGCCTCGCCGTGGCAGTGCCGGCAGGTGCGACGCAGGGATCCGGCGTGGCCGCTCGCGGCGCGAACGACAGTCGTTCCGGCGCCGTGGTGTTCGAGAAGGTGCGGCCGTCCCTCGTCACGCTGCGCAATGCGTTGGTTTCGACGGGTGAGCGCTCGACGCTCGGCAGTGCTTTCGCGGTCGACAGGCAGGGCAGGGCGATCACCAATTATCACGTGGTGGCCGAACATGCGCTCCGGCCCGAGCGGTATGCGCTCGAATACGAGTCGGCCAGCGGCCCGTGGCGGCGGGCGCAGGTTCTGGCGATCGATGTCGTGCATGACCTGGCGGTAATCCAGCTCGAGCAGTTCGCGGGCGGGCCGATACCGCTGTTCGCCGGTCCGTCAAAGCCGTCGATGCGACTCGGCGAACCGATCTTCTCGCTCGGCAACCCGCTGGACCTCGGTTTTACGGTGACCGCCGGAACCTACAGCGGCATGGTGCGCGGCGGCCACGGCGCGACGGTTCATTTCACCGGCGCCCTCAATGCGGGCATGAGCGGTGGCCCGGCGCTGAATGCACGCGGCGACCTCGTTGGGGTGAACGTTTCGCGGATGGCGGACGGCGAGCAGGTGTCGTTTCTGGTGCCGATCGAGCATGCGCAGGATCTGTATCGCCGTGCAACTGGGGAACCCGCGATCGATCTGCGGAAGGTGCGCGAGGTGATTGCGAGCCAGATCGGCAGTGAGCAGGCGCGGATCAGTGCCCTGGCCCTGGGTCGCACCTGGACGGCGGGCGCCGGGCGCGCATTGTCGGTGCCGGAGATGCTCGATGACGCTGTCGAGTGCGCCGCGCAGGACAACGATCAGGGTCGTTTTTCGATGCCCTACGAGTTCCGGTCACTCCAGTGTGCCATGCGGAACATGATCTATGTGGATGAGGGGTTCTACGCAAGCGGGGTGGTCTATGCGTCCCACGTGCTGCGCGCGAAGACGCTCAACACGGTTCAACTGTTTCGCGCCGCGGACCGCGTTGCGAAGAGCGAACTGCTCGGGTTGCGCTCGCGACACTATGCCCGCCAGGTCTGCACGGAGAGTTTCATCGACCTGCGCGGCAGGCCCGGCCGGGCAGTGGTTTGCGCACAGGCGTTCCGGGAATTGCAGGGACTTTACGAGATCGAGGTGCGCGTGATTTCGCAGAACGGCGAAAGCGAGGTCACGGTTTCCCGGCTTGCCCTGAACGGTTTCAACTGGGACAACGGCATGGCACTCGTGAGCCGCTACATGGACTGGATGCGATGAGCGATCACGTTTGGATCGAGCTGCTGTCCAGGCGGGGCGATGTTCTCGCGCGCCACCGTTTCGACGCCTTGCCGATACGCATCGGGCGCGGCTATGGCAACGACCTGATTCTCGACGATGACGAGGCCGCGGACGAGCACTTCGTCGTCGGGCGATCGGGGCACGGCGGGCTCGTCATCAGGTCGGTGGCTGACAGTGGGCTTGAAGTGGTTGGCCAAAGGAAGTCCGTTAGAGAGACGCAACTTGTGCCCGACACGGTCATCCGGATCGGTCGCTCGCGGTTTCGCGTTCGTACGAGCGCATGTCGCGCCGACGCTGCCAGGCCGTCGCGGATTGCGACGGGCTGCAACGTCAGCGAAACACATGCTGCCGCTTTCGTTCCGTTGTTTCTGGCTGTCGCGGTCATGATCGTCGGATCCTGGATGGGCAACCATCGGGACCCAACGCTCGGTAGCGCGCTGTCACGCGAGTTGCCGACGGTCGGGCTCGCGCTCTGCTGGATTGCCGGGTGGGCGCTGGCAAGCCAGGCGTTCCGGCATTCGACCGACATCGGGCGCCATATGCGGGTCGCCGGCTGCGTGTTGCTCGTGCATGCCGTGCTGGTGCAGCTTCTGCCAGTCGTGTTGTTCGCGGCCAATCTCGAGGCGCCGTTCGGATTGCGAAGAATGGTCGATATCACCGCGTTCGGCGTCGCCATCTTCCTGCATCTGCGCGTCATGTGGGCAGCGAACGAATGGCGACTCGATCTGGCCTATGCCGGGGTCCTGGGCGTCGTGTTGCTGGCCGGGTGGCATCTTGACCGACAAAAGCACGAGATGAACGGTGCCGTGCCGACCATGACGGAGCTCTACCCCGTCTCCTGGCACCTGACGCGCCCCAAGGCCGTGGCGGATTTTCTGGGACGGGTCCGGGCGATGGAGCCGAATGTCCTCAGCACACTGAAGGAGCCCTTGCCGAACACGCCCTGACTCTCCCGCCGATCAGCGGGTTCGAGGAACGAGGGCGTCATCCGGCGCCCTTCGTTCTTTGCATCCCGCAACTGCGATTGCTCGCTGCCGCAGGCAGCGGAACGCCGCGGCCACAAGCCGCAGAAAGGAATGGCCATGAGCCAGAATGAGCAACCCCAATCCGCTGCCGTTTCCGAGTACATCCGCACGCTGCTTGCCCGGCATCCGGAGATGGAGGGCAGGTCGCCCGGCGAAGCAAAGGAAGGCCGCCGCCCGGCGGCGAACGACAAGCCTGCCGCCCCGCAACCACCGAAGCCGGAAGCTGCACAAGAAGACGGCCCGAAGGAGGTGTGGGTCCCGGTCTTTCGCAAGAAGGCCATCGAAGTGCAGGAACGGGAGGCCGAATCGCGCGGGCTCGATGGCGAGCGGCATCGCCTGTGGCTCCGCCAGGCTGCACGCCACGGCGGCCAGCGCCGATTGATCGATCCGCCGTCGCTGGATGGCCTGATCGAGTCGTTTCCCAACTTTGCCGAAGCGATCGAGTATCTGGAGATCCACTTCGCGCTGGCGCGCCATTTGCCGGCGTCGGAGCGGCATGTTCCGCCCATGTTGCTGGTCGGTCCGCCGGGTATCGGCAAGACGATCTTTGCCGAGGCGCTGGCGCGAGCGATGGGCGTTTCATTTCGTGTTGCCGCAATGGGCAGTGCGCAGGGCGGCTTCGAGCTGAGCGGCACCTCGCGTCACTGGGCAACCTGCACCCCGGGTGACCAAGCGCACGACGCGCTTGATGTCGGGCGTGCCGAGTTCGATCTGCTCCAGTTCGCGGCGCAAGGCCGCGGCGTTTCCGGTCCGGTGCGCGCCTGGTTGGTACTGGCGTGGGTGCGCCCGCGACCGCGCGCGTGGGTTTGTTGCAGTGCCCGTCATTTCGTGGCTCCTGTTGTCGCTTCGCGCGTGTGCCAACGCGGAAGTCGTGCGTTCGGTGAGGAAAGTGCAGCGTCCGTGCCGGCGACGTCCTCTCGTCGCGGCCGGTGAGGCGATTTGTCCCGCGGGCACCTGCCTCGGGTGCCCGCTTCGGTCCGTGTTTTCCGCGCCCAGGGCGCAGTGGGGGGTTCTTTAAAACGTACACGGGCGCACGAAGCTCGCGGCATTCGTGCGGATTGCCCTTACGGGCTGCGGGCCGCGCTGCTCTGGGCAGCTTGTCCCGCGTCGCGAGATCCTGTCTCGCTCCTCTTGAGTCCGTTACCTTCAATTGACGCATGCGCAGTCCGGGGGACCCCTCGTTACCAGCGAGGGACCGGTCTGTCTTCCTGGGGCGATCGCTCAAGGCGACCGGCGCACTCACGTGCGAGGGAAGATCAGGCATGCGCGGCATCGCCTCGCTCTGGGCGGGGCGTGTCAGCGGGTGCTCAAGGCACCGGGATAGCAACACCGATCAGCCAATGATCGGTTGGACTTTGCCCTCTATGGGCGGGCGACCTCTTCGGTCTCTTTCAGGGCGGTTGACGTCCGCAACGCCACGCAACGCATTGGCACCTCTCAGGGCACCACGGTCCGGGAATGGGTCCGCCTGCTTCGTCCGCTTGACGCTGACACGGGCGCAGGTACCCGCAGCACGACGCGAGTATCCGGCGACCCCAATTCACTTGTCAAGCCGAAAAACTGTGATTAAGTGGCTCATAAGTTCAAAACTCGGCTGGAGGCCGCGTGTTGACAAGGAAATTTCTTCCTCAAGTTTTGTCGGGTACAACCATATCGCATAATCCGTGTCTGCTCGATGACGCGCGCACGACGCGCGTGGCACGACCGTCCCGCGGCGTTGTCCTCAGGGCTGCGCCTTGACTGCGGCCGTCCATCGCGCGTCCGGCGCGCGTGGGACGAGCGATGGACGCCAGATCGTGCCAAGGTCGAAACCCCCGCAAATTTGTCGCTATTTCGACTCGAAATCCCCATGCGGTTCGGCTTCAATCTCAGCGACCGAACACCAGGAGATGTAAATGACGAAGATTGCCGAAGCCATCGACGTGGGTTGGGGAAACACGAAGTTCACGAAACGCAGCGCCTCCGGCGAGGTGCGATGCGCACTGTTCCCTTCGGTGACCCAGTGGCATACCACGGATCCGGCCAGGAGCATCCTCGGGGATCGTCGCGACACGGTGGCGATCCTTGGCGACGGGATGTACTACGAGGTGGGGCCCGGCATCGCCGGCGCACGCGGCAAGTACCGGACCACCACCATGCACGACGACTACATCGATACGCCGGAGTATGCCGCCCTAGTCAAAGGCGCACTGACATACATGGATCGCCCCCGAATCGACGTTCTGGTGATGGGACTTCCCATCAAACACCTTGTTGCCAAGCGGGCGCAGCTTGAACGCCGCTGGACGGGCGAGCACGAGATCGGTGGCGGCAAACGGATCGGGATTGAGCGGGTGAGTGTATGGCCGTCTGAGAACGACAGGTGTTGCTGGCAGCTCGACATTGGAAACGCCACCACACAGACGTTCGACGAACGCTGAATAAGGGAACGACGGCCACGTCTCGTTTCGCCGGGATGCCATACGGCAAACCCCTGGCCTGTCGACTTCAGTGCCTGTCGACAAGCGCTGTTTCATTGCAAGCGCCGTCTTCGGCGCCGACGTCCCGGAGACAGTCGCCCTCAGACAGTTTCGCGATCGCGTACTGTTGCCCGGGTGGCTCGGCCGACTCCTGATACGAATTTGCCATTTGGCTTCTCCGTCCGTCGCTGCCTGGTTGTTACGTCATTGGACGCTCGGAAGGGTGTGTGCGCTTGCCGAAGAACGTAGCACCCCGCCAAGCAGGGAAAGAGCAGATCAAACCCTTGGCAGCTTGTTGGTCAACTGCTGGGCGGGGCCGCCATGGTGTCGGGAATTGATTCGGCCTATCCTCCGGCTGCCCTTGCATCCAAATAGTCTGCCCATTCCTGCATGACGCGCCGACGATCTTCGTTAAAAGTGGTGCGGTCGTAGGCCTTCTGAACGTCGCCGCGCTTTGCGTGTGCGAGTTGCGCTTCCAGGACATCGATATCAATCCCCAGGCGCTCGCGTCCGACCGTTCGCAGCATTCCCCTGAAGCCATGGGTGGCATGTTTTCCCTGGTATCCCATGTCGCGCAGAGCCTTGCTGAGCGCGTCGCGGCTCAGATGCGGGGACTTCTGTCGCGCAGGAGAGGGGAACAGCCAGTCTCCGTGACCCGAGGCGAGGCGGAGTTCTTTCAGCAAGGTCAGTGCTTGACGGGGCAAGGGCACGATATGGTCGTGACGCGTTTTCATGCGATGGCCGGGCACATGCCATTCGGCGTTCTTCGTATCGATCTCGCTCCACAGTGCCGACGCTACGATTCCCGGCCGCATTGCGGTAAGCATCGCGAGTTGAAGTGCTGCCCGTGTGATCGGAGAGTCGTAGGCCTTGATTGCAAGGACCAGGCCCCCGATCTCCGATGGCTTGGTAATGGCAGGGATGTTGCCCTTTTGATGTTTCGGTAGCAGGCCGCGCGTTACAAGGAGCTTGCCGTCCTCGCGGACGCCGTTCTGTATGGCGAATACGACGATACCGCCAAGATACTGCCGAGCTTTTGCGGCGAGATTGGGAGCCTTGGCAAAGATGTTCGTCAGCACTGGCTTGACATCCTTTGTCGCCAGGGTGCTGACTGGTGTATCCTTCAGATGCGGAACTAGGTATTCCTCCACGACATACTCGGCTTTTCGGTATGTCTCAGTTGCCCACTCCTTGCGTTTGAATTCCAGCCAATCACGAGCCATCTTCCGGAAACTGTCTGCCGCATGACGTCGAACGGCGGCGCGCTGCTCGACCCGTATCGAGTGGGGATCGATTCCGTCCCGAACGTTGTTCCTGGCCTGTTTCGCTTTGTCGCGAGCCTGAGTTGGCAGGATATCCGGATAGGGGCCAAGGCTAATGCTGTTTGGCCTCCCGGTGGTCGGTCGCCGATATCGAAAGATCCACAGCTTCGAGCCAATTGGTTGGATCAGGAGGGACAAACCACCGCCATCCGCGATCGAGTAAGGCTTGGGGCGAGGCTTGGCGTTCCTGAATACGATGTCAGTTTTCGGAGCAGCAAGTTTCGGCATCGCACGTCTCCAAGTCGCTTATACACAAAATTGTACATAAAAGCCTCGGATGTGATGACATGCGATGGGACGTCAAGAAACAAAAAGCCCGCAATCCTAGAGAGAAGTGCGGGCTTTTGGGATGTTACGAGCTGCCAGGAAATGCTATTGTGGTGCCCAGAAGAGGACTCGAACCTCCACAGTGTTGCCACCGCTAGGACCTGAACCTAGTGCGTCTACCAATTCCGCCATCTGGGCAGCGAAGGCGCGCATT
>WBZU01000422.1_pt1 | contig 37085 bp, 32 predicted proteins | sample 5204311 | NCBI WGS metagenome assembly WBZU01 (sample SAMN12344359, study PRJNA552823) | activated sludge metagenome | biome: Activated sludge suspended growth; feature: Nitrification reactor; material: Wastewater; isolation source: activated sludge from nitrification reactor of wastewater...
AAGGTTGCTTGACTGCGAGACGGACAGGTCGAGCAGGTGCGAAAGCAGGTCATAGTGATCCGGTGGTTCTGTATGGAAGGGCCATCGCTCAACGGATAAAAGGTACTCTGGGGATAACAGGCTGATTCCTCCCAAGAGTTCATATCGACGGGGGAGTTTGGCACCTCGATGTCGGCTCATCACATCCTGGGGCTGTAGCCGGTCCCAAGGGTATGGCTGTTCGCCATTTAAAGTGGTACGTGAGCTGGGTTTAAAACGTCGTGAGACAGTTTGGTCCCTATCTGCCGTGGGCGCTGCAAGTTTGAGGGGACCTGCTCCTAGTACGAGAGGACCGGAGTGGACGCACCTCTGGTGGACCAGTTATCATGCCAATGGTATAGCTGGGTAGCTAAGTGCGGAAGAGATAAACGCTGAAAGCATCTAAGCGTGAAACTCGCCTCAAGATGAGACTTGCCTCTGGCTTTAAGCCAGCTAAAGAGTCGTTCGAGACCAGGACGTTGATAGGTCGGATGTGGAAGCGCAGTAATGCGTTAAGCTGACCGATACTAATTGCTCGTGAGGCTTGATCCTATAACCTTAAGACTTAGGCTTTTAAACAAGGCTAAACGATTAAAGTTGTATGTTCTAAGCACATATGATTTGGCAATCTAAGATTCTAGAAATAGAAACCTCCCTGAAAGCTTTACTTCTTCCAATTTGTTAAGGCAGGCTGACAAACAAGTCGGCACCAGGCACGACATTACCGGTTATGCTTGGGGACCATAGCGGTTTGGCCCCACCCCTTCCCATCTCGAACAGGGCCGTGAAACGAACCAGCGCCAATGATAGTAAGCTCTTCGCTTGCGAAAGTAGGTCATCCCCAGGCTGTTATTTAAAAAGACCCAACCAAAAGTTGGGTCTTTTGCTTTTTGGGTTTGATAGAGTGGTAGAAATGCGCAGAGTCGAGGAATGGATTCCAATTCGCTGAATTTATTGATATAATCCATAGTTAAGTTGAAAGGGCAGTATGCCCTTTTTTTGTTTCCGCAAGATACGCAAGATTTTTGGGAGTAAGGCGTGCAGAATTTGCAGGCGCTCATTGATAAAACGGTAACTCAGCTGGGGTATGAGCTGGTAGACCTCGAGGTGTCGAATCGGGGTAAATTGTTACGCGTGTTTATCGATAAGATGAATCCGAAGGATACGAAAGACAGTGTGACGATCGATGATTGTGTATTAGTAAGCAACCAACTCGGCAATGTGCTAACCGTCGAGCATGACATCGATTATGATAGGTTGGAAATATCATCCGCAGGTATGGATAGAGTGCTGAAAAAAATAGCGCATTTTGTACGATTTACTGGAGAGCGGGCGCAAATCAAGTTGCGTGCGCCCGTAGCACAGGCTAATGGCGAGCCTAGAAAGAACTTTATGGGGATTTTATGCGGTGTCGAGTCGGATATGGTGCTGCTGGATTTAGATGGCAAGATAGAGAAAATTGCTATTAGTAATATTGAAAAGGCGAGATTAAGCCCGCAGTTTTAAGAGATAGAATTTACAGTTGGAGAAACGTGATGAGTCGTGAAATTTTATTATTGGTAGATGCGCTTGCGCATGAAAAGAATGTGAGCAAAGAAGTAATCTTTACCGCATTGGAGCTGGCTTTGGCTTCTGCCACCAAAAAGAATCACGATGAGAATGCAGATATTCGTGTCGAAATCGATCGCGAAACAGGTGACTATAAAACCTTTCGTCGTTGGCAATATGTGGAATACGATTTGCTCGAGAATTCAGCTTATCAGTTTGATGAAGAGGATCCACGTGCGCAGGACCGGAAAATTGGCGACTATTATGAAGAGCCACTGGAATCTATTGCTTTTGGCCGCATCGGCGCGCAGGTAGCCAAGCAGGTTATTTTGCAGAAGGTGCGTGAAGCAGAGCGCGAACAGATTTTGCAAGATTTTCTGGCAAGAGACGAAAAACTGGTGACGGGTGTCATCAAGCGCATGGAAAAAGGCAATGCCATTATCGAAGTTGGCCGTCTGGAGTGCATCCTGCCACGTGAATCCATGATCCCGAAAGAAAATTTGCGTGTAGGGGATCGCGTCCGTGCATATTTGTCACGCGTTGATCGTGGTGGTCGGGGTCCGCAATTGGTGTTATCTCGAACCGCGCCAGAGTTCCTGATTCGTTTGTTTGAACTGGAAGTACCAGAAATTGAAGAGGGTTTATTGGAAATCAGGTCTGCTGCGCGTGACCCAGGGCTGCGCTCTAAAATTGCGGTTAAAACCAACGATCAGCGATTGGATCCAGTGGGCACCTGCGTGGGTATGCGTGGTTCCCGTGTTCAAGCGGTTACCAGCGAGCTGGCAGGTGAGCGCGTGGACATTGTGTTATGGAGCATGGAGCCGGCGCAGTTTGTCATTAATGCGATGGCGCCAGCCGAGGTTTCCAGTATCGTGGTAGATGAAGATGCCCACAGCATGGACGTGGTGGTGGATGAGGATCAGCTGGCGTTGGCGATTGGCCGCAATGGCCAGAACGTGCGCTTGGCGTCTGAGCTTACCGGCTGGACACTGAATATTATGACCGAGCAAGAAGCAGCACAAAAGAATCAGGACGAATACGCGAGTGTCAGCCAGTTGTTCATGCAAAAATTGGACGTGGACGAAGAAGTTGCCGATATTCTTGTGCAAGAAGGTTTTAGCACGCTGGAAGAGATTGCCTATGTCCCACTGTCAGAAATGGCGGAAATAGAGGCGTTTGACGAGGATACCATTAATGAACTGCGCGCCCGAGCTCGTGCTGCTTTGCTGACTGAAGCGATTGCCAAGGAAGAAAAAGTGGAAGAGGCTGCAGAAGACTTGCTCAACCTTAAAGGTATGGATGATGCAACTGCGCATTTATTGGCCTCTAAAGGAGTATCAAAAGCGGAAGACTTGGCGGAACTAGCGGTAGATGAATTGGTAGAATTGACCAATATGGATGAAGAGCGTGCGAAAAAACTTATCATGACCGCACGTGAACCTTGGTTTAAGTAAATCCTGAATTTAGGCAAGGTAAATAGAATACTGGAGCAGTAAATGGCACAATCAACCGTCGCACAATTTGCATCTGAGCTAGGGCTGCCTGCAGCTTTGTTGCTGGAGCAGCTTAAAAGCGCAGGGGTAAATAAGACAAACCCCGAAGATAAGCTGGAAGAGACAGATAAAACTGCATTGCTGGATTATTTGCGTAAAGAACACGGCGCGTCAGCACCCAAAAATAAAATCACACTGACCCGTAAACAGAGTACAGAAATCAAGAAAACAGACAGCACAGGTCGTGCGCGTACGATTCAGGTTGAGGTACGTAAAAAACGTGTTTTAATGCGTCGCGATGATGCCTTGGAGACAGTGCCCGAGGTTACTCACGAGGAGCCGGAAGACGCATTATTGCAAACAGAACCAGTGACTGTAGAACCGATAAAGGACGTGGCTGAAGAGGCGATTGTCCAGCAAGAGACGCCAGTCGTTGAGCCATTGGCACCCGTAGAACAACCAGCACAGGCGCCTGTCAGAAAGATGGTGCTGAGTGCAGAGCAAGTTGCCATACGCGAGCAGGAAGCAAAGCGTGCGGCTGCGTTGGCTGCAATGCAAGCGGAAGATCTACGTCGCAAGCAAGAGTTGGAAGCGCGTCGGATTGCAGAAGAAGAGGCTAGAAAGTCTGCTGAGGCCGAGAAGAAAGTTACCAAGTTATCCGAAGGCACTTTGCATAAACCTGCCAAAGAAGGTGGCGTAAAGCCTGAAAACAAAGAGGCTAAAAAAGGCAAAGGCACTGGCGCCAACCGGGATTGGAACGAAAATGAAAGTCGCAAACGTGGCCTGAAAACCCGTGGTGATGCTGGTTTGAGTCAAGGCTGGCGCGCACCCAAAGCCAAGCACAAACACAAGGACGATGAGCAGGAGCATGCATTCAATGCGCCAACCGAGCCGATCGTTCATGAGGTCGCTGTGCCAGAAACCATTAGCGTGGCTGACCTGGCACATAAAATGTCTATTAAAGCCAGCGAGGTAATCAAAGCCTTGATGAAAATGGGCATGATGGTGACGATCAACCAGGTGCTCGATCAGGAAACCGCCATTATTGTGGTGGAGGAGATGGGCCACAAGGCGCAAGCTGCTGCGGCAAATGATCCGGAAGCCTTTTTGGAAGAAGCGGACCACGTAGAGCCGATTCTGGAACCGCGTCCACCGGTTGTCACGGTAATGGGTCACGTTGATCACGGTAAAACCAGCTTGCTCGATTATATTCGCCGTACACGCGTGGCTTCTGGTGAGGCTGGCGGTATTACCCAACATATTGGTGCCTACCATGTAGAGACCCCACGCGGTATGGTCACTTTCCTTGATACGCCTGGCCATGAGGCATTTACTGCCATGCGTGCCCGCGGTGCCAAGGCGACTGATGTGGTGATTCTGGTGGTGTCGGCTGATGATGGCGTGATGCCGCAAACCATTGAAGCGATTCACCATTCGAAAGCGGGGAATGTGCCATTGGTTGTAGCGATCAACAAGATCGATAAACCGGAAGCACAGCCAGAGCGCGTCAAGATGGAACTGGTGAATCATGAGGTGGTGCCCGAGGAGTTTGGCGGCGATACGATGTTCCGCGAAGTGTCAGCTAAAACAGGTAAAGGCATTGATGAACTGCTGGAGGCTGTGCTGCTGCAAGCAGAAATTCTGGAACTGAAAGCATCCAAAAACACACCAGCTAAAGGCTTGGTGATTGAAGGCCGACTGGACAAAGGGCGCGGTTCCGTTTCCACTATCCTGGTGCAATCCGGTGTACTGCGTCGTGGTGATATGCTGTTGGCAGGCACTACTTATGGCCGTGTGCGCGCCATGCTGGACGAGAATGGCAAAGAGGTGAAAGAAGCCGGCCCGTCCATCCCTGTAGAAGTACTGGGTCTTGCTGAAGTACCGAATGCCGGTGAAGAAGTCATCGTGCTGAATGACGAGCGCAAAGCGCGTGAAATCGCACTGTTCCGTCAAGGCAAGTTCCGAGATGTGAAATTGGCTAAACAACAGGCTGCCAAACTTGAGAATATGTTCGAGCAAATGGCGGAGGGCGAAGTACAAACCTTGGGCCTCATTATCAAGTCTGACGTGCAAGGTTCCTATGAGGCTTTGTCGACTTCGCTGCAAAAACTTTCCACTAACGAAGTTAAAGTGAACGTGATTCATACTGGCGTGGGTGCTATCAGCGAATCCGATGTGAACCTGGCAATCGCATCCAAAGCGGTGTTGATAGGCTTTAACGTGCGTGCCGATGCCGGTGCGCGTAAGCTGATAGAAGCTAACGATGTGGACGTACGTTATTACAACATCATCTATGAAGCCGTGGACGAAGTGAAAGCAGCTTTGAGCGGCATGCTGGCGCCAGAGCAAAAAGAAAACCTGATTGGTATGGTGGAAATTCGCGAAGTTTTCCGAATCAGCAAAGTCGGCACTGTGGCAGGCTGTTACGTGGTGGATGGTATGGTCAAACGCAACTCCAAAGTACGTGTGTTGCGTGACAATGTGATCATTCATACGGGTGAACTGGATTCATTGAAGCGCTTTAAAGATGACGTAAAAGAAGTCAAAAACAATTTTGAATGCGGCCTGTCGCTCAAAAACTTCAACGATCTGGAAGTCGGCGATATGCTGGAAATTTATGAAGTTGTCGAAGTGGCGCGCACCCTTTAATGGCTAAAGAGTTTTCCAGAAGCAATCGAGTGGCTGAACAAATCCGCCGTGAACTGGCGGATTTGCTGCAGTTCGAAGTGAAGGATCCGCGTATTGGCTTGGTGACGATTACCGATGTAGAAGTGGCAGGCGACATGGCGCACGCTAAGGTTTTTTATGTGACAGACCACTATAGCGACGCGACGCAAAAAGCCTTGGAAAAATCCACCGGTTTTTTGCGTACCCAATTGGCGCATCGCATGATGCTACGTACGATTCCACAACTACATTTTGCTTACGACAGTTCGATTGATAATGGCATCAAGATGACGGCATTGATTGACCAGGCACTGTCAGATCAGAAGTCAAAATAATCACTTGCAAGTCAAACGTACCAAAAGGCCTATCAGTGGGGTATTGCTGCTAGACAAACCCTTGGGATACTCATCCAATCAGGCATTGCAGAAAGTGAAATGGCTCTTTCAAGCTGCCAAAGCCGGGCATACTGGCACTTTAGATCCACTTGCCACCGGACTGCTGCCTATTTGCTTGGGTGAGGCCACCAAATTCGCTCAAGTGCTTACCGATGCAGATAAAACCTATATCGCCACAATAAAACTCGGCGTCACCACCACCACCGCCGATGCAGAAGGCGAGGTGCTAAGTGTTAAACCGGTGGGGGTGTCACCGGCACAATTCGATACCGCCTGCCAGCTTTTTTTAGGTGAAATCAGTCAGGTTCCGCCTCTACATTCTGCGCTCAAAGTTGATGGCAAACCGATGTATGAATATGCGCGTGCTGGGCAAGAGGTGGAGCGCAAACCGCGCCAAGTCAAGATTCATGCGATTGAAAGACTGGCGTTTAACGAAGATGTGGTGCAGATTAAGGTCACTTGCAGCAAGGGCACGTATATCCGCACCTTGGCAGAAGATATCGGCCATGCACTGGGTTGCGGTGCACATCTGCTGGGCTTGCGACGTACCGCCACGGCTGGGTATGGCCTTGAACAGGCAATTACTATCGAAGCGCTAGAGGCGATGGATTTAGCTGAACGGGATGCGAGCCTGTTACCAGTAGATTCGGCTATCGCGGATTTACCAAGAGTTGAGCTAGGCGCAGATGCCGCTTATTTTTTGATGCAGGGCCAGGCCGTATGGGTGGCCGGGAAAGTACCGCAAGGCGACTTACGGCTGTATGACGACGCTGGTAGTTTCTTGGGATTGGGTTACCGGCTCGATAGTGGAAAAATCGCGCCTAAGCGGCTGTTGGTGTTATAGAAATCAACAGAAAAAACCAATAAAAACAAAGAATAATGTTTGTGTCGCAAGCAGATTGTGCTAGAATGCGCGCTCATTTGTAAATTGAATGTATCTGCGGTTTGGGTTCGATGACTTGACTGCGTTTACATTGACGCTAACTAAAGGAAAAAAGATGGCTATTACAGCACAAGATTCAGCAAAAATCGTCGCAGAGTTTCAACGCGCTCCTAAAGATACCGGTAGTCCAGAAGTGCAAGTGGCTTTGTTGACGCACCGTATCGCATACCTGACCGAGCATTTCAAAACCAACAAAAAAGACAATCACTCACGCCGTGGTTTGCTGGCTTTGGTGAGCCAACGCCGCCGTTTGCTGGATTATCTGAAACGTAAAGACGTAAGCCGTTATCAAACGCTGATTGAGCGTTTAGGTTTGCGTAAATAATTTTATAAAAGTGGTCAATATTATCAATCCGCTTTTGTAAGGAGTAAAAAGCCGATAGCAGATTGCATCGGCTTTTTTTATTGTGGGGTTGTAACTGGGTAGTGAGTTGCAGCCAATAGAGAAAGAGAGAAAAAACTATGTTTAATATTACAAAGAAAAGCATGCAATATGGCGCGCATACGCTGACATTGGAAACAGGCGAAATCGCTCGTCAGGCTGATGGCGCCGTGATGGTGAGTTATGGCGATACGGCCGTGCTGGTCGCAGTGACCGGCAAAAGAGAAGTAAAAGAAGGTCAAGACTTTTTCCCATTAACCGTGGATTATCAAGAGAAAACCTATGCTGCCGGTAAAATCCCAGGTGGCTTCTTCAAGCGCGAAGGTCGTCCTAGCGAGAAAGAAACACTGACTTCCCGTTTGATCGATCGCCCGTTACGCCCACTTTTCCCGGATGCGTTTTATAACGAAGTGCAAGTAGTGGCAACCGTGATGTCATCCGACCCAGAAATTGATGCAGATATTCCGGCCATTATTGGCGCATCTGCTGCGCTGGCGATTTCTGGCATCCCTTTCTACGGCCCACTGGGTGCTGCCCGCGTCGGCTATATCAATGGCGAGTATGTGTTGAACCCAACCGCAAGTCAGCTGACAGAAACAGAGCTGGATTTGGTGGTGGCTGCAACCGAAAGCGCGGTGATGATGGTGGAATCCGAAGCCAAAGAATTATCCGAAGAAGTCATGCTGGGTTCCGTAGTGTTCGGACATGAAGAAATCAAGAAGCTGGTGGCCTTGATTAACGAATTTTCCGCAGAAGCCGGTAAAGATGCCTGGGATTGGGCGCCGCCGGAGCCAGATACCGCATTGATTGAAAAAGTCGCCAAACTGGCTGCGGATGACGTGGCTGCTGCGTTCAAAATCAAATCCAAAGGTGAGCGTTCAACCAAGTTGGATGAGATCAGAAGCCGTGTGATGGCAGAATTGATCACTGAAGAAACTTCTACCCTGGAAGCGAACAAGATCAAGGATGAATTCTTCAAACTGGAAGCAAAAACTGTGCGTAGCCAGATTCTGAATGGCGAACCACGTATCGATGGTCGCGATACACGTACCGTACGCCCGATCACCATCCGCACCGGTGTATTGCCGCGCACACACGGTTCTGCCTTGTTTACTCGTGGCGAAACGCAAGCGTTGGTGGTGGCCACATTGGGCACGGGGAAGGACGAGCAAATTATCGACGCCTTGCAAGGCGAATACAACGAGCGCTTTATGTTGCATTACAACATGCCGCCGTATGCGACTGGTGAAACCGGCCGCGTGGGCACGCCAAAACGCCGCGAAGTAGGTCACGGCAACTTGGCAAAGCGTGGCTTGCTTGCTGCTTTGCCCAGCAAAGAAGAGTTCGATTACACTTTGCGCGTGGTTTCCGAAATTACCGAGTCCAACGGCTCAAGTTCAATGGCTTCCGTATGCGGTGGCTGTTTGGCATTGATGGATGCTGGCGTGCCGATGAAAGCGCATGTGGCTGGTGTGGCTATGGGCTTGATTAAAGAAGGCAACCGCGTAGCCGTGCTGACTGATATTTTGGGTGACGAAGACCACTTGGGTGACATGGACTTTAAAGTGGCCGGCACCGAAAATGGTGTGACTGCGCTGCAAATGGACATCAAAATCACCGGCATTACCGCACAAATCATGCAGGCAGCTTTGGCGCAAGCCAAAGAGGGTCGCGCGCATATCTTGGGCATCATGAAACAGGCGATGGCGAATGCCAATACCGAAATGTCACAATTTGCACCGCGCATCATCACCATGAAAATCAATCCGGATAAAATCCGCGACGTGATTGGCAAGGGCGGCGCGGTGATTCAGGCACTGACCAAAGAAACCCATACGACGATCGATATTGATGATGACGGCACCGTAAAAATCGCTTGTACTTCTGGCGAAGCAGGCGAAGAAGCCAAGCGCCGTATTGAAGAAATTACCGCTGAGGTAGAAATTGGCCAAGTGTATGAAGGCCCAGTAGTGAAGCTGCTGGATTTCGGCGCAGTGGTTTCCTTGTTGCCAGGCAAAGATGGCTTGGTGCACATCTCCCAAATCGCCCATGAGCGCGTCAAAGCGGTGAGCGACTACGTGAAAGAAGGCGACATCGTGCGCGTGAAAGTGGTGGAAATGGATGACAAAGGTAAAGTGCGTTTGAGCATGAAAGCCCTGATCGACCCACCTGCTAAAGAAGAAAAAGCGCCAGTGGAAGCTGACGAGTAATTCTTAATTAGCTGGAATGAAAAAGCGTCTCCACGGAGGCGCTTTTTTCATTGTGGTGGACGATGCTCTGGAAGCCGCGCCCTGATTGGTTTACAGGGCAGCAGTTTTAGTAATGAACGCGCGCGTACAAAACAAAAGCGACATCAAGTCGCTTTTTGCTTCGGCCGATTTGCTTAACATCGGTTTCGCCGGGTTAGCCTACGTCGAAGAGAGGTTGCCAAATTTATTTTTAGATTTTTAGTTCCGACGCGACGCACTACGTGCATAGTTTTCACTGAAAGCAAGTTGCTGATTATTTCGCAACTTGTTTTTCCCGCATCTCATCCAGCGTTTTGCAATCGATGCAAAGTGTGGCAGTCGGACGTGCTTCCAGGCGTTTCAGGCCAATCTCGACACCGCAGCCCTCGCAGTAGCCATATTCGTCGTTGTCGATGTTGCGCAGGGTTTCATCAATCTTTTTGATCAGCTTGCGTTCACGATCACGGTTGCGAAGTTCCAATGCCATGTCTGATTCCTGACTGGCACGATCGTTAGGGTCCGCAAACATGGTGACTTCGTCCTGCATGGTGTGCACGGTGCGGTCGATATCGTGACTTAGCTCGGCTTTCCAGTCATTCAAGATTTTGCGGAAATGATTGAGTTGATTGCTGTTCATGTACTCCTCATCAGGCTTGGCCACATAAGGAGTGAAGGTTTTGTTGAGTGTTTCTGGCATACGACTTATTTATAAGTTAAAAAATGTAAAACTTACTTCACAAAAAACCACTAAAAGCACGATGTAAACCGTACCGAGCATACGCTCATTGCGCTTAGATTGCAATTGCTATTTCGTCTCATTTAATTCCAGTGCCAGCAGGGTATTTTCCATCAATGTGGCAACCGTCATCGGGCCAACGCCGCCTGGTACGGGCGTGATGTATCCAGCACGTGTTTTTGCCGCATTAAAATCCACATCGCCGCAAATCGTGCCGTCTTCCAAACGATTGATGCCGATATCCACCACAATCGCACCGGGTTTAATCCAATCGCCTTGAATCAGCCCTGGCTTCCCAGCGGCTGCGACGAGCAGATCGGCGTGCCGGATTTTATCGGCCAGATTTTTAGTGTGGCGATGGCAGCTCGTGATGGTGCAACCAGCCAGCAGTAGCTCCAGCGCCATCGGGCGGCCCACATGGTTAGATACGCCAACAATCACGGCATCCAGTCCCATTAGCTCTATGCTGGCGGTTCTAAGCATCTTGATCACACCATAGGGCGTACAAGAGCGCAAGGTGGGTTGTCTTACAGCCAGGCGCCCGATGTTATAGGGATGAAATCCGTCTACATCTTTATGCACACTGATGCGTTCCACCAATTGCTCTTCATTGATATGCTTGGGTAAGGGCGATTGCACCAGAATTCCATCGATAGTTGAATCGGCATTCAGTGTGTCTATCAAGGCCAGCAATTCAGCTTCTGATGTGCTGGTAGGCATATCGTGCGCAATCGAGCGTATGCCAACTTTTTCACAAGCCAGACGTTTATTACGCACATAAATGGCAGATGCCGGATCTGCGCCTACCAGGACCACAGCCAGGCAGGGCGCACGTTTACCTGCTTGTATACGTGCCTCAACACGCTGCCTGATCTCTTGCAGCAGATTTTCTGCAATGGCCTTACCGTTAATAATTTGCGCTGTCATGCTAAATTTTGAGTCAGATTAAAAAAACCTTGCTATTTTAGCATATTCGAATTGACCAAAAGCCCGGTTTGCGCTATATTTCTGCCTCTTCGGCGTGTAGCGTAGTCTGGTAGCGCGCCTGCTTTGGGAGCAGGATGTCGGGAGTTCGAATCTCTCCACGCCGACCATCTTTTTAGCCTTACCGACAATCTGCCCGTAGCTCAATCGGATAGAGCACCAGCCTTCTAAGCTGGGGGTTACAGGTTCGATTCCTGTCGGGCAGGCCAAGTGCAAGTCTCTATGGTGGCTGTAGCTCAGCTGGTAGAGCCCTGGATTGTGATTCCAGTTGTCGTGGGTTCGAGCCCCATCAGCCACCCCAGTTAGCCCTCTAGAATGCCTAATATCAGCCCCAAGAGGCTATTCATTTTTATTCCAGGGTTATGCTACCTATTCGCTTTCAACTCTCATGAACTAAACAAAAATGGGCGGTATTTAACTTCAAAATATACTGCATAAGCGCTATATATAAGGCAGAATTAGGATGTTTCAATAATTAATATAGGCAATCTCCCTTATACAGGCTACATATGAGTGGTAATTTTTTATTAGTTTTCATTGCGTTTCTGTTAGTGCTTCTTAACGGCTTTTTTGTAGCGGCAGAGTTTGGCTTAGTTAAATTACGCAGTACACGCGTGCGCGCAATTGCAAAAAACTTAGGTTGGCAAGGCCGCATGCTTGCTAAGGTTCATAACAGTCTGGATGCTTATTTATCTGCCTGTCAATTAGGTATCACCTTAGCTTCTCTTGGCTTAGGTTGGATTGGTGAGCCTGCCTTTGCTGCTTTAATTGAACCTGTTTTGGTGAGTGTCGGTGTTGAGAGCCAAAAACTGATTCACGGCATTGCTTTTGTTACTGCTTTCTTTGCTATTTCTTACTTACACATTGTTTTAGGAGAACTTGTTCCAAAAACATTGGCCATTCGCATGGCTGAGCGTGTTAGCTTGTGGACTGCTCCGGCTTTGTATGCCTTTTACTGGTTGATGTTTCCTGCGATTTGGATTCTAAATCAAAGTTCAAATATCGTCATCAGCGCATTAAAGCTCAAAACAAAAGCTGGTCATGATTCACAATATTCTTCTGAAGAATTGAAAATGATTCTTAGAAGCTCTCGCCCCAGTGACGATTTTAGCGCCATCGAGTGGAAAGTATTAGCGCAAGCGATTGATTTCAGAGAACTGGAAGTGTCTGATTTGATGCATCCGTTCAGTGAAGCTATTGCTTTATATCAAGAGGATTCTTTTAAAGAAAATATGGATCGAATTGTGCAGCATCGTTATAGCCGTTATCCATTGGTAGCAAGTGATGGCACAGTATCAGGAATCATTCACATTAAAGACATCTTTGTTGAATTAACTAAAGATAGTAGCTTCACGGACATTCAAAGTCTAACTAGGCCTGTTAAACAGGTGTCTCCAGAAACGCACGCCACTGAATTATTCAGAAAGCTTCGGCAAGGAGCCCCGCATTTTACTGTGGTGGCATATAAGAATAGCCCACCCATAGGTTTTATTACCTTAGATAATTTACTTTCTGCGTTGGTCGGCGATATTCGTGATGAGTTTAAACAATCCCAGTCGGAGTGGGCAAAGCTGGATGATGGCTCATTATTGGGCAAAGGCACTTTACCAATTAATACCCTTGAACGAACACTTGGAATTGATATCGAATCAGAGAACGCTGACACGCTGGCTGGCCTTGTATTATGGAAATTAGCCGAATTGCCTGAAGAAGGACAACGCATTGAATTTGATCAGTTTAATGTCGTCATCAAAAAAATGAGTGGCCCAAAAATTCTGCTGGTTCGGGTATATCCAAAAGTAGAAACTCAACAATTGATATCCCATCCCTAATTGCTTAGAGATAATCTGATTCGAGTGACCGCAACTAATCGAAAGCTGACAAACCGTCTAATAGGACGGAGACACTTAAAGGTTAATCTAAACATAAAAGTGTAAATTAGACAAAAATATTAGATAAGTTTATTTTAATTATTGATATAAATCATATAGTTAAATTAAAATTTAACCTGGGTTCCGATCCCGATTGTCGTGGGTTCGAGCCCCATCAGCCACCCCAGCCTTTTCAGCCATTGATGCCAAACGGCATACAGGTTATAGTATTCCAAACAAAAACTAGAAAATACAAAAGAGAAGGATGCTATCGATGGCGCAAACACTCCCAGTGCTAATAATCATTGACGATGACCCGTTGATTACGGATACCTTGCACTTTGTGTTAAGCAAACATTTTGAAGTGTGCGTGGCGGATTCGCGCACCCAGGCCAAAAGCTTGTTGCGCCAGCTGGAAGAACCGCCAGCTTTGGCGTTGGTAGACTTGGGCTTGCCACCCATGCAGCATAAGCCTGACGAAGGCTTTAAAATGATAGGCGAACTGCTCGCATATTCCCCGAACATGAAAATTCATGTGCTTTCCGGGCAAAGCGACGATGTCAATGTGAAGCATGCGCTCGCCTTGGGCGCGTTGGATTTTATTCCTAAGCCATGTGATGTAGAAAAGCTCAAAGAGCTGCTGGTCAATTCTCTCAAAGTCCAGAGTGTTGAGAAAACCGAGAAGCCAGAGGATAAGAATGGTGGCATGATAGGCGAAAGTCTGCCCATGCAAACGCTTATCACGCAGATTCGGCAGTTTGCCGATTCGCCTTTCCCTGTTTTGATTGAAGGTGAATCGGGGAGCGGTAAAGAGCGGGTAGCAGGCAATTTCCATCGCTTCAGCAAACGCAGCAAATATCCTTATTTGTCCGTCAACTGTGCAGCCATCTCGCCCATGCTGGCGGAATCTATTTTATTTGGCCATGCCAAAGGGGCCTTTACCGGCGCTGCCAACGCTAGTGCGGGCTATTTCGAGGATGTTGGCGAAGGCACGCTGTTTCTGGATGAAATTGGTGAACTGCCCCTGGATATGCAGGCTAAATTACTGCGTGTGCTGGAAAATGGTGAGTATGCGCGCGTGGGTGAGACGCAGATTCGCAAAAGCAAAGCGCGTATTGTAGCGGCGACCAACCGTGACTTGCGGTCAGAGGTACGGGCTGGTAATTTCCGTGCCGATTTGTATCATCGCTTGAGTGTTTTTGCTGTCAGGGTGCCGCCTTTGCGCGAGCTGAATGGCGATAGCCTGGTGCTGCTGGAACATTTTAAAGACTTTTACGCACGCGAAACCGGGCAAAAACCATTCAAGCTGGATGAAAAAACTGAGCGCCGCTGGCTTGATTATCATTTTCCTGGCAATGTGCGCGAACTGCGCAATATCATCATCCGTTTGATCGCCAAGTATTCCGGTCAGACAGTAAACGAACAGCAGTTGGCCGCAGAGTTCGATTTGTCGCGTCAAAACGAAGTAGATGGGGGCGCTCCAATGGCATTTAGTGGCGATTTGTCCGGTTATGCCTTGCAGCATTTGCAGAATCAGGCGAACGTCAATTTGGATCAGGTATTGAAATCGTGGGAAAAGGCCTATGTGGATGCCGCCATGCGCATCACACACGGTAACTTGAGCCAGGCGGCGAAACTGCTGGGTATCAATCGCACCACACTCTACAGCCGTATTCAATTACAGGAAGAAAAATAGCCCGGAAATGATTGCTTTGAGCGAATTGCGTTGTTGGACGGTGCTCGCAAGCTCAGTGTACAAACCTGTACTATTTCGCTTTCTGCGCCGACCGTATAGCGCATCATCTCAAAGCAGGCATTTTTAAGACATTATACCGATGTATTACGCCCACTTTGGACTAAAAGAACCACCCTTTAAGATTACGCCCAACACCGAGGTTTTTTTTACGGGCAGTAATCGTGGCGCAGTGCTGGATGCCTTGATCTACGCCATTGGCAATGGTGAAGGTATCGTCAAAGTGGTAGGTGAAGTGGGTAGTGGTAAAACCATGCTGTGCCGAATGCTGCAGACGATGTTGCCTGAGCACATCGAAAGTATTTACCTGGCTAATCCTAGTGTTGCGCCCGAGGATGTTTTGCATGCCATCGCGTTTGAGTTGCAACTCAGGCTACCGAAGAACGCCGATAGGCTCAAGGTGATGCAAAAGTTGCAGGAATATCTCCTTAAGCGCCATGCAGCAGGCAAACAAGTGGTGATTTTTGTCGAAGAAGCTCAAGGTATGCCGCTGGCCACGCTGGAGGAAATTCGCCTGCTTTCCAATCTGGAGACCAAGCACGAAAAGCTATTGCAAATCGTATTGTTTGGCCAACCGGAACTGGATGCAAACCTGAACCAGGCACACATACGCCAGCTGCGTGAGCGCATTACCCATAGTTTTAATCTTGCACCGTTACAGCCTAAAGAAGTGGATGAGTACCTGATGTTTCGTCTGCGGGCTGCTGGGTATTTTGGCCCGCCTTTGTTCACACCCTCTGCCATCAAAAAGCTTTCGCTAGCCGCACAAGGGCTGGTGCGGCGCGTCAATATTCTGGCAGACAAATCCTTGCTGGCTGCTTTTGCGGATCATGTGTATCAAGTCACGCCCAAACATGTGCAAGCCGCTATCGCGGATAGTGAATTCAATTCGGAAAAAGGCAAGTTGCCACATCCACCTCATTATGCCTGGTTGGTGGCATTGGGATTGGGATTGATGCTTGGCGCAGGATTGGCTTATTTTTGGTATCAAAAAAACGTGGCTTCAATCAAATCGCAGGCCGTCGAACTTAAGCCCGCGCCTAAGCCAGAGGTTCCCAGCAAACCTGTGGTTGTGCCGGAGGCTCCTATTATGTTTAGCCCTTTACCGCCTCCTTCAGGCCAGGTGCAAGGTGATGTTTTAAGTGATCGCCTACAGGCCACAGAAAGCTGGTTGACTAGTCAGCAGCCAAGCACAGTGACGATTCAGTTATTCAGCACGAATAATGAGCAGCAACTCAAGCTGGCTCTGGAACAACTCGGCGGCAAAATCGAGCAGGATAAAATTTATGTGTACAGAACACATGTGAACAACCAGCCGGCTTTCACTGTGATATATGGTGGTTTTTCCGACCGCGTGGAAGCGATGAAAGTTTTGCAAACGCTACCGGAAGAACTTAAAAAAAATCGTCCACAATTACGGACTGTTGCAGGCGTGATGGCAGAAATCACGCAAACGAGATAATTTTGGTAAATTTATTGAAAGTTCAATAAGTTAGTATTGCAATTTAAAGCTGATTGTGCGATAAATCTTTCTGAGGCAATTTAAGTAGAGGATAGTGCGTTGTGCAGATAAAAGTAAGAGATACGTTCTTGTCAAAAAAAGCGTTCTTAAAGCTGTTTGTAATAGCGGGCCTGGCCTTGGTGTTGGCTGCTTGTGCACATCAATCTAAAGTAAAACCTTCTGCTGGCCATATAGATGGAAAACCAGCAGCCTCTTCTGTAGCTAATAATACACAGACTGCGCCGATTCCAAGGCCTGTTAAAAATAGCCCACAGTTGCCACCCCCAAAAGCGACAACAAAAGCGCAGACTTATAGCGTAGTAGTCAATGAAGTGCCGGTGAAGGAAATCTTGTTTGCGCTAGCGCGCGAAAGCAAACTCAACATAGATATTCATCCGGCCATTCAAGGGCGTGCCACACTGAATGCGGTGGATCAGACTTTGCCAGCTATTCTGGAGCGTTTGGCAAAACAGGTGGATTTGACCTATCACATGGATGGCGATGTGCTTTATATCGCACCAGATTTGCCGGTATTACGTATTTACAAAGTAGATTACGTGAACATGAATCGTGATACCAAAGGGTTTATTGGCGCAGCAGCCGAAATTTCCAGTACCGGACAAAGTGCAAGTACTGGCTCCGGCGGCCAGAGCAGTACGGTGAGTACCTCTGGGAATGGGGCAAACAATAGTTCTCGTACTTCGGTGGATAGCTCATCCAAAAACCATTTGTGGGAATCCCTGGTTCAAAATATTAAAGATTTATTGGCCGAAACAGATAAAGAAGTCATCGTCTCTAGAATCGGCACCGAGGCTGATTTAGATGCTCCAGTGGCTTCAGGCAAAGGCAACGATAATGCCGGCGAGCAGATAAAACGCGCCAGTGACGCCCGTGATAAGGCCAAATCCGAATATAAAACATTGCTGGCGGCGAATGTGATTGCCAACCCGGAAACTGGCGTGATTAGTGTGCGTGCTACCAATCGTCAGCATGAAAAGGTACAAGAGTTTATTGATAGGGTAATGAACAGTGCGAAGCGTCAGGTACTGATTGAGACGACCATCGTTGAAGTGCAGTTGAATGACAGCTTTCAGGCGGGGATAGACTGGTCGCGCCTGAATAATCCAGGCCACAGTGGATTTGTGTTCGGGCAAAGCCTGGGTTCACGCGGGCTGACGTTTAATCCAAGTACGGGCGCGATTAGTGCGGGTGAAGAAAATGGCTTGGGAGTGACTCCTGCTGCCGGGTTTGTGGCAGGGTATCTTAACCCGATAAGCCGATTGGGCAATATTGCAGCCTCTGTAACGCTGCTTAAACAATTTGGCGACACCAAAGTGCTTTCCAGCCCTAAATTGATGGTGCTGAATAATCAAACGGCCGTGTTGAAGGTGGTGAATAATCTGGTGTACTTTACCGTGCAGGCACAACAGTCGCAGGCGTCAGTGGGCGGGAGTGTATTGTCTACTATTACAACAACACCTAATACCGTGCCAGTAGGCGTGGTGATGAGCGTAACGCCACAAATCAATGATACTGGGAAAGTGAATATCGATGTGAGACCAACTATCTCAAGGGTGGTAGGTTTTGTGCGCGATCCAAATCCACAACTACTAAGTATCCCCAGCAACATTCCGCAGATTCAGGTGCGTGAGATGGAATCAATTCTGCAAATTGAAAGTGGCAGTACCGCTGTGCTGGGCGGGTTGATGCAGGACGAGATATTCAAGAATACGGATAAAGTGCCTGGGCTGTCTGATGTGCCCGGCATAGGCAATGTATTCACGGGTCGCAACGATGCCAACCGTAAAACTGAATTGGTGATATTTTTGCGCCCTACGGTGATTACTAGCCCTAGCCTGGAAAGCGATGAATTACAAAGCTACAAGCAGTATTTGCCAGAGCAGCAATTGCAAAATGTGCTGGAAGAAGCGGAATAATCTGTTGAGTCGGATGTACCATGAGCTTACTGATCAAGGCGTTGGACAAGGCTGAAAAAGCCCAGGCAGACAAAGTCAAGAAAACGCAAACAAAGCGGCGTCCTAAAGCGCTGAAAACGGATTTTGGCAGCACTGGGCAATTCCAAAACCTGAGCCTGGCTGAACCAAATGCGGATTTATTGCAGGGCTCAGCTCCGTCCAGTCCGAACTCACCTTTATCAAAGGACGAAAATCTATTCCCTGAAAAGGTACAGAAACCATTACCGGCCAAGGTTGGGGATATGCCGGCAGCTTCTTTAGGTAAAGCTGGAGAGGTTCATCCGGACAGGGCGGCGAATGTATTTGCGGCCAAGCGTCTCGAACCTACTCATCAGAACAAAAAACTCGTCATGCTGGCTGGCGCTGCATTGCTGGTCTTGCTGGCGATGGGTTGGTATGTGTATCAGGCGCTGAATGTTACACCTGTGCCCATGTCATCTCCGCATCCCATGCCTCCGATGGCGCAAACTCAAGGTTCATCGTTCCCGAAAGACGAGAAGCAAACCACACCAGTGGTAGCGGCAGCACCTGCACCTGTCCAAGCACAGGTATTCGCAGAACCCGTTGCTTCCAAGCCCGAAGATTCTCTGCCAGCTAAATCTGCTAGCCGTCATCAGGCAAGCGTGGAATCGGGGAGGAATACATTCGATTTTGAGAATCCGGTGGTATCAACTGACAAAACGACGCAAAAAGTTCGAGGCGATATCTCAGTTCCTTCAGTTGCTTCGCCGAGTGTTGCGGTGAGTATTAGTAAAAGCAAGCCAGAGGCGAGCGTTAACCCAACCTTGATGCGGGCTTACGAGGCTTACAACGCGGGCAATGATCAAGAGGCGCAGATGTTATATAAACAGGTGTTGCAGCGTGATATTCATAATGTGGATGCCTTGCTGGGTTTAGGCGGTATTGCGACCCGGCAGGGCCGTGATGCCGATGCCAAGGGCTGGTATCGTAAAGTATTGGATGTAGAACCTCGCAACAGTATTGCGCAATCTGCAATATTGGATAATCAAGGAGCGGATGAAAGCTTGAGCATTGAAAGTCGTCTGAAGGCCATGATAGACAAGTCTCCGAATGATGCAAATTTGCATGCAAAACTTGGTCATTGGTATGCGGACCAGAATCAGTGGGCAGCGGCGCAGCAGGCCTATTTTGAGGCGAACAGACTTAATCCGAACGCAGAAAACGCATTTAATCTGGCAGTGAGCCTGGATCAACTAGGCAAGCCCAAGCTGGCACTGCCTTATTATCAAAAAGCGTTGGAAACAATTACCAGTGGTAGTGGGATTGATCAAAGCGCGTTGGAAGCGCGAATTCAGGCAATTCAGTAAACATTATGGCAGAACAAAGAAGAAAATTACGCCTAGGCGAATTGATGGTGCAACAAGGACTGATCAGTCAGGATCAGTTGCGTATTGCGCTCATAGAGCATCACCAAAATAATATTCCGCTTGGGCGCCAGCTTGTGCGCTTGGGCTTCGTTTCCGAAACCATGGTACGCGATATGGTTGCGCATACGATTGGACAGGAAAGCGTAGACCTGTCCAATGTGATTGCGGATGCTGATGCGCTTACGATGGTGCCGGAGGATTTTGCCAGACGTTATCATCTTTTGCCCGTTGCCTATGAAGAGGCCAGCAAAACCATGACCGTGGCTATGGCTGACATGTTTAATGTGGTCGCGTTAGATCAGCTGCGTGCCATCTTGGGTGGTCAGATACAACTTAAACCTGTGTTGGCTGGGGACGCGCAACTCGAAGAATATATCGACCAGTTTTATGGTTACGAGCTCTCAGTGGACGGCATTCTGCGTGAGATCGAAACCGGTGAGATAGATTATCAAAGCCTAACTGCAGACGATGATGAATACACACAGCCAGTAGTTCGACTGGTGGGGGCGTTATTGATGGATGCGGTAAAACGCGGGGCGTCCGACATTCACTTTGAGCCGGAATATGCATTTTTGCGTATCCGTTATCGTATCGATGGCGTACTGCAACAGATTCGTAGTTTACACAAAAGTTATTGGCCTGGTGTCGCGGTGCGTCTTAAAGTCATCAGCGGTATGGATATTGCCGAAACGCGCTCTCCGCAGGATGGGCGGCTCAATATGAACTTGTGTGGGCGTCCGATTGATTTCAGGGTTTCCACACACCCTACTATCCATGGTGAGAATATTGTATTGCGTGTATTGGATCGTGAAAAATCCATTATTCCCCTCGAACGTATGGGACTACGTGCGAACACCCTGGACCAGCTGAAATTGATGATGACCCGTCCGGAAGGTATTCTGGTGGTCACAGGGCCGACAGGTAGCGGCAAAACCACCACATTGTACTCGCTGCTATCTTACAGAAACACCGAAGCGGTAAATATCATGACACTGGAAGACCCGGTGGAGTATCCGGTGACATTGATGCGCCAAACGTCTGTGGCCGAGGTCAATAAAGTGGATTTTGCCAATGGCATTCGCTCTATCATGCGGCAGGACCCGGACATTATCCTGGTGGGCGAGGTGCGTGATGAAGATACCGCAACGATGGCTTTCAGAGCGGCAATGACGGGCCATCAGGTATTCACCACACTGCATACTAATTCTGCTTTGGGCACTTTTCCTCGGTTGCTGGATATCGGCATTTCGCCTGACATCATGGCGGGTAATATTATTGGTGTCGTGGCACAGCGGTTGGTGAGGGTGCTGTGCCCGCATTGTAAAGAGCCCGCAAAGCCGACCGAAGAAGAGCGTCAGGTGCTTGGAGTAAAACGTAACGAGGCAATCCAGATATTTAAACCCAAGGGTTGTAAACGCTGCAGCCAGACTGGGTATCGTGGCCGTATGGCAATTATTGAGTTGTTGCGCATTGACAGCGATATGGATGCGCTGATTGCTCGTCGGGCTCCGCTGGACGAATTACGAAAATTGGCGTTGTCAAAAGGGTTTGCTACGTTGGCAGATGATGGGGCACGCAGAATACTGGAAGGTTACACCAGCATTGAAGAAGTCATGCGTGTGATTGATTTGACAGCGCGTCTCAGTCATTAGGTGTGATAAGCGTGGCTACCTTCAATTACAGGGCAGTGGATAAAAGCGGTCGTTATGCGCAAGGGCAGATAGATGCATTGAACGAGGTGGACCTGGAAATCCGACTCGAGCGAATGGGGCTGGACCTCGTGACATTCCGCGCGACGGAGAAATCCAAAACGGCCTTTGTTAAAAACAAGGTCAGCAATCGCGATTTGGTCATGTTTTGTTTTCAGTTGGAGCAACTCACGAGCGCAGGCGTGCCGATTCTGGAAGGGCTGAATGATTTGCGGGAAAGCGCGACCAACCCTTACTTACAAAAAGTATTAGGTGCGCTGGTGGCCGAAGTGGAGGGTGGGAAAATGCTTTCAGAAGCGATGTCCCAATATCCGGATGTATTTAATGAAGTATTTGTGAATCTGGTTGCGGCGGGAGAGCAGACGGGTCAGTTGCCTGTAGTATTTGATAATTTGAGCAGCACGCTTAAATGGCAGGATGAGTTGTTTGCTCAGACCAAACGTCTATTAGCCTACCCATTGTTTGTGCTGGTGGTAGTGTTGGCGGCAGTAGCGTTTTTAATGATTTACCTGGTGCCGGAAATGGTGAAATTTCTGAATAGCCTGGGTCAAGAGCTGCCACTCAAAACCAAGATTTTGATTTGGTTGTCCAATGCAGCGGTGAATTATTGGTGGTTAATGCTGACAGTACCTCTAACCATCGCCGCGGGTATTACCATGCTGATTAAACAAAGCCCCAAGGCTAGGTACCAGTTCGATTATATCAAACTCAAACTGCCTTTGACCGGAGATATTTTACAGAAAGTCATCATGGCACGCTTTGCACGTTATTTTGCGCTGATGTATCAAACGGGCATTCCTATTTTGCAAGCGATCAAGACTTGCGAGAATATAGTAGGTAATCGGGTGATCGCTGACGCCTTAAGCCGCGTGCACGCGCAAATTAACGCAGGGGATAGCATGAGCGAAAGCTTTCATAATGCAGGGTTGTTTCCTACGCTGGTGGTGCGGATGATAAAAGTGGGTGAAAGTACCGGTGCCTTGGATAAGGCGTTGATGAATGTGAGCTATTTTTATGATCGTGATGTCAATGAACAGATGCAGAAGTTGTTAAAACTGCTTGAACCTGCGTTAACAGTGATTCTGGGGCTGATTCTTGCATTCATCATGATGTCCGTACTTGGTCCGGTGTACGATTCATTTAGTAAGATGAAACTGTGATGCTGACAAGCAAGCAAAAAATTATTTTATGTGCTACCAACAGCAGCCTGATTGCAGGGTTGTGGCAAGGTGGCAGGCTGCAAAATCATGTGGTGTTCCAGAACACGGATCAAGACCATACCGCATTCAGTCAGTATTTGTCGCAGTACTCAAAAGTGGATATATATTTGATTGTGGATGCGGTAGAGGAGGACTACAAACTCGAGAACCTGCCGCATACTACGGGTAGCGCAAGACGAGAGATCGTTGAACGTAAACTGAACCAGTTTAATCGCAATAGCCAATTCCGCACCGCACATTTTATCAATCGTGCCGAAGATAAACGGCGCGATGATATTTTTTTATTTGTTGCGCTTAATAACGCAGATTTTCTGCAAGGCTGGCTGAACGTCATCCGCAGGAACCAGGCATCGCTGGTTGGCGTATACCTGCTGCCCATGCTCAGCCAGGTGATCGTACGACAAATGAAATTGATGGCACCAAACATCTTGTTATGCGAACGACTGGGCTCGGGCTTAAGACAGACCTATCTGCATAATGGCCGACTGCGTATGAGTCGGTTGGTTTCGATGGCGAATATTAAGCCTAACCAGCTCGCCTATTTTTATCTGGTAGAACTGGAAAAGACACGCTTATATTTATTAAGCCAGCGTTTGATAACTGGTGATATTGCACTGCAAATGGTGCTGCCAGCGCTGGATAGCAAAGTTGACGAGGTTGCCAGAAGTATTAGCCATGATCAGGGCATAGGATGCAAAACAGTAGATATCTTAGCGTTTGGTAAAAATATTGGCCTTGACCCTCAATTGATTCCGGCTCACCCAGAGCTAGTGCAAATGCAACTGCTTGCCAATGGCAATGTGCCAGATAATCTTGCGTCGGATGAGCTTACCAAGGCATATAGCTTAAACAGGCTAAGGAACGGTATTTTACTGGGCACGGCGCTAGCAGTGATTGGCGGAGCGGCGCTTGCGGCCTATTATGTATGGTCAGGTTATCATCAGAAAAATCAATTGGCTGCGTTGGTAGCGCAAACGCAACAACAACAGCAACTGTATGACGAAGTCGCTAAAAATTTCCCTATTACGCCGATTCCAAGTGATGAGTTGAAAATCGCCACAGAGTTAGCGCAAAATATCAAAAACAGCGATGCAACACCACGGCAACTGATGCAAGTGCTAAGTGTTGCCATTGGAGATATGCCGGATATTAGCTTGAGTCGAATTCGTTGGGTGCAAAGCCCGCAGGTGGATTTTAACGACGAGCCGGATGGCTTGGCTTCGACAGGGCAGCAGCCAAATTCAGTTGTCGCAGATGGCGCGAAATTATTACAGATTGGGTTTGTGAATGCCGAGATTAAAGGGTTTAACGGCGATTATCGCGCGGCGCTCAATATGGTGAGCCAATTGGTGGCACGTTTGCGGCAAGATGGCGCAGTTGAGCAGGTAACGATTTTGCAAGAGCCGGTTAATGTGAGCTCTTTGGCTAATTTGCAGGGGAGTACAACGGATGAAGGTACCACAGAGCGTACTCCTGCGATTTTTAAATTAAAAATAGTGCTTAAGCCCACCACTAAACTGTCAGCAGAGGGAATTGCACCATGACGCTTGCTCCACAGGATTGGCGCAGGCTGCGCTTCCCGATAATCAGCCTAGGCTTGGCACTGATACTGATTGGCCTGTTGGTAAGTGTTGCGGATCAATATCGCCAAAAGAACGAGCTGGCGATGCAAACACAGCAAAACCTGCTGAACCAGGCGCGGCAAAAATACCAATCTTCTGGTATAGAGAGAGACATGATCGTTCAATATCTGCCCAGGTACAACGATCTTCTCAGTAATGGATTTATTGGTGAAGAGCGCCGTATCGAATGGATAGAAACCCTGCGCCAGATCCATGCCCAGCATAAGCTGTTCAGCATTGATTACAAAATTAACTTGCAGGAAGATTATAAACCGAATTTTTTAGGTAATCTGGGCCATTTCACATTGCACAGATCCGTTATGCAACTTGATTTGGATATGCTGCATGAAGGTGATTTGCTGACTTTGCTAGACGGTTTGCATGCGCAGGCCACTCCATTTATTGTGAGGGATTGTGAACTGAAGCGGACAACTGGCGGAGCAATTAACCCTAACAACCTGAGCGCAAACCTTAAAGCCAGATGTGAGATAGACTGGCTCACTTTGCGAGATCCGCAACTTTTGGTGACAAAATGAACAAATCTGTCAGCAGAATTTTATTATTGTTTGTTATTGGCATGATAGCCGCGCCAGCCTACAGCGATGATTCGATAGGGCGTTTATTTACCAGCTCGGGTGAGCGCAGCAATCTGGAATATTTGCGTAAAACCCGAAAAAATATCCCTGCAACGCCAGAGCAGCCAGCAGAGCCCGCTGCTTTTACCCCACGACCAGCAGTGGCTTTGCCGGATGCGATAAATCTGCAAGGCTATGTCAAGCGAAACGATGGCAAGCAAGGCACGGTGTGGATTAACGACAAAGCTTTGCAGGAGAACACTCATAACAAAGAGGTGCTGGTAGGCAAATTACCAGAAAATAGCAATCGGATACCCATCAGAATTTCCGGTAACGGCCGATCTATCGGCCTTAAGGCAGGGCAAGTGTATGATCCCGCAACTAACCGTGTTCGCGAAGCAAGAAGTCACGCAGCGCAGGGGGATTTAGGACATATTGGCGATGAGTCGCGGCCGAAATAATAAATTATCTGGTCTTGAACAGGAAGGGGTGGCGCTGCTTGTTTTAGTATTCATTCTTGCGTTAGCTGTTACTGCATATGCGCTACAGATGGCTACAGCAAATGAATTTAAAGCTGATAGAGAATTAAAGACCTCCAAGGCGCTAATGGATGCCAAGTCTGCTTTGCTTGGCTGGTCAGTACTACAGAACACTCCTGGTCAATTGCCCTGTCCGGAAGATACTAGTCTTATTGGATTACCAACTGAGGGACAAGCTAAGACTTCTTGCTCACTTCCGGCAATTGGGCGCTTACCATGGCGCACCCTTGGGCTAGGCGATATCAGAGACGGTAACGGGGATAAACTGTGGTATGTGATTTCATCAGGGTTCAGAACGCCGCCGATTAACTCAAATACTCCGGCACAATTAAGCATTGATGGAATACCTAATAGTGCTGTTGCCATTATATTTTCCGTTGGTCTTCCTTTCGCAGGCCAGGCCAGAGCGGCATATGATGTTGCTCCAGCGCCGATTACTAACTATTTGGAAGCATCAAACAGTGATGGTGATAATACATTTATTAGCCAAGGGGTGGTAGGCTCATTTAATGATAGGCTCCTGGCAATCAAACAATCGGAGTTGTTCAGTATTGTAACCAATCGTGTACTTAGAATGGTTCGGGGGGATAGCACAGAGGGGTTGATAAAATATTATGCTGCTTATGGCAATGTCTATCCTTTTGCAGATGCGAATAATGATGGTTATGCAGATGGCGCTATTCTAGTGGGATCACCCTCTTATCAAGGCGGGACGGACAGTATATTTTTTAGCAGTAGCAACAAGACTACCTTGCAAAACAATGCATGGTTTTCTTTAATGAACTATAGCGTAACAACAGATCAACAACTGGTGGCTTTGACATTAAATGGTAAAACTATTCAGGTGAGCCCATGAGCATTTACAAAGTAGGAAATAAGGGGTTTACCTTAGTGGAAATGGCTATAGTATTGGTGATAGTCGGGCTTTTGGTTGCAGCCTTTCTTTCCCCATTGTCAGTACAATTAGACCAGAGTAGAAACGCCCAGGCCCGCAGAGAAATACAAGAGATCAAAGAGGCTCTGTTAGGCTATTTAATGATCAATTCGAAACTGCCTTGCCCAGATACAGACGATAATGGGACTGATGATGGATGTGCGAATACGAATCCAACCAGCTCTACCGGGGGTAATCTGCCATGGGCGGATTTGGGGTTAAAGGCGACGGATCCTTGGGGAAGACGCTATCGGTACCGAGTAAACAATGCTTTTACTACTAATTTTAGCTTGACTACCGCAGGATCTGGCGCAGGCATTATTCAAGTCTGTACAACGAGCGCATGCACGGTCAAAGAAGCAAGCAATGTTCCGGTTCTTGTATTTTCTTATGGAAAAAATGGCAACATACTTCCACCAACTGGAGCGGATGAATTGGAAAACGCAGATGGAGATGGTACTTTCGTTAATCATGAGTTTGTTGATGGCGCAAATGCGTTTGATGATTTGGTTGATTGGATTTCTGGCAATTTGATTATGAATCGCATGGTGACAGCAGGTAAGCTACCTTAATACCATGAACGACAACCAATTACTGCGCTATAGTCGGCATATTCTTTTGCCGCAAATCGGCTATGAAGGTCAGCAAAAACTTACAAAGAGTCATGCTTTAATTGTTGGCGCAGGAGGGTTGGGTGCGCCAGTCGCCTTATATATGTCGGCTTCTGGCGTGGGTGAATTAACAATCTGCGATTTTGACGATGTGGATTTAACTAACTTGCAAAGGCAGGTGATACATACCACTGCTTCTGTAGGCACCAATAAAGCGGTTTCAGCACAACAGACGGTTTATGAAATCAACCCTGAAGTGACGGTGCATACCATTCAGAAAAGATCTACAGAAACAGAGCTGGAAGCATTGGTTGCACAAGCAGATGTGGCGATAGACTGCTCCGACAATTTTGCTACGCGTTATGCGTTGAATCGTGTTTGCTTTAAGCAAAAAAAACCTTTGGTTTCCGGCGCTGCAGTGCGTTTTGAAGGACAAGTTACCGTGTTCGATTTCAGAAACCCGGAAACACCATGTTATCACTGCCTATTCCCAGATGCGGGCGAAGACCAGGAATTGCGCTGTGCAGAAAACGGCGTGTTCTCGCCGCTGGTGGGCATGATAGGCACCACACAGGCAGCCGAGGCGCTGAAGCTTTTGATGGGAATAGGCGATAGTCTGCAAGGACGCTTGTTGCTTCTGGATGCTTTGGCGATGGAATGGCGCACTATCAAACTGGCGCGCGATCCAAAATGCATGGTTTGCGGCTGATTATTTTCCGCCAACCAGATTTTTCACCGCACCAATCAAATCTCCAGGCACCAATACAATTTTGCTGTTGGTTGATTCCGCCATTTTCTCCAAAGAGTGGATATAGCGGTCTCCCAGCAAAAATGTGGCCGATGTGTTGTTTTCTTTTACTGCTTCACTGATGAGTTTGATGGACTCGGCTGAGGCCTTGGCTGCTACCATTTGCGCTTCGGCATCCTTGCGCGCTGCTTCCAGACGGGCCTCGGCATTCAGGATGAGTGACTGTTTTGCGCCTTCGGCTTCGGTTACCACGGCAACGCGTTCACGTTCGGCGGCAGCTTGCCTTTCCATGGCATCTTGCATGTTGGAAGAAGGTTTGATGTCTTGAATCTCGACGCTCTTGACGGTCAGGCCCCAGTCCAGCGCTTCGTCAGCAATCGCGGTTTTCAATTCAGCCTTGATGCGGTCGCGCGATGTTAGCGCATGATTCAAATCCATGCCGCCGATAATTGACCGTAAGCTGGTCTGCACCATATTACGCATCGCTTCGCGAAAGTTTTCAATGCCATATACGGAACGTTCAATATTGCTGACCTTGATAAAGGCGACAGCATTGGCCAAAATCACAGCGTTGTCACGGGTAATGACTTCCTGTTCAGGCACGTCCAGAATAATATCTTTGGTGGTGACCTTATAGCTGACCCGGCTGAAAATCGGGTTGATGATATGCAACCCGGGCGATAACACGCCAGCAAATTTACCTAGTCGCTCTACTACCCACTCCTCACCTTGAGGCACAATGCGAATGCCCTTGAACATGGCAATCGCTACCAAGAAAATCAGAATCAAGCTGAATTCGGTCATGATATTTTCCTTATTGAAAGTTAATTTAAAGTAATTAAACCGCTTCTATTCGTAGTGAATTTCCTTCTACCGCGACCACTTTGGCATGAGCGCCTGCTGCAATGGCTTGTGCGGAAACAGCAGGCCACTCGCGGCTTCCCATCAGCCCTTGCGTGAACTGAATTTTGCCGATTTTTTCGCTATCGCAGGTTTCAATCACTATACCCACTCGACCGACTTCCTCACCCTGGGCTTGCCCAACCCTCGAGCTGACATCCACTTTTTTATAATGCAGTTTCCATATTGCAAGAGAGCTGATAGAGAGCGCGGCAAACATGGCAAACTGTATGCTATGCGGGATGCCAGGAAAGATCGCCATGGCAACGGCTACACAGAGTGCAGAGATGCCAAACCAGAATATGTAGAACGTGCCGGAAGCCATTTCCATGGCCAACAGTACTAAACCAATTGCTCCCCAAATCCACATTGCATCAATCATGATGGCTCCTGCCGAAAAGATGGAGTATCTTAGCACCAATCAAACGCTTAACTCCATATGTTATTGGGTTATTAAGCAACTGCACCAAAACAGCGAAAAAGAGTACACTAACAATAATAAATAATCACGAATTACGCATGGCCAACTCATACAAACTTACCTTGCCGATCGATCGAGCAGAGCGGCTGCAGTATATGCGGCGCATGTTTCCACAAGCAACAGGCACTTTTTTGAATGATAAATGGCATGGCGGCCGCGGTGAAGCCATCAAACGTCTCAATAGCATTGACATCAAAGCCTATAACCGTAATCGAAATTTTCTGAATGGTGCGGTTAGTCATTTATCACCATATTTCAGACATGGTTGTTTGACGCTCAAGGAGGCCTCCGATCATTTGCACAAGCATTTCGGCGAGGATGCCAAAGAGATACTTGGGCAATTGGCTTGGCGTGATTACTGGCGGCGTGTGTGGTACTTGCGAGGGGATGGCATTTTCAGCGATATCGAAGCAGCAAAAGTTCCGCTGGGAGATAAGTTGATGCCCGACTTTATCCGTCAAGGCATTACAGGCTTGCCATGCATGGATGGGTTTATCCGTGATTTGTTGCATGAAGGTTATGTGCATAACCATGCACGCTTGTGGTTTGCGGCTTATGTTATACACTGGTTAAAAGTGGATTGGCGTGAAGCGGCGGATTGGTATGAGAATCTTTCGCTGGACGGCGACAAGGCAGTGAATCACTTATCTTGGCAGTGGGTGGCTTCCTTGTTCAGTTCCAAACCTTACTTTTTTAACAAGGAAAACCTGGCACGTTTTACCGGAGAAAAGTATTGCTCAAGCTGTAAAATCCGATGCCCGTTTGACGCCAGCCACGAAGTGTTGAATGAAAAGTTATTCAGGCAGGCACAAGAAACACCTGCCAAGGTAACACGTATTAATCCTCCTCTCAAGGCACCTATTTCTGTACACCAGGCTGTTGCGGTGTATGTGAGTGACGAAATGCTTTCTGCAGCCAATCCTTTACTCCAAAAACCGATGCCAAAAATATTCGTGTTCGATGATCGCTTATATGGTAAATGGCCGCTTAAGCGCTTGCAATTTATGGCGGATTGCCTGAGCGAACTACCAGATGTGGAAATCTGGCAAGGAGACACCTATAGCATTCTAAGTGAACGAGGCATTGGTCAAGTTGTCACGCAGAATACGCCGAATACGCAGATTAAATCGTTGCTGGAGCCTTTCAACTCGTTGTGGCAGCCAGAAGCGAAGTTTGTCAAAGCGGAGATCAGCGAAAAAAGATTGATGCGTTACTCCAGATATTGGGAGAAAGCGGGTCAAGAGTTTTTCGGTCCCAATTTTGTACAGCCAGACTAGCAAGTCGATTTTAAACTACATCCTGAGTGTAATTTAGTTGTTCTTTTTGTAGCATGCATCGCAGCCTTCAGCTCTAGCATAATACCTTCAGACATGAGGGAGGCTACGCCCATCTTGCCTGCTATGATAAAATCACGGGCTATGTCAAACGCACCTACATCTACCGAAAATTTAACCAAATCCTTCGACCCAAAAGCCATTGAAAGCAAATGGTACGCGTTTTGGGAGGATAAGGGCTATTACGCTGCCGGCTTCAATCCGCAAGTCAAAGAGAGCTTTTGCATTCTTTTACCACCTCCCAATGTTACTGGCACCCTGCATATGGGGCATGGTTTCAACCAGACCTTGATGGATACGCTGACACGCTATCACCGTATGTGTGGCGATAATACCTTGTGGCAGCCGGGTACCGATCACGCGGGTATCGCCACACAAATCGTGGTGGAACGGCAGTTAGATGCGCAAGGCGTAAGCCGTCACGACTTAGGCCGTGAAAAATTCTTAGAAAAAGTGTGGGAATGGAAAGCCTATTCCGGCGGCACCATTACCCAGCAAATGCGCCGTTTGGGCACTTCTCCCGATTGGTCGCGCGAGCGCTTTACCATGGACGAAGGCTTGAATAAAGTCGTCAACGAAACCTTTGTGCGCTTGTATAACGAAGGGCTGATTTACCGCGGCAAACGGCTGGTGAATTGGGATGTGAAACTCGGTACGGCGGTGTCAGATTTAGAAGTGGTGCAAGAGGAAGAAGATGGCTCCATGTGGCACATCAACTACCCGCTTGCAAACAATGAATGGTATTCATTCATTGGCTCTGATGGTAAACCTGATATGCGTAATTATTTAACAGTCGCAACAACTCGCCCAGAAACCATGTTGGGCGACGTGGCCGTGATGGTGCACCCGGAAGATGAGCGTTATAAGCACCTGATAGGTCAAAACGTGAAGTTACCACTGTGTGACCGCGAAATCCCCATTATTGCCGATGATTATGTCGATAAAGAATTCGGCACCGGTGTGGTCAAAGTCACGCCTGCACATGATTTTAACGACTATGCTGTGGGTCAACGACATGGTTTAACGCCAATAAATATCCTTACACTTGGTGGGAAAATCATTAACAATTTTGTACCTGCTGGAGGCGAGCTAGAATTTAACTACATAGCTGAATCACATCTGGGTGTAAAACTTGGTGCGGTTCATGACACAAATCCACTAGCAATCGACATTGGCATTCCTGAACACTATCAAGGAAAAGACCGCTTTGAAGCTCGTAAATTAATCGTGGCTGACTTAGAAACGCAAGGTTACTTAGTCAAAACCGAAAAACACAAACTCAAAGTGCCACGTGGTGACCGCACCGGCGTGGTGATTGAGCCTATGCTCACTGACCAATGGTTTGTGGCGATGAGCAAGCCGGGCAAAGACGGCAAAAGCATTACCGAACAAGCGCTGCAAGTGGTTGCTAATGGTGAAATTCAGTTTTACCCAGAAAACTGGGTGAATACTTATAACCAATGGCTTAACAACATTCAAGATTGGTGTATCTCCCGCCAATTGTGGTGGGGACATCAGATTCCTGCCTGGTACGGCGAGAGTGGCCAAGTGTATGTGGCGCATGACGAATCTGAAGCAAAAGCATTGGCGGCAAAAGACGGCTACACAGGAAAATTGAAACGAGACGATGACGTACTAGATACTTGGTATTCATCGGCATTGTGGCCTTTCTCTACGCTGGATTGGACGGGTGATGCGGCTAAAGACGCGCAAAATAAAGCCTTGCAGCAATTTTTGCCTTCCAGCGTATTGGTCACGGGGTTTGACATCATTTTCTTCTGGGTGGCGCGCATGGTGATGATGACCAAGCACATTACCGGCAAAATCCCGTTTAAGCATGTGTATGTGCACGGCCTCATCCGCGATGCCGAAGGGCAGAAAATGTCCAAATCTAAAGGCAATGTGCTGGACCCGATTGATTTGATCGACGGCATTGACTTGGAATCGCTGGTGCAAAAACGCACTACGGGGCTGATGAACCCGAAAGATGCGGAAAAAATTGAAAAACGCACCCGCAAAGAATATCCGCAGGGCATTCCCGCCTTTGGTACCGATGCTTTGCGTTTTACCTTTGCTTCGCTCGCCAGCCCGGGTCGCGACATTAAATTTGACATGCAACGCTGCGAGGGTTACCGCAATTTCTGCAACAAACTATGGAACGCCACGCGCTTTGTGCTAATGAATTGCGAAGGCCATGATTGCGGCTTTGATATGGCGAGTTGCGAGTCCGGTGGACGTAAATTCTCTTCGGTGGATTTTTGGATTGTCAGCCAATTGCAACGCACCGAAGCTGAGGTTGAAAAAGCTTTTGCCGATTACCGTTTTGACTTGGCGGCAAAAGCCATTTATGAATTTGTGTGGGACGAATACTGTGACTGGTATTTGGAACTGGCTAAAGTACAACTACAAAACGGCACTGAGGCCGAACAACGTGCCACACGTCGCACTTTATTGCGCGTGTTGGAAACTATTTTGCGTCTGGCGCACCCGATTATTCCGTTTATTACCGAAGAATTGTGGCAAACCGTTGCGCCGATGACCGAATTAAAAGATAAATCACGCGGCACCGAAACCATTATGCTACAAGCCTATCCACAGGCGCAGCTAGATAGAATTGATGCGGAAGCCGAAGCCTGGATGAGCTTGCTTAAACAAGCCGTGGATGCCTGCCGCCGCTTGCGTGCGGAAATGAACCTATCGCCCGCCACCAAAGTGCCGCTGATTGCCGCAGGCGATAACGCACAACTGCAAGCTTATGCGCCGTATTTGCAAGCCTTGGCTAAATTAAGCGAGGTGAGCATTGTTACCGATTTACCCGAAGCCGATGCACCGGTTGCTTTGGCGGGCGACTTTAAGCTGATGCTAAAAGTGGAAATTGATGTTGCGGCAGAGAGAGAACGTTTAGGCAAAGAGATCACCCGCTTGCAGGGTGAGATTGCTAAGGCGCAGGGCAAGCTGAGTAACGAGAGTTTTGTTGCGCGTGCTCCGGCTGCTGTCGTGGAACAGGAAAAAGCGCGTTTGGCAGACTTTGCCGCGAGTTTGGAAAAGCTGAATGCACAGCTGACTAAACTGAAATAGGCACTATAGGCTAGCGTGAGTGCAAGCAGTGTGTATCAGGATGAAATCATGTGTTCCTGTAGCGGCACTACACGCGGGGATATTCAGAATTGGTTTGAACAAGGGCTGGATTTGGAAGCAATTTCCAGAAAATCTGGCGCCTTGTCCGGTTGTGGTGGTTGCGAATGGGATATCTCGCAGTACTTTAAAGCACTTGAAGAAAAAAGTAGACCCACGTAATCAAGAAAGCACCCATGGGTGCTTTCTTAATCCAAGCGTTTTTTGATAAAAAACGTAAAAAGCCCGTCCTCTTCATCCTGTTGCAGTAGCTCATGTCCAGTTTGTTTGCAAAAGGCTTGAAAGTCTTTCACAGAGCCTGGGTCTGTGGCCATTACTTTTAATACCTGACCACCAGTGACTTCGCTGAGACCTTTTTTGCAGCGCAAAATTGGCAATGGGCAATTTAAATTTCGCGCATCTAATTCTTTATCAAATTCCATAATCATTCCAATTCACGGTTTTTGGGATGTTAACGCATAACCCGCTTGACCCCAAGCAAGTACTCCACCAGCCAGATTATGCACGTTTTTAAGCCCCTTACTCATTACAAAATCCGCAGCATGGGCAGAACGAATACCGCTATGGCAGTAGAAAACTATCGGGCGCGAGGAAGGCAGGCCTTTATATTTTTCTGGCAAGGTTGATAGTGGCATATGGATTGCGCCGGAAATGACGCCTCTTGCCACCTCATCATCATTGCGTACATCCACTAAAATGACTTTAGACTGAGCAAGTAAATTTGCCAATTCACTTGCTTTGATATTGGAAAAATTAGCGTTGGTCATTGGTTGTGCGCAGTCACGCCAAATGGTTGAATAGATATATTGTAGCAGGAGGGTGATGTGTTTGTATGGTTTGTAATGGCTTACAAAACTGGTGGCAAGGCGGAATCGCACCGTCGACACGCCGATTTTTAACTTAAAATCATTATTTACTTAGTGTTTTAGGCTCGCCCTAACTCGTTAATGCCTGCCAAATCGTGACAGAATTGTCACGTTTATAATTTCTGTATGTTATCAATCGGCCAGAAGCCGTCCTTCATGATTGTTTTAGTCGGAACTAAAATTTAGGCTTGGAAAGCCGTGAATTAAGGAAAATCATCGCGTCTGATGCCCTTGTCACGCACATGCCAATAATACTTAGTTTGTCCGGCACATGATTGAACACGACCCATCCAAGCAGTCCCGCTCAGAGCAGTCATTTACCCTGGATTTGAATTTCTAAACCAACCTAATAATGATCAGGTTTCTAATAACAATGTTTATAATTCTGTGCCCCTACATAATAATTTAATCTAGAGACACAGAATCAATAATAGGTGTGAACGCATGGCTAACCAATGAATGCATTCGGTACTGAATCCTCGCCTAGTGCATTTAGAAGAATCGCCCAATGCATTGTTTCGTCGCCCAAAATGCTCCCAGCTGCGGAGATTAAGTCCTTATTATGAAATTTTGGCAAAGCCCCCAAATAGGCACTTGCGGCACCTTTTTCCAGACCAGCGGCAAATTGAAGTACATCCGCTTGGGATTTCAATTTCTCGACCGGAAAAGCGTATTCAGATGGAGTTTTTGTTGCCACCGGCTTGCCTCCCAGTTTTTCAATTGTGGCTGCCAATAACTGCGCGTGCGCTTTATGATGTCCCTGGAATTTAACTGCGACATCTAGTACTGCCTTTTGCAGCAAACCTGATTCTGCACCAACCTGATAGGCTGCTATGGCTTGGTATTCATGGCTAAGTGCAGCGTTGAGAATTTGGATATCATCACTAGTTGATTCTGACTTTGTCGCTGCCCAACCTGGGTTGGATTGCCCAAGCGTAATAGCTGCAAGCGCCCCAAGTGAAAACAGACCTGTTTTAGCGAAAAATTCTCTACGTGAGTTAATGTTCTCAGAAGCTTCATCTTTTACAGAAGCTGTTATGTCGGATGTGTCCATGATCTAATCTCCTAAAAATATCGAATTTATTTGTTTGGCATTAGCTAATTCTCATAATCATAAGAACTAGATAATGGAAAATTAATCCTAATATAACACTTTGTCAAGTAATATATGTTTAAAGTGTTTTAAGATAAATAATGGTGTAAAATTGATTCTAAAATATACAAAGATTTTAAAATTGAAAAGTAGCCTTCTCGATTTGAAAGGATTCACAATGCTTGAAATGTTAGGAACGAGTCAGCAAGCGTTACTTAATCAACTGCTCAAGAACAAAAGCGGCCTTACAGTAGATGAACTCTCCGGACAGCTTGGGATTACGCGCAATGCCGTTCGGCAGCACTTGGCAGCATTAGAAAATGACGGACTAATCACCCAAGGCGCATCTCGTCCATCAGGAGGCCGACCAGAGCAACTTTATGTGTTGACTGACGCAGGTAAGGAACTTTTTCCGCGCCATTACTCTTGGTTTGCTCAATTGATTGTCGAGTCAATTAAGCAGGAATCAGGGACGGAAGCTTTGCAAGAGCGTATGAGTAGCATGGGCTCTGCAGTCGCCCAACAATTACGCCAACAATATTTTGGGCTGGAAAATCAGCAGCAAAAGGTCGAGAAGTTATCTGAGGTTATGAAACAGCTTGGATATAATGCGAAGAACGTTAAAGTCTCTGGAAGCGAGCCCGTGATTGAAGCAGATAACTGTATTTTTCATAATCTAGCTATCAAGAATCCAGAAATATGCCGTTTTGACCTAGCATTGCTATCCACATTCACAGACAGCAAGATAGACCATCAAGAATGTATGGCAAACGGTAGCGACGTCTGTCGTTTCAAGTTTACTCCGAAGGCATAGTAGATATTTGAAATATTAATGCGACTAGGCCTTTTAATGTATGGAAAGGGCCGAAGCGGTCTTTGCACACTCACAAAGAAAAGAGGGCTTAGTTAAAACTAAACCCTTATCAATACTGGTGGCCATGGGCAGAATCGCACCGCCGACACGTGGATTTTCAACTGTAAAAATCATCATTTATATAGTGTTTTAGGTTCGCCCTCATCCACTTTTTCAAATAGCTCCAAGTCGTATTTTTTATTCATAACGTAACTAGTGACCTCCATTAATGTAAATCGAGTATCTCCCCTAATCAGCCGCTTTCCAAAGTAATCATAAAAAAACCCCCCTTCTGTTAGGAAGGGGGGCGAAAAATGTTAAATCCCTTAGAGATTTAACTTTGGAGCCGTATTAGTTGTTGCAAGCAACAACCCCACATTAGAGTGAGAAAATGTTCAATGCACCGCCGCCAGGAGCAGCGTTGTATTTGGTCAACTCTTTGTAACCACCAGCAGCACCCAATGCATCGGTGTCGTTGGTCATACCCAGGTTCATCGCAACGCCAGCCCAACCGCCGATACCGGACAGTACGCCAACGTGCTGTTTACCTTTGTTACCGTATGTGAATGCGTTACCGATCAC
>WBZU01000423.1_pt1 | contig 37067 bp, 23 predicted proteins | sample 5204311 | NCBI WGS metagenome assembly WBZU01 (sample SAMN12344359, study PRJNA552823) | activated sludge metagenome | biome: Activated sludge suspended growth; feature: Nitrification reactor; material: Wastewater; isolation source: activated sludge from nitrification reactor of wastewater...
CCCAATGCTGTTCACTTTGCAATTTCCGGCGCCCAATTGTGACGCAGATTGAGTGGCTCGTTGCCTTTGCGGGCCAAATGCTGCTTGGTTCGTCGCTTGACCAGGCGAGGATTGGATCGTCCTTTGGGACTCGTATGGGCTCCTGCGGCCACCGCCTCAACCAGCTTCCGCCACCACTTCTGGAACTGCTCTGGGGGGAAGGGCGCCGCTGGCAGGAAGCTTGCGGCGCATGAGGTTCAAGCTGTGCTTGAAACTCAACGCATCCGGCGGTCGCTCATGAACCAGTGCCGCCTCCAGGATCAACTTGCGCACGACGTGGTGTGCCAACAGCAGTCCCCAGAACTCCTGGCGAACCAATGCCGGGGTTTTACTGCGCAAGACGACATCCGCCCCCTTGAGCGTGGTCTTGATCTCGGCGAAAGTGGTTTCAATCGTCCAGCGGGCCTGATACAGCACCGCCAATTCCTGAGCAGGCGCGGCGGCCGGATCAAGCAGGGTGGTCATCAGGCGGTAGATCGGCTCGGCATCCGGGATTCCGGGCAGCCGATAGTCGATGATGCGTACCGTCAGGGGCCCGACATCCTGGGCACCCATCTTTTTGCGCGTCAGCGGCGCAGGCTCAATCTGGGACAGGTAGGAACCATCGCTCAAACGCTCCAGCACCGGCAAGACACGATCCTTCGTGATGCGCCACAGCAGCTGTGCGCCCGTACGGCTGGCAGCAGCCCAAAGCGGGTAGCCGGAGAATCCCCGATCAGCCAGACACAGCATGCCTGGCTTCAAGTGCCGGATGGCTTCATGGGCCAAGGTAACCTCGGCATCCTTGTAGCCGCCCAAGGCCACGCCAAACAGGACATGGGTGCCGTTCTCCAGCAGCCCGACGAAGCGCAGTTGTGGATAGCCGGTACGGCCCTGCTGGGTGCCGGGCAATCCGAACGCCTCCCGATTGGCGGCTTCGTCAGCGATTTCGAGGCCCGAGCCATCCAGGCTGATCAGGTGCAGCCCCCGATAGAATGCACCGGGGGTCTGTTCGGTCGCCAACGGGGTCAGCGCATGCCGGGCGATGGTTTGCATGACTTCTGCGCCCAGTCGGGTGCGGGCAGCGCTGATCGCCGACTTGCCTACCTCGCGCCGGACGGCGTTGGCACCGAGATATTCCATGCCTTCGGTGACGACACGCAAGACTTCCTCGGTGTTGATGCCACGGTACAGCGACAGCGCCATGACATAGTAAGCGACCGCATGAGCCGGCAGATCACGTTGCCGCTGGCTGTGTCTGCCGTGCTCGGTGAGTGCTTGGTCCACCAGACTGGGCGGCACCAAGCGGGCCAACAACCCCAGGCTAAGATAATCCGCAATGCGGATCGGCCCACCCAGTTCCATGGCTTTGCCGGACATCCCCCCACCTCCACAGAAAGTCGGTGATGAGGCAATTTTAGATCAAAAACCGTTAAGTGAACAGCATTGGGGACAGACCAGAATGGCGCTAAGTTAAGCCTTTTTAGCACGCTTGGTACTACATGACATTGGCGTGCCGTGAGATAATCTGGCATGACAAATGCCACGCTCTTTCTGCCCGGTTTCCACCTTGCTACGCTGCGCCGGAGGCCGCGTTCGGCGGTGCAGCGACTGGCTGATGAGAAGGCCCGGATTCGTCACCACTCGATCAGCCAGCTAGGCGATTGTTTCGGCCATTTCATACCGACAAAGACGCTGGAGAACGGACCGGATGGCGCCTTCAGCCGGCGCCGGCTGTTCAGCAAGGAAAACACCTTCTGGGCTTTTTTCTCTCAAATTCTCGACGCCGACGGCGGTTGCCAGGAAGTGGTTCGCAAGGTTCAAGCCCTTGCCGCGACGCGATCAATGCCGGTGCCATCGGCATCGACGTCGGCGTATTGCCAGGCACGCAGCAAACTTGATCCGGTTGAACTGGAAAATATCCTGACGCACACCGCCGAAAACCTACAGCAGCAAGGCCGAAGCCGCTGGTGGAAAGATCGTCGCGTTGTCGTGGTCGACGGCACGGGGGTCAGCATGGCGGATACGCACGCCAATCAACAAAACTGGCCTCAACCCACAAGCCAGAAGCCCGGCTGCGGCTTTCCGCAGGCACGAATTTGCGCCTGCTTCTGCCTGCAAACGGGCGCCTTGCTGAGTTACCGTATGGGCCACAACAAGAGCGCCGAATTGCCCTTGTTGCGACAGCAATGGGACAGTTTCAGCAGCGGCGACATCTTTCTCGGCGACAAGGGATTTTGCAGTTATTACGACGTCTGGCAGTTCAACAAGCGCGGCGTTGATTCGGTGATCACGTTGGCGCGACGTACCCCGGTCGCCGCCGCGTCGGCCGTTGCGGTGTTGGGGCCGGATGACTTGCTGATTCAATGGCCGAAACCGGTGTGGAACAAGGGCCTGAGCTACAGCAAGGAGGAATGGCAGGCATTGCCCGAACACCTGGATCTTCGCCAAATCAAGGTCACCATCAACGTTCCGGGGATGCGCTCAAAAAGTTATTACCTGGTGACAACCCTGACGGATTCGACGCGCTATGACGCCGCTGAACTGGCCGATCTCTACCGCCAGCGTTGGGATGTGGAACTGTTCTTCCGCGACATCAAGACGACCATGGGCATGGATGTGCTGCGATGCAGAACCCCCGCCTTGGTGAGGAAAGAAGTCCTGATGTACTTCATTGCCTATAACGCCGTGCGCCGGCTGATCGTCGACGCAGCCAACGCCGTCGAATGCGCACCGCGTCGAATCAGTTTCAAAGCCAGCATCCAAGCCTTGCGGCAGTGGGAGCCGCAGCTCCATCGACGGGCTGCCGACGCCAGCGAACGACGGCATTTGCTCGGCTCGCTCCGCGCGGCCATCGGCGCTCGTCAGGTCACCGCCCGACCGGGGCGACGGGAGCCACGATGTTTGAAACGACGCCCCAAACCTTTCGCTCTTTTAACCGCCCCTCGCCATCAAATGCTTGAAATTCCCCATCGCGGCCGATACCGTGCAAATGTGGCTTAACTTAGTGCCATTCGGGACAGACCACGATTATTGCTGGATCGTAGTAAAAAGGGGCCAGGTTCGAATGGCACTTACTTAAGCTTTTTCGGATGCCCATATTTTCGGAAGCTCGCTTGAGCACTATAGCGAGGCTGGAGGGTAGTTCGGGATAGACCACAATTCAAATGGTCGCCTTCATTTAATGCCATAGAGATTGATTGCATGTGCCGCCAGATGAGATGATGTGGACATCTAATTTACAATTTTCGGGAATTACTCATGGCCTTATTGACCTACGGGCATTACTACGAACTCGCCACCGCCGCATACAAATATGTGAAGGTTGCTTTGCACAAAGGTGCCGGAAACCGAATCCTGAGCGAACCAGGATCGTTTCAGCCCGGATTCTTACTTAGCCGCCAGAGTTGCAAAAATCAGATACGCGACATAACTTCACCGCAGAAGAAACAAATGGACGTTGATCTTGCTAAGCGAATGGAAGATTTTGCGGCAAAAAAATGGGGAAAGGACGAGCAAGGAGCATGGCTTGCGGATAGGGGAACACTCGACTTGTATAAGAAAACCGAGATCATGAATTCGATGGCGGATGTTATCGAACTGAATGCCAAGTATGCACTGGAGTATGCCTGTGGCAACTGCGATGAGTTTAGCTCGTTGGCCTTCAAATTCCTGAAGGACCGAGATGTCAAGCCGCTCGATTTTATGAAGCAGCAGGGATTACTGGGATCAATGAGCACTTTTGGAAATCATGCATTCGTGATCTTGGGTAGAGATAAGAAGACTGATCCAAGTGACATCAACTCGTGGAATGATGAGGTGGTGTGGTGCGATCCCTACGAAGATAAAATCGGTGGGCTCGATTTGATCAAGGAGCGATTCAGCGGCAAAGAGATAAGCCTGTTGTACCGCTGGGACACTTTTTTGCCCTGATCGGGTGAATGCCATGGTGTTGTGTGGATGAGCAGGGTAAGTCGCCGGACCTGCCGGATTCCAGGCGATGGGGGGCAGCCGAAAGGCTAAATTGCAATAGCGTGTTGTCAGTAACTATAGGGGGCAGACCACGAATACGTTGGTGTGTCGTTCCGGTGATTTGAGGCCAAGAACAACCTTAACGCAATTCCTATCACCGGAGGTTAGCGGATGGCGCTTCCGCTAGTCAGCTGGACCGTGGAGTTAGAAGCTTGCGGTCAACACGGAAAAAGGGCGAAAAATGGAATGCACAACAATGTGGACGAGTCCCGGCCCGGATGTGCGCTGTTGCTACAACTGCAACAAGGGGCGCACGAAGCACTCAGCCATTTTCAATGTAACGGCCTTGGTGCGGCAACATAATTGGCGACAATAATTGCACGTTCGCCTGGAACAATCGCCACGATTCTAGTTCTCAGACAAGCAAAGTGAGTTCGCGAACTGCAATGTGCATGGTTGGAAGCGCGCAATCAAATGTGTCGATTGCGGTGAAGGTATCTGTACTGTTGGTTGCCGGAAAGAGGGATGAAAACCAGGGTCTCGCGCGTCAAATGCGCGTTCGGCCAACGAATGGTTCTCGGCTGGCTCTACCGGGTCGCGTTCTGCCGCTGGAAATATTTTGACGAGGCTTCAATGCCAAACTACCGCATCCCAGGAGGGATTTGCAGCACGCAGTAACTGTGGTCAATTGAAGACGGTACGCTCGCCCGGGCGTTGATGCCGCCAGCCTATCCGGTATGCGCCGGCTCACCGCTTTTTCCGACCAAGGCGCTTCTCGATGCCTCACCCGGTAGCAGGGCGCCGGATCTGAGCTTCCTGTTCCGGCAACGCCTCGGTTCCGCAATCGGGTAGCAGGTTGTAGGACGGCAGCGGCGTCGCTGTCGGCTCTTTGGTCAGTGATCACGGGGACGGTCGCGGTCCAAGCGCCTGGTATCAATGGTGGCGATCCGGGCCGCCGATCCCGGCGCTGGTACTGGTAAGGAAGTCGGTGCCACCTTTGGACGATGGGATATAGCGCACCGAGATCACATGATGCCGGGCCTTAAAGCGCCCGGTTGACCACTTGGCCTGGCCCTGTTCGTCAAGGTCGATCGGTTGGCTCTTGTCCCGGCCGTCCACCATGAATATGACCGACCCCGCCGGCACCTCAGTGGACATCGGCGCAGCTGCCCTGACCGTGGCGAAGAAATGGGCGTGCAGAAGATCGAAGCGGTGGGGCTTGAACTTCTGCACGGTCACCATGGTGCCCCCGCTGCGCAAGCGCTGGCTGGCTTCGTACCCCTTGGCAACCTGCGCGTTGCGCGAAACCTCGACGTCGAATTCGCAATTGGCGCGCTCATGCTCATTCCTGATCACTTCGCAAGCGACTCTTGCGTCAGGCGCATTGGGAGGTACCGTCTCCTGCCGCTGGCCCGGCACGATGCACTGGCCGTTCAGGGGCCTGGGCCACGATTTCAACGTGTAGGTGTCGGTGGAAGTTCCCGGTGCATAGTCGAACAGGCTGGCCCCGGGCTTCACCCGCCAGGCGTCAGCGAATTGTACATAGAGGCGATCGTAGCGATCGTCAGAGGTGACCGGAGGCGGCCTCACGTGGCTGCCGTTGGGCAGGTCCGGCAGCCATTCGCCGGCGGCAACGTCACCCCCAATGCCGCGCATCGAATAGGCCTCTCCCCCGCTTCCACGCATGCCCGTACCCCGCTGCAGATCGACATTCAGGTACCAGCCGATATTGCTCCAAGGGTTCGCAGTGACCGTCAGGACGCGGCGATCGGGGAAATGGATCTGGAGATTGTCTTGACCTGCCTGGGGCACAATGCGGCCGCCATCATCGAGCTCGATGATGGCTGAACCCAGGGGAAGGAGCTTGCCATCGACCCGCAGCTCGAGGGGCGGCAATTTGTCGGTCGAGCCGCCTCCCGAGCCGGCTTGGTAGGTGACCCGATGCTTCCCGACCCGCGCCGCAACGGCGGTGTTGACGCTCACGCACAGGTTCAAGCCGGTGGTCGGGTCGATGTGGGGGCTGGCGCCGACCGCCGACTGCCGGGTCTGCACCTCGAATCCGCCGGGTTCGCGCAGGGTAACGAATTCGCCGACCGCCTGAAAGTCGTAGCGGACGCCGTTGGTTGTCTGGATGTGGGTATCACCCGTCATCGAGGGTGGCGGATTGTTTACGAAAGTATCGTTCGGGTCCAGCCAGCAGCGCAGGCTGGTTTCCTTTTGGGTCATCGTAACAGCGCTGCAGGAGGTGATTGTGTTCGGACCATTCCAGCTCGCGCTGAACATCCCGTACTCGCTTGTCATCGTCGTCGTGTTAGAGGTGCACACGGCATCTGTGCCACTACGGAGCATACCGACGCATTGCCCCGACGCGTTGAACAAACAAGAACCTGACGATCCCTTTTCTGTGCCTGTACCTTGTGCCGTGTCCCACACGACCCGCCAGAAGATGCAGGGGTATTGGGGGTGATTTGTCAAATCACATGTACTCTGCCCAGACTGTACATCCGAAACCGAACCACTATTCTGACTTAAAGCGAGGAAGTCGCCCTGCGGGTGATGTAGCCCATAAGCTGATGAAGGCGCGCCTTGAGCCGTAGTCCAACCGGCCCAGTGAGGGGAATAGCTGTTGCCCGTCGTTGGCTGGTGGATGGCTGAGTTCTTGGGCTCCAGCAGCATGAAATCAGTCTGTGTTAACGCAACCGAGTCAAAACGCCATGACGCCCTGATGTCGGCTCCGCCGCTGGTATAAGGATAGGACGTGCTTGGAACGTTACAATTCGGGCTCCCTGTACACGGAGGAGGTTGACTGGCAGAGCAGCTTTGGAAATTCCAATAGAAATTGATTGTAGCGGCAAGATCTTTCTCGTAGTCGGGGTGATTGACTACTCCTTGCGCCAAAAGGTCCAAACAATGATATGCCGATAGAATAAATCTCCTGGGCTCTGGCGGTATAGCTGTAGTGAGATTCAAATTGTTGAGCCTGGTTCCAGTACAGCTATAGGTTCCAATGCCCGCGTTGGGCCCGGTGCCCGGGAATTCCTTCCACACCGTATACATGGATACTGCGGCCGCGATATTCTTAAGTGGGGAACCTGACCAGCTTTGCGCACAAACTTTGTATTGGCAAGGAGCCTCGGTAGAGCCCAAAGGGCCGTTCTGTTCCCCTGCGCCCCGATAGGTCTGCATCACCGTCTTGATTTGGAGTCCGTCGCTCTCCGCTGAGGGCCGTACCCGGGAGCGGATCAGGATAACGAGCTTCTCTCCGGCGACAGCCGGCGTCCAGATTGCCGGGTTCTCGCGCCCGGCGGTCGGCGCGTAAGGGCCGGCAGGGAATTTCTGTTGCGGATCGTAAAGCCAGAGCTTCGTTCCCTCCGGCATGTCGAAGTGCACGATCTTTACCGCCTGGGCCAGGGCGCCCTTGGATTTCAGGCCGAGTAGACCGATGTACCCGGTACTTTCGCTGCCATACCACTTGAAGTCTTTGAACGTGAATGGCCCGGCATCCGCCGGCGCCGCGATGCGGACGGGAAGCAACCCGCCGCCTTCGAACCGATTTAGCGCCTGGCGATCTTCCTTGAGCAGTTTGCGGATGTTGACGTCAGGCAATCGGCGGTATTCGAGCTTTTTGATCAGGGTCTGCTCCGTCGCCCCTTCGTCGCCGCCCTGATTTGTCTTGGCTCCGCAGGGCGCGGCCACGCCAAGCAGCGCTGCCAGGAAGCAGTACGTCCCTCGACGGAGCGCCTTCATTAAGCTTGCCAATCGATTTTTCGACATATTTTTCCTCTCGTTCAGGGGAAGAAGGGCAAAAGGGGCAACGATTCACCACGCCACCAGGGCACTGTCGACCAAGAAAGCCGGTGCGATCAGTTGGGGGGTCTGGCGCATGTCCTTGTCGCCTAGCTGTTTGACGACGCGGCTAGTGTGTTCGAAGGTGTTCTCCACGGTGACGCGCCGCGTCGCCGCGCCGGGGGGGCGTCTGAGGGCTTCCAGCAGGGCGAAGGTGAACAGGCCGTGGCCGCCCTGGGGGTATTCCTGGGAATTTTCGTTGCGCTGCGAGGCGGTCATCATCGCGAAGCGGGACGCGGCGGTGCGCTTCTTCAGCGAGCGCACATCGAAGGAGCCGGCCACCGCCAGGGACTGGCAGGTGTCGACGATGAGTAGACGGCGACCGGCCGTATCCCGCATGGCGTCGAAGAGAATGCGCCAGCTCACGAGGGACTGGGGTTCCCGGTCAACAAAGCGGCCGGCGAGGGCCTCCTGGATATCGTCCTGGGTGGCATCCCTGGGGACGAAGAAATAGTTCCCCGCCGGATCGCTGAAACCATGGGACGCCAGAAACAGAACCACGGTGTCGTCGGCGCCGGCGCGCTGCAAGAAGGGCAGCGCCTTGACGACGGCGCGGTGGGTCGGCAGGTTGCCGTGATCGCTGACCACCTTGACGTATAGGTGCTCGTAGGGATGCCCCTGGGTTCCCTGCATGAGCCGGGCAAAGGCGTCGGCGTCCTGGGCGGCGAATTCCAGATCGTCGAGGAGGCGTTTGGGCCCCTGGGGCATGCGGTCGAAATGATTGACGCCGACTGCCAGCACGTAAAGATCCCCGCGCCTCGGCGGCACAGCCTTGGCACTCGCGGGGATATAAGTTTCGGCCAGACCCATCGAACGGCTGTTGAAGGCCTCCACCCGTAGCTGGTCGCCTTCGCCGGTCGCGTTGAAGGCGACGATACGCTTGAAGCGAGAGCGTTCCGAGGCCTTGAGGAGACGTTCAGCCTGGTTGAGGATGGGGATGCCGTTGAGATAGACCCGGTACTCGGTGATCGGGCTTCCCTGGCCATCCACGTCGATGGAGATGGCGAATTTGCCGCCCGGCCCCACCGCTTCGCCGATGCGGATCGCCGGCGGCTCGATGGCGGCGATGTTTTCAATGCTGGCGCCGGCCCCCGCATCGGCGGCCGGCTGGTTCGGGTCGAGGCGAGCCCGAATCAGGTCGGGGCGGTAGAATAGGCGCTCGAACTGGACGGCGCGGTAGAAGCGGGCTTCCTTGTCCTGTCCTTGATTGACGTGCCAGCCGACGAACTGGTCCCCTTCCGGGCTGGCGGAGTAGTAGCCGTCCGGCCGCCAGAAAACCCAGTCGAGTTCGTTGGCATGGAGAAACAGCCCGAAGCGTTCCTGTCCCGTATTCGGGTCGTACCAGCGCAGGGTACCGTCGGCCAGCGCGGCGACCAGGTAGCGGCCGTCGGCAGAAAGATTGACGGCGTGCACCTTGCCCTGGGTATAGACACGCCAGATCGCCTGGCCAGCCCGGCCGTAGCGGCGGAGGGACCAGCTCGTGCCGACCACCAGCGTCTCCCCGTCGGCGCTGAAGGACCAGGCCGTGCAGCGTTCCTGGACATCGAGGGAGAGGGGCGTGCCGTCGAGCACCGGATGCTCGGCGTCACGGCAATTCAGCGCGCGGCCGGTCGCCTCCCGGCGGGGGGCGGTCCACTGCGTGGAAAGGATGTCGGGGGGAGGCGGAACGTCCGGCTCGCGATTTTCCAGATAGGTCTTCTGTTCCGCGGCGTCCCGCATTCCCCGCCGCGAGGCGCCGCAGACCGAAGCTCCGGCGCCTTCCCTGCCGGCTGTGCAGGCGCGTACGGCGCGGACCGGGGCGCCAGGGGCGGGGGGCAGTTCGAAGAGCCCCTGCCGCACGAGATCCATGGCCTGGACGTAGCCATCGGGAAGCCGCCAGGAAACCCGACCGGCATCCGGCGAGAGCAGCAGTCCGTCGGCAACCTGGCTCAGGTCGAGCGCGGGACTGCCCAGTTCGCGCACCACCTGGCCATCCCGGGAAACGATCGCCAGACGCGGCTCGTCCGTGGTGATCAGCATGCTGCCGTCGTCGAGGAGCATTTTCCCGCCAGCGCGGTGGCGACCGAGGTCGAGGGGCGGGCCGGCGGCCTTGCCTTCCTTGGTCCAGCGGAAGACCAGGGCCCGGTCGTCGGCGTGTTCGCCCGTCGCCACCAGGGAGCCGTCGGCCGCCCACGCCACGCAGCAGAGGCCCTTCTGGCCGGGTTCGTCGGCGACGCGGGCGACGTACTGCAAGTGCAGGTCGGGCAACCGGAAGACGGCGACTACGGGCAGATCGGAAAATCCCAGGGCAAAGCTCTGCCCGTCGGCACTCACCGCCGTATTGCCGGGCCGGCGGGAAATGCCTAGGGGCTGGCGCTGAACCAGGTGGTGCCCGCCGTCATAGACTCTGAGCGCGCCATCCAGGGCGGTGGTCACCAGCCAGCCGCCCGGAGCAGCGGAAATGTCCGTCAGGTTGCCGCGATATTCCGGATCGCTGGCCACTTCGGCGAAGGAGGTGGCGTCCAGGATGCGCAGTCCGCCTTCGCCCTGCAGGCCCACCGCGAGATGGTGGCCATCAGCCGTGTAGCCGAGGGCCGAAATCAGGCGGGGGAATCCCCCGATCCGCCGGATCATGTTTCCGGTTTCGGCATCGAAGATATACACCGATGCCGAACGGTTCCACTGCTGCCCGGTCCAGCCGCCGACCGAGACGCGACGGCCGTCGGGGGAGACCGCCGCGGCAAAGAGCACCCCTTCGTTGCCGGCCTCGATGGGAACGCGCAGGGTGCGGATCAGGCGCAGTTCGGGAAGTTGCCAGATGCGCACGGTCTTGTCGTAGCCGGCGGTGATGGCGCGATTGCGCCGGCGATCCAGATCCACCAACGAGATGGGCAGAATGTGGGCGCCGGCTTCGATACGCAGGATGGGCACGGTGGACGGCTCGCCGGCATGTCCGGTAACGACGAGCCCCAGCGCCACCGCCGGCAAGGCGATTTTCCAGAAAAGCTGCCCGATGCCCACGGCGCGTGGCCTTTCGGACATGACTCAGCGCGAAGCACCAACGCAGGGCTGCGCCGACACGCCTGGCGCCCCCAGAGCGAGACAGCGGCGCTTGCCGAAGACTTCATGCGCCGCACCGCCGAGGGGTGTGCCGCGCCCAAGGTCTGCCTCGGCAAGCGCACCGGGGCCGCCGAGTACCACGTCGCCCGGAGAAGACTGGCCCACTGTCCCTTCGGGAGCATTGCCGGCAGCCGGACCGCCTTCCCCCTCGGCCGGCCCGCTGCTGATCTGCGGCAGGTCAGAAACCCGGAATGTCGCTTCGGTGGGTACCGGCGGTGTCGAGGCTGGCGGGGGAGTGGAGGGTTCTGGATTCCCCGGTGCAGCCGCGCCGGGAACGGCGAGCGCGAGTGCCAGGGCCACGTTGCCGTTGCCCACCGTTGGAGGAAGCACGCCACTAGGCGCACCCACAACGCCCGGCTGGGGGATTGATCCATCACCCGGTGAAACTAACGTATTGTTAAATCCGGAAAAGGCCGTGTTCACGGGCGCCGGCTGCGAGGGAGCTGCGTTTCCAGAACCTTGGCCCGAGTCAATGAACTGTCCGAGCCAGTCTGGAGCGTGCTGGGTATTTGATAGCGCGCCACTGGTGGGAATGGTGCCCTGACTGATGACTAGTCGATACGTCGGCACGCTCGGAGTGGAGTAGAAATAGCCGTATTGGTTGAGCGCTTCAAAATATATCAGACCGCCAACACCGGCGATGGCCGGTCGGGAAATGACCTCTGGCAGATTGCCACTCGTGAAGAATGTTCCCCCGATGAAGGAATGGCTGGCATAGTTTGCTGAGGCTCCTGCAGGATAGGTCGCTACATCGCCAGGAAAGAGGCCGAAGCCGCTCGTCTGGTTTAGGCTCGGGTTGTCGTTCTGGTCCTTGAATGAATTGATAACGAGACGGTTGAGCGAGGTCTTGTTATTGAATTCGTCGGTGAAAGGGTGGTTGGTGATATGGCCCATGTTCAGGCTTATGGCGCCACCTCCGGATGCGAGCGTGTTATCGATGAAGAGCAGGGATTTGAAGCTGGGAACCGTGCCATCGCCGCCGGTTGAGTCGCTCACCATGTGAATGGCGGCGGGAGTGCCGGCAAGGGCCTGGAACGCGGTCGCCGAGTTCAGATCGCGGAAATTGAACACTTCCAGATCGTTGTTCAGACTGATGTTGCCGCCTTCGGACAGGATATCGGCATGCAGATTTATTTTGCTGTTGGCATTGGAATTGCCGGGCGCCCCGAGTTCGATGGCGCTGTTGTTATGGGCTAGGATGTTATCCTGGATATTGAGGTCGCCAAGGAAATGCACGGTCAAACCAGAGAGGACGTCAACGCCAGACAAGGTGACGTCCTTGCTCGAATCGAGAGTCACCTGGGACCCGGAGATCGGAGCATTCATGGTGATCGAGCCATTTGAAGTCGTTGTCGCATTCAAATCGCCTACCGTGACAATTCCACCCACCACGATATTCCCGGCCGTCAGGGTGGCCGATCCCGAACCGGTATCAATCCCGCCTGAGACTTGAAGGGAGCCACCGCTGGACGTGGCGCTAAAGACCTGATTCGGGGTAAGGATGTTTTCGCTGACCCCGATATTGCCCGCGGCATTGAGGATGACCCTGCCACCCAAGGACTGCTTGGTATCGAAGCCCTTGGCGCTGATTCCCGCGCTCTGGGAACGAACCAGAATGTCAGCCCCGGACAAAACGTACTCCGACAGGGTCACGCCCTGGACGGTATGCAGGGTGACGTTGCCCCCGGCATCGATTCCCCCGCCGTCGCTCAGGCTGTAGCCGTTTACGAGAACCGCGCCGGAGGCCTGGATGCCGTTCAGGGAGACCGTCTGGGCGGCCGCCGGGGTGATCGTAACATTGGCGGCACCCAGACCGGCGTTGATGTTGACCGCACCAGCGACGAGGGCGCGATTGGCCGTCACCGCGCCACCGGAAGACGAGAGATTAAGGGTGCCCGTGGTCTGCAGGTATTCGGCGGTCACGCCCTGATCGCCCGACAGCGTGATGGTCTGGTTACCGGCAGCCACGACGTTTCCGCTGGCCATGGTCAACAGGTTCCCCGCGGAAAGGCTGATCGTCCCGTTGTTGCTGGCTATACTTTCGGCCAGTTTCAGGTCGTGGGTTGCGGTGAGGGTGATGGCATCGCCGGCGTTGGCGGCGCTCCCGTCGATCTTGGCGTTGACTTCGATGTCGTGGCCGGCATTCAAAGTGATGTGGTTGCCAGCGGCGGCATTCAGCCGGATCGCGTTGGCCACGTTAGCGCCCGGCGCCATGGCGTCGAGGAGTATCGATCCGCTCACTCCGGTAGTCTTGAGTTCCAGGCTTCCCGCTTTGATGCCTTGCAGCTCAAGATTGCCCGCACTCTGAATATCGACGGTACCGGTCCCCACGTCGATGCCGCCGTGGCCCGTATAGGTGCCACCACTGGTATGGGCGGTATAGCCGGCGTTGGTCGTGCGCACGCCACCGCCGACCGTGAGATTTCCCGCGCCGGTCAGCGTGATGGCGCCATTGCCGGCCGAATTGTCGAGCGTCTGGGTGGAAATGGCACCCCCCGCCGAAGTCAGGGAAATGCCTCCCGGGGCAATGAGATCGTGGGCCAGAGCGATGTTTTGGGCCGCCGAGAGCGTGGCCGCCGCGCCGCTCTTGATTCCTGCGCCGTCGGCGACGGAATAGCCGTTGACCGTGACGGGACCGCTCGCCAGGACACCGTTGAGGCTTACCGTCTGACCCGCCACCGCGTTTGCCGCGACCAGAGAACTGTTGATGGTGAGCGCACCGATGGCAAAATCCTGGCCCCCGGCGCTGTAGCCTAGAGTTTGGGCAGCATTGACCGCCCCGGCGGAGGAAGACAGAGTGACATTGCCGCTGGTGACGATGTACTGAGTGGACACGCCAGCCGCTCCGGAAATGCTGATCGGCTGGTTGCCGGCTAAGAGGATGGTGTTCGGGTCCATGCTAAAGAGGTTTCCTGCGGTCAGCGTGATGGCCCCGTTGTTGGTCAGGATGTGGTTCTTGACCAGCAGGTCGTGCCCGGCGTCCAGGGAGACCGTCCCTCCCGCGACGCCGCCTCGGCCTTCGATTGCTGCCAGCACGATGAGGTCATGGGTGGCGGCGAGGGAGACGTTATTGCCGGCGGCGAGCAGGTTGTAGAGGGTGAAATCGCTGACCACATTGGCGGAATCCGGCTGGTGGGCGATGGTCAGGTCGGTAGGGTCGAGGAGCACGGTTCCGGCGCGCCCGGCGTGCGCCGTCAGGCGGATATCGCTGCTGCCTAGCGTGACGCTGCCGGTTGACGAGATTTCGGCGGTGCCGCCGTTTCCACCCTGGTCGCCACCCTTGGCACTGATGCTACCGGCAAAGTCGGTGTGGCGGGAAGAAAGCAGCCGGACCGCTCCGCCATCGCCCTGGACCCCGGCGTCCGCTGCGATCACTGCCCCGTAGGCAACCTCGACCCGGTCCGTGGCCGTCATGTCGCCGAGCACGATGCCGCCACCTCCGCGGCTGCCGGATGCGTCGGTGCGAGAGCCGGACAGCAGGGATATCTTGGCGCCAGCTGCATCGATCCGGCCGCCGGTTCCTTCGGCGCCGCTGACATCGAGTTGTCCGCCGATGGCGAGTTCGCCGGCCGAACCGGCATCCAGGAAGATGACGCCATTGCGGCTCTCTGCTCCGCGGGCGCGGACGACACCGCCCAGATTGACCGCGGCCGCCAGAAGATTCTGCGCCGACGCAGCGAGAATCTCGATGCGGCCGCCATCTGCCAGGATACTGCCGTCGTTGGATACATAGCGGGTCACCGGCTGGCTCTGGGCGTCCTGCAAACCTGCGAGGGCATCCCGGTCCAGGGCGACGCTGATCAGGGAATCTCCGTAAAGATCGAGACTGAAGCTATCGCCGGAAGCCAGGGCTACGCGCCCAAGGCGGGCGCTGATGGTGCCGCCATTGCGTACGTTGGGCGCCGCCAGCGCGACGAAGCCGCCTTGTGCCGCGGAAATGCTGCCTTCATTGACGATGGCAGCCCGCGGTTTGCCGGGGATGGTGAAGTTCATCCGGCCGGCCATGAAATCATTATTGCTGATGTCGGCGGTGGATGCCATGAGGCTGCCGACGTTGACGGCGGCGGTTCTGCCGAAGACGATTCCGTTGGGATTGACCAGGAAGATCTGTCCGTTGGCGTTCAGTTGGCCGAAGATTTGCGACGCCGACGCGTCATGGATGCGATTCAGGGCTGCGGCGCTGGCGCCCGGCTGGAGGAAAGTGACGGCTTCCCGCGGCGCAATATTGAAGCTTGCCCAGTCGAGGACGGCGCGATTGCTGCTTTGGCGAATCACGGTGGTCGAGGCGGTGCTGGTAATGCTGGCGCTGCCCGCCGCAACGACGCCCCCGGTTGGAGCCGCGAGCGCCGATTGGCTGACGGCGGAGGCAAGGACACTGCCGACGAAAGCATGGGCAAGGGCTGCCGCCAGAAGCGTCGGTTTCGGGAGAGCGCCTTGCGAAAGCTTGTTGGCTTGCAGTTTCATGGTAGTTCCCCTCTTCCTCGCGTTTGCGACTCACTTTGCGTACGATCCTGCCGTGCCTTGCATCGTGCAAACCCAGCCACCCAATTCCTTGGCCTCCGCGCTCGCCTGATTACTTTCCCTCCGCCCTGAAAACTTCGGGCGCGCCCCATGCGCCCCGGCGAGATTCGGGAAATTTAGTAGGCGAACATCAAGCCGGCAAACAGCCGAGGATTTCGGTTGCCGATGATTGCCACATCCCGTACCAAAGGTTTGTCGAGTTCGACATAACTGCTGAATCCTTGCTCCGGGCCGCCCCGCACCCCGATCCCGGCGGACGAGGCGAGGCTTCGCGTACTGCCTCCCCCGAGATCGTTTGTCCACACCTGGCCGTGGTCGTAGAACGCGTACAACGTCGCGCTCACGGTCGCCAGCCGGAATGCCCGGCGAGCTTCGAGTTTTATCCCGAAACCCTTGTCCCCCAAAAGTTCAGATGCGTCGAAGCCACGCAGAAACTGCTCGCCGCCGAGGCCCAGTTGCTCCAAAGGAACCAGGCGATCACGGGAATACTGGCCGGTGAGCGCACCAAGCGCAGACCAGCCAGCGCCAAACGTCTGCAGGCGCGCCATGTAAATAGTGAGCTTGGTGAAATCGATTTTGCTCTTTTCGCGCGTGAGGAGCGGGGAATCTACAGGCGATGCCTCCAGCCCTCGGATGCCGTGTGATATTTCAGCATCAGCGATATTGATCCCTCCCCGGTCATCGATACCGCTCCAGGTTACCCCGGCCCGCATTGGCCTGACCTTGTCCTCGTTCAGACGCAAGCCAAGCGCGTCGCTCCGGGCGTTCTCGAAGGAAAGATTGACGCGGACGGCCAGATCTCCCTCCCGGCTACGGCGGATCGGGTAACTGAGCCCGAAGGTGGTGGTGTCGGAGCGCAAGAGCAGATCCAATGAGCCGGCGCGGGGCTTTGGGCGCGCTCGGCTCTGGGAATAGGAGAGCGCTCCCTTGAGTCCGTCGTTGCCGATCGGGGCGTCGCCAGCATAAGACCATACGGTCAGCCGGCCGTCGTAGGTGCCTTGCAGGGACAGGGAATTGCTTTCGCGCAGGCCGAACTGGCCGTTTTCGCCCACCGACAGGCCGTAGCGCTCCGGCCCGAGCAGTTTGGTCCCGTGATTGCCCACCGAGACCGACGCGGAAAGCGGACGACGGGTCACGATGACCGCGAGATTGGTCGCGCCTGGGTTGGCGGAGCGCCTAAGATAGGCGCGAGCGCTGGTTCCTGGTTCGTCGTTGAGCAACAGCAGGGCTCTTTCCAGGGTCGCCAGCTTGAGCGGGCGCTCTCCGGTCAGCTTCGCTGCGAGGCGAGCTGTGGCCTCGGGCATGGCGGCTCCATTCGCATCCTGGACGTCGACGCCGTCGATATATCCCTCGACTACAGACAACTGCACCTTGCCTTGCGAAATCTGCTGCACCGGCACGACCGCCAGGGAAAGGACGTAGCCTTCCCGTTGATAGAGGTCGGTGACGGCGAGCGCGTAGCGATAGACTTCGGCCAAGGAAATTTCCTTGCCCATGCCGTCGGCCCAGATGGCAGTCAGCCGGCTGGTCGGAATCGCGGCATTTCCACTGACGATCACTTCCCGCAGGACGAATTTTGTTTCTTGCGCGTTGGCGGGTGGCTGTTGCGTTTCAATCGGCGGCAGAATGACTTCCGACGGCTTGATTTCGGGCGTTGGCTTGGGGGGCTCGATGTCCTTGCCAACACGCCCCGGCTGCAAACTGCCAGGAGTACCCTGCACTTGCGCAAGGGCCGGAGTGGCAGCCAGCACTGCCGCAATGAGCACTACCCGACTTGCACAGCACATAAACTGTTTCTGTATGAAGTTCATGTCATCATCCTGAATCGTAATTCATTCTATGCACGATTTCCTAAATAACGCAATCAATTGCAATGACAGCCGGAAGAGAGTTGAGTCATGAATCAATGGGATGGACACCACCAATCGATTAGGCAGTGATATGCCAAAGTAGAGGGGCTGCCGAACTTACGAAACGTAAGGAGCGTGTCCCATAAAAAAGAGCGCTGCTCGCCCATGACGGCGAATTTCGCACCAACTACCAGTTTACGTGTCTGATGTTGGGCTATATCTATGAAAAGTTGTCTCCTATCAACGGTATGTCAGAAGCGGACGGAACTTCCAACAGTTCCCTGAAGGGTGGAGCTGGAGGGGTGCGCTCAACACGAAGAAAGGATCAAAAATGGCAACGAGGTGGACAGGCGCGTGGCCGGAGGCGTGTGGTTGCGCCCTCTACAACAAGATGTGCAGGACGTAAAGAGGTGGCTCCGTAAATCAGGACATCCGGTTAAGTGAATTCTCTGCTTCAATGGGCGATGGAAATCGCCTGCCAAGGAGCAGAAGCAATGAGAAGACCCCGCCGTAACCACACAGCCGCGTTCAAGGCCAAAGTGGCGATTGCCGCCCTCAAGGGTGACGAGACGCTGGCCGCGTTAGCGGAGAAATTTGATATTCATCCGAATCAAATCACGCAGTGGAAGACGCAACTGCTGGAGAACGCCTCCGGTGTGTTCGCCACGGCGGCCGAGAAGCAGTCGGCAACACCGGACTTGAAGGATTTGCATGCAAAGATCGGCCAGCAGGCGCTGGAGATTGATTTTTTGGCCGTCGCGCTCGGTCGCATCGGCGATGCGAGCGCAAAACGATGATCGACAAGACCCACGATCTACCTGTCGTCAGGCAAGTCCAGTTGCTTGAACTTTCCCGCTCCTCCGTCTATTACCAGGCGCAGCCAATCCCCGAAGCCGATCTTCGGCTGATGCGACGGATTGATGAACTGCACCTGGAACATCCCTTTGCCGGGGCGCGGATGCTTTGCGACATGCTCAAGCTGGAAGGCCATGAAATCGGCCGCAAGCATGTCAGCACGCTGATGAAGCAGCTCGACATCCAAGCCATCTACCGCAAGGCCAACACCAGTCGGCGCAACCAGGCGCATCGCATCTATCCCTACTTGCTGCGCGATCTCAGCATTGACCGTCCGAACCAGGTCTGGGCCATGGATACGACCTACATCCCGATGCGCCGGGGCTTCGTCTATCTGAGTGCCGTTCTCGACTGGGCCACCAGCCGGGTGCTGGCTTGGCGCCTGTCGAACAGCCTGACGGCCGATCCCTGCGTCGACGCTCTGGAAGAGGCCGTCATGAAATATGGCAAGCCGGAAATCATGAATACTGACCAGGGTAGCCAATTTACCAGCTTGGCCTTCATCGGCCTGCTTCAGGAGCACAGCATCCAAGTCAGCATGGATGGCAAGGGCTGTTGGCATGATAACGTCTTCGTCGAGCGCCTCTGGAAATCGGTCAAGTACGAGGAGATTTATCTGCACGGCTACGAGACGGTTTCCGAGGTCCGGCAGGCGCTGGCTCGCTACTTCGATTTCTACAATCGCCGTCGCCCACACTCGACGCTTGACGGGCAAACCCCGGATACGGCTTACTTCAACCAGCCGCTGCTCGCCGCAGCGGCTTAACCCGCAGAGATATCACTTAAGAAAACCGGATTGCTGTCCAACTGCGCGGGGCCACTTCATAATACATCGATCGTCACTTTAGCGCCCCTTTGTGGCAACATAAGTGGCGATACGAATTGCATAATCTCATCGAAGCCATGGCGTTATAACCAAGGGCTCGCGCGTCATATGCGCGTTTGGCCAACAAGTGGTTTTCAGTGGCCGCAACATGACGCGTCGTGCCGCTCTTAATATTCTGACGAGGCTTAAATGCCAAACTACCGCATCCCAGGGTCAACTTGCAGCTCGCAACAACCATGGTCAATTGAAGACGGTACACTCGCCCGGGTAATGATGCCGCCTGCCAGTCCGGTGTGCGCCGGATCGCCGCTTTTTCCGACAAAGGCACTTCTCGATGCCTCACCCAGTAACAGGGTGCCGGATCTGAGTTTCCTGTTCCGCCAATGCCTCAGTCCCTCAATCGGGTTGAGCGACACTGACTTTGCGACGGCGGCGGCATCGCTGGGGGTTGAGGTTGCAGTGATCAAGGCGGTGGCCGAGGTTGAATCGTCTGGCGCCGGGTTTGATGAATCGGGCCGGCCGCGCATCCTGTTCGAACGCCACTACTTCCACCGACTAACCAGTGGGAAATACGATGCCAAGCATGCCGACATCTCCAACAAGTCCAGTGGCGGGTATGGGAGGTTCTCGGCCCAGTATGCCAAGTTGGAACAGGCCTACGCGCTTGATCGGGATGCGGCACTGCGCTCGGCGTCATGGGGCGCTTCCAGATCATGGGGAACAACTTCCGGGATGCGGGCTACACGTCCGCAGCCGATTTTGTTCTTGCAATGTCCAAGTCCGAATCGGCCCATCTTGGTGCGTTCGTGAGCTTTGTTGGTAAGAGCAGGAAGATGCGCAATGCCTTGGTAAAGAAGGACTGGGCAGCGTTTGCAGCGGCATACAATGGCCCGGCGTACCATAAGAACAGGTATGACGCGAAGCTCAAGGAGGCATACGATCGATTCGTTGTGGCACAAGCCGCAGGCGCTGGGAGGAAACCTTGAGCCGCGCGCTCTTGCTGATGGTTGTGCTGAGCCTGTCGGCACCCTGCGTACTTGCCCATTCGCCCGTTGCGCCGGGACCGTGTGCGGCCTCCGAGACGGTCTACTTTGCCTGCATGACGGCCCGCGGGAAGTGGGTCGGCCTGTGCGGCAATGCGCCTCGAAGCCTGCAATACCGCTTCGGGAAGGTGGGCGAACCCGAATTCGGTTATCCGGAAGATCCGGACGAGGGAGTGGGCGGATTCAGGTTCTCGCATTACTGGCGTTACCAGACCGATCGGTTGGAAATTGGGTTCCGCAATCAGGGGGCCGACTACTCGATTTTCGACTACACGGAGGAGCGCCGGCGTCAGGCGGGAGTGCGCGTCACCACTGCAGACGGGAAGGAGCTCACTATCTCATGCAAAGGCAAAGTCGTAAGCCGCCTTGCCGAGCTCAAGGGTTTCTTGCGATGCGACCCGGACAACGCGCTGAACGGAGGGCAATGTCCTTGAAGCCATGGCAATTGCAATTTGGTCTCCGGTTTGCTTCTGTTGAAGTAAAACCGATTGGGGAATTGAAACACCAAGCACGAGAACTGCAACAGGGAACACAGTCCGAAAAATGTTAGCGACCCGTCATCAACCAATTCCAGCAGTCGTTCAGCAGCACGCCGAGGAATCCGCAGTGCTGCGCAATGTGCGTTCGGTGCTTTTGAGTGCCCCCCACGTTCGGCTTCATCGCCTCCGTCGCCTAGATGATCGAATCGCCGCCCATCTTGACGGGCTCGCAGTTGCCGGCGATTACGGATCGAAGCTATTGATGTCCGCGCTGGAAACGCCGGGCCCCGGCGAGGTGTTTGCAGCGACGGTGCGGGCGATAGAAGATAAGGACATGCAGCGGCTGGAGCGTCTGTTTTCCGTGGTGGAGGCGCTTCCGGAAGCTGAAGCTGGCCTGACCTCCGCTTTCGGCTGGGTTTCCGCCCAGCATCTTCAGGGAACGGTCAGCAACCTCCTTTCATCGCCATCACCGTTTCACCGGCGGATCGGCATTACGGCTTGCGCCATGCACCGGGTTGACCCTGGCGCTGCACTCGATGCGGCCGTCAAGGACCCGAATCCCGCGCTGCGAGCCCGCGCGCTGCGAACATTGGGCGAATTGGGTCGGTGCGATACGTTGGCGGCGTTGCGCATCTCCCTGGATGACGAAGACGAGGGAGCACGCATGTGGGCCGCCTGGTCGGCGGTGTTGCTGGGGGATCGCGGCGCCGCACTGGAAAAACTGACTACCGTCACTCAACTGCCGGGGCCTTTGCGCGAACGGGCGATGCGCCTTGCACTGCGCGCGATGAATTTGCCGCACGCCCACGAACTACTTAAAGTCTTCGCCCACGATGCCAAGAACCTCCGCACGTTGATCCAGGGTACTGGCATCGCCGGCGATCCCACCTACGTGCCGTGGCTCATCAAGCATATGGAAGATCTCAAGGTGGCGCGCCTGGCCGGCGAATCCTTTACTTTCATTACCGGGCTTGATCTCGCTTACCTCGACCTTGAGCGCAAGCCGCCCGAGGGCGTGGAGTTCGGCCCGAATGACGATCCGAACGATGACAACGTGGGGATGGATGAGGACGACAGCCTGCCCTGGCCAGATGTGCCGAAGATTACTTCCTGGTGGGCGGCCAATTCGTCACGTTTCCAGTCGGGTGTACGGTACTTCATGGGCGACCCGGTCAATCGCGAGCACTGTCTCACCGTACTCAAGGGAGGCTGCCAGCGCCAACGCATTGCCGCCGCCCAGTACCTATGCCTGCTGCAACCGGGTACGCCGCTCTTCAACATCAGCGCGCCAGCCTGGCGGCAGCAGCGTTGGCTGGCTAAGATGGGTTGAAAGGCATGATCACACGGTACATATTTGCGGTCCTGGCTGTCGTATTTTTTATCCTGAGTGCGCAGGAACTGCTTCGTAGGGGAAGGCTGACGCCGGCAGGCAAGACTTGGGGGCTGATCGGGTTAATATTTGCTGCCGTTGCGCTGTGGCAGTGGATTTCCGTGACGCAACACTGACCCCGAAGCACCTGAGTGCTGGGATTTTGACACTAGCAAGCGAGAGGGGTCGAATGCCTCGCAACCGATCACCGGGAAATGCGGAGTGGTACTCCATCTGCTGGTTGATGCATTGAACGTCGGTATGTCCGGACATCGGGTTCTCCATGCTTCCTTGACGCGTATGGGGAAAATGGCGTAAGCCTCCGAATTCAGAAACTAGGAACTACTACCGATTTTTGCGAAGGTCTAGCATCCTTAGGAGTGGCCGCATCTCGAAGAGTTTCCGTCCTCCTACTCTTTTCCTGTTCTAGTAGGTCGATTCTATGTCGATATTGATCAATCTCGACTTCTTTGGCTTGCAAATCAGCACGCAGTTGCTTTAACTCAGTAACGCGAGTGCTGTTTTCCCGTTCTACTCTAGCTCGTTCGTCTTGAAGAGCTCTAGCTCTTGCAAGTTCGTTCCTTGCTTGCTCTAGCCTACCTTTCGCTACACCAGCCTCTTCGCCGTGTTTGGTTGTTTCCTCCATCAATTGACGGACGCGTTGTTCGAGTTTCGAAATAGCGGTGGCTCCCTGTTGAGCCTGTGAACGTAACCGCTCATTTTCGTCGGCAAGACTTGATAATTTCGCATTCAAAGTATCCCGTTGTTTGCGAATCTCCTCCAGTCGGCTTTCTGTCGCGGGGTCTCCACAGCCAGCCAAGCATAAGCCACCTGAAAATGAAGAGCTGCGATAGGGCGTTTGTTCGAATTTGTAATTCTTCTTGGCCTCTTCCTCGACGCCTTTGGCCACGAGTTGCAACATTTCGTCGATCTTTACTCCTGGTTTTGACAAATGTTGAAGAAGATGCTTGGTGAATAGCCCGTTTCTGCCTTCCCCATCCATGGCGCCGTGGTTTGGACCGGTCGCGTACACTAATATGGTTCCGACAGGTGGGTCGACCCGAGCCAACCCTTTTGCCATGAATGTCTGGCGAGCATTGGGAAATGGATTATCGCGGCAAGCATCAAGGACAACAATATTTGGTGCGCTTCTTGCCACCGCAAGCCCTTGGAGAAGATAGGCTAAATTAACCCCCTCGTAATCAACATCCGCTTCCGAAGTGATATCGGCCTCGATAGGCAGGAGGTAGTTCTGGTCATTTACCTGGACGCCATGTCCAGCATAATAGAAAAAACTCACTGTGCCAGGTGACAGCTCGGTCATGAATCGTCGGACCATTTCACGCAACTCGCGGCGCGTGGCTACATCCTGAGCACAGATGACTTCGAAGGAGAGCATCCGAAGTGAGCTGCACATGTCCTTGGCATCGTTACGAGGGTTGGCCAAACGGGTTAGGTGGCGATAATTCGAATTGCCAATTACCAATGCGATACGCTTCCCGTCGCCAGTTGTCTGATCGCCGCGCAGCGCGACGGTTGATGCATCAGCAATCTTGCGCAACATCATTTCATCAGCTATTGCAGGACTAACTAGCGTTAGAAAGAGCAACAGTGAAACGACAATAGAGTTTTCGCTAAAATGGAGCATGTCCGTTGATTGTTATAGATAATTGCCCTTACGCGAGCATGTGATTTGGGATTATGAACTTCTTTATGGAGAACTTAGATAAACAGAGAGATCGCTACAGGCTGCGCCGAAAATAGTCAAATCGGATAGAAAAATGTCCTTGATACTCTATTCATAGTCAGCGCTCGACTTTGTGTCCCGTGCGATAAGTCCATGTCACCGAGAGTCCTTGATTGGGTAGATCAAGAAGGAGTCTCGGTGCACGTAGTCCAATGAAATCAGAATACTCCAACTACATTTAGAACAAAGCCATCGGTGGTTGAACGGGTGTCTCTGGTCGAAATCGATATTGGAACCGTCGGAGCTGTGGGGAGGTAGGTTCCCAATGGAATGGAATTGACTGTTACAGATTGAGCTCGATATCCAGCTGACAGTACGACACCTTTCAAGAATTCGGAACCTGAGGCCCGAACAAGTTGATAACTAAGTCCAATTTCACCAATTTTGTAATCGGCGTCAAATTTGTCTTTTCCATTGGGGAGAGCGCTCTCCGTCGTTTCCCGCGCGAGCCCATAGGCAAAGCTACCATAGAGGGAAAGGCGATCTGCAATGGGGGCGCTCCCACTTACACCAGCGAGCAGACCCTTTAGCTTATAGCTACTAGCGATCAAATCTGATGCTCGATCTATGTCTGCCCTCTTATATCCGAGAGAAATCACCAATGTTGGCAGAATATAGTAGCCAATATTTATGTCATATTCTTTGCGCTTCACATCTGCAGCTAGCGCGCCACTAGTGGAATAAGAAGTCTCCGGAAAATAAACCAAAGTGCCAAGCCAATTGCCGTAGCGAAGTCCTACGATGGGCATCGGTACAAATTTGGTTTCCGATAGTACAGTCTGGTAATGATCACTTAGCTTCATCGATATCGGATCCAATGTCCGGGTAAGAACAGGAACATCCCAACGGCTTGCCCATGTTCGTACCCCGGCAAGAACAGTAACTCCCCCATCAGTGCTCGCGACTGTCCCGAGACTTTCACCGGGAAGGCTCTGATCAGAAGGTTGCGCAAATGCTGCGCCCGTCCCACCAAGCAAAGCTCCAACAAAAACTGAAAAACTTAGTAACGATTTGCTCCGCATTTTGATTCCCCTTGGATATGTTCAGTGAACCACCGATCATTCGGTAAGAGCTTAAATACCATATGCAATCGGCAAATTCAAATCTGGTGTACGTGTTGCGTCCAGAACCATTTTGCCCGTCCAGCGCAAGCTATTTGAGGTTGAAGGAGCGGGGCTGTCACGCGCGGCGTACAAGAGTGAGGCAGCGCGGGCTGACGGGGCGAATGCTTCTTAATTTCGAGTCGGCGGGCAACGAGTGAGGCGAGATGGCCAATGCTGCTTCACAACGCCAGTTTGACTCTAGGGACGATCCTACTCCTGATCCTCGACGCATAGATCTGGATCTGGAACGACGCATTCCAATTGACTTGGAGCAACCTTGCCACCCAGCGAACGTGTTCGACGCGCCGATTCTACTGCAGCGATCTGCTGGCCTTTGGGTAATAGCAGCCACATTCGCCCATTCTCCTTCATGCGGCTCGCTCTGGTTCGAGCAGACTCACCAAAACCCCAGAAGTAATCGGCGCGCACGGCTCCGCGGATCGCCCCCCCGGTATCCTGAGCAAACATCAACCGGTTCAATCCACCGCTCTTGCTTGACTCGGTTGCAGCTAGGAAGACAGGGAATCCGAGCGGGGTTGTACGGGGATCGACTGCTACCGAACGGCCGGCCGTCAGCGGGACGCCCAGCGCTCCAATGGGGCCGTCTGGTGTGTCGGGAATTTCCTGGAAGAACACGTAACTGGGATCGCTGCTGATCGCGGACGGCCAGGTTTGTCCTGCTGTGCTTCCATTGGTGGGACGCACAGTTAGCGGTTCGGAGACTGGCCGAAGCAATGCCGATGGTTTTGCAGCCGGCGCTTTCTTGGGCGCCTTACCGACGGCCTGGCCCGCCTTCCCTTCCAGTAAGGCGGCAATGACGGCGTCGACCTCAGGAGAACGATCCTGCTGTTTGGCGACCCCGTTTGTTGTATGTACAGACGGAGAAGCGGAGGCAGTGCTGCTTAGTTTGAAACCGCGGGTCAGGATTGGAGCGTCCTGCGAACTAGTCTCGTCGTCATCGATAACGATTTCACCTCCGATGCCGCGCGTACGGACACTCTTCGTCTTGCCACCGGAGGCAGTTACCGTTGGCGTAAACGCGTGACCGTTTTGTTCCCGATATGCGACCCGGAGAAGCTTTCCATCATCCAGACGAATCTTGCCCGATCCTTGAATCTGCATGGAATACAGCGCTGTGGGATTATCAGTCCAAGCCAGCACTCGGGCCGATGCGAGCCCACGGCGCTCAATTTCGGCGCGCGTGTAATAGGGAACGATGCGCTTGCCGTCCAGGCGCAGCCGAAGCTTCTTGTCGCGGATGTCAGGCTGGAAGTTGTCTATGTCCAGAGTGAGTAAGCCACCGCTGCCAGGGACTGCGTCTAGCACAGGGATAACATTGCGTCCGTCGATCCGGGCGGCTACCAGATTTCCCCGGCGCATGGGCGGCAATTTACGCATGTCGAGATAGAGCAAGTCATCGGGCAAGCCATATACCGGATAGATGTTGGGGTTGGCGTAAGTGCGGCTGCCAGAAAGAAGCGGCTCGTAGTAGCCGGTTATCACACCTGCGGCAGTTTGGTCGGTATTGCGAATCTGGTAGAGGAAGAATTCGTCTTCAAAGAATCGGTGTACGGATTCTTTAGACGAATTCAACCCGATTGCACGAGCGCACGGTCCCGCCCAAGCCGATTTCGTGCGCAAGGCAGCACAACTGCGCTGGAAGGCCTTCCAGGCGTCGCCCAAGTCATCTTCATCCCAACCCGGAAGGCGTGTCCATTTGGCTGGTTCGAAGTGCGCATAGCGAGTGCTAAATGCTACCGCAGTCCGAGATGCCGGGGATGAAGGCGGTGTTTCGGGAACTTCAAACGAAGGCGGAGCAGCAATTTGCGACGCTGAGTTACCGGCCTCCTTTTGCGGGGACTGCGTACATGCGCCAGTCATCAAGGAAAAGACAATTATTGCGACCGCACCCGACGTGGGTCGTGACGTTACCTGGAGCGGATGTGGCTGGCGATTTGACGCATCAAGTTTCGCCGATCTACTGAAGGCCAGCGAATCATTACTAGTGGCGCTTGGATTGTGTGCGCCGTTGCTTCTAGATACTGGCGAGGTCGCTCTCATAAATTTGGACAATGCGCTTACTCCCAATATGTTCCCGAAAAATGCAATCGGCACGACTTCAGTTAGAGCGGTGCCCGCAAGAATCGTTTTCCATTTTAGAAGAAAAGCTGAATTATGCAAAAGAAATACAAATTACTCCGATATAACCCGAATCAGCTATTATTTGGCGTAAAGCAAAATCCGTTTCCCGTCCACCAATCTGATGTCCCGTGTGAAGCCAGGGCTACAAACGGATTCTGCTTGATTCATAATTTGATCAACGTGGCATGCCGGGTCGTGATTTGCCGCGACTGTCGCCACGGGTGATGCGGTGAGGAGCGAACGATGATTGTCATTCGGGCTTTAACTAACAACGGTATTCCGTGTACGGAGCAGTTGTCTGCCGAGTTCGACGAGACCGGTGGCAGCATTGGGCGGGCGGCCAACAACCAATTTGTTCTGCCAGACAATGACCATCTGATTTCACGTATTCAGGCGACAATTGCGTTCCGTAACGGCGGCTATGTTCTGATTAGCCAAGGTGTGAATCCGGTTCACCTTAACAATCGCCCAATCGACAATGGAAACTCGGCAACACTTTCCGATGGTGACGAATTGCTGATTGGTGGATACACATTGAAGGTTGAAACCGGCTCAGCGGATAAATCCACAGCAGCAGCCGGTCAGCCTGTCGATGATCCGCTTGCCTTGTTTGGGAACGCTAGTGTGTTGAAGAGCGATCCATTCGGTGGATTGTTGTCGCCAGAGCCAGCCACGCCACCGCCCAGCTCCTCGCCAGCCTACGTGCAGCCGTCGAATTTGAGCGGGAAGGTCGTGCAATCTATTCCGAGTGCGCCGAAAGGCGAGAGCAGACTCATTCCTGAGGATTTCGATCCTTTCGCAGATCCATTTGCACAAAAGCCGCCGCCCGATTCAGCCGCCTTGGGCGGGCTACCAAGCGATTTCGACCTTCGTGAAGGCGCGCAGCAGAGCATTGATACTCTGTTCGGATTAAAGCCAACGAGCGGGCACAGCCCCTTCGCCGGCACGCCGTTGGAGGAATCTTCACATCGAAAGAATGAGCTTGTTGGTTCCAATCAGCTCCTGGATTTTGCTGGCTCGTCTTCGGCATCAGCGCATGGATCGATTCCTGATCAAGTGCATGAAATCAATGCAGCCTTCCAGTCGCCCCGAGCAATATTCGAAGGAGAACAGAAAGGAGAGCCGCGCGCCACGCAATCTAACGCAGACGGAGCGTTCTTCCTCTCTTGGGAAAGCGAGAATCGGTGCGGTGAGACAGAGGTATCGAGGACGATCATGCAGCCGGCCTGGGCTTCGGCACCACATACGACCGATCATCCTGATATGGCTTCCGGCAATGCATCCACCGTATTTGCAGTACCCCTGATTGCACCAGACGCAGCGGAACCGAAAGCTGACGCGCCAATCGATATCGAAATGACCGCAGCTGATGCTCCTGCAGGCCAAACGGGTATCGCCAATCAAGTGCCCACCAAAGACCTTAACTTGCGCGAAACGCAAGAAGTAGGTGAATCCGTTGTGGCGACAAGCGTGGGTGTTGAGGCAGCAAGATTGGCAACTGACCAAGCGCTATTGCGAAGCTTTATTGCTGGCTTAGGCACTCCCAACCTTGTGATTCCTCAGGGCATGACGCCGGAATTGATGGAACAGGTGGGGCATCTGCTCCGGGCGGCCACTCAGGGCACACTGGATTTGTTGCTGGCTCGTGCGATGACCAAGAGCGAAATGCGAGCGTCTGTAACCATCATTGCTGGTATTGATAACAACCCCCTCAAGTTTTCACCAAATGTTGATATTGCATTGGCGAATCTTCTCTGCCCTCATCCAGGCCGAGGGTTCATGCCGCCGGTAGAGGCGATGCAGGATGCCTATGACGACTTGCGATCGCACCAGTTTGGATTCATGGCTGGCATGCGGGCTGCATTGGCGGGCGTATTGCGGCGATTTAATCCGGAAAGTCTGGAAAAGAGACTTAAGGAGAATCGCGTACTCGACAACCTCGTGCCCATGAGTCGAAAAGCTAAGCTTTGGGAACTGTTTGCAGAGCGCTATGAGCAAATCTCGGTGGAGGCGGAAGAGGATTTTCACACGCTTTTCAGCAAGGAATTTCTGAGCGCCTATGAAGAACAGATAACGCGCTTGTCCAATTCGGATGAGAGGAAGGCGTAGCATAGCAGGCCTGTCAGAGGAGATCATCATGCAGATTGAGATCGCGGTCCTATCCAAACCCGGCGGTCGGGAACGCAATGAGGATGCCTGTGGATACTGGACGTCGGAGGACGCCTGTTGCTGGGTTTTGTCGGATGGCCTCGGCGGGCACGGGGGGGGAGACATAGCCTCAAAACTGGTGGTGAGTACGATTCTGCATGGATTTGCAGCAAAGCCATTGGTTGATGGCGTCAATGTAACCAAGTTGCTAGATCAAGCAAATAGTACTGTATTGCAGGAGCAGAAAGCGCAACCACGTATCGGTGATATGCGGGCAACGGCGGTAGTGCTGGCGATCGACAGCAAGAATGCCAGCGCAATATGGGGGCATGTCGGCGACAGCCGACTATATTGTTATCGTAGCGGCCAGCTTGCAGTGCAAACTCGTGATCATAGCGTCCTGCAGGGCTTGGCAGATGCATGCAAAATCGACTCAGAGTCATTGCGTGGTAACCCGCAACGCAACGTGTTGTTGTCAGCGGTGGGATCCGACGAGGAATATCGCCCCACCGTTTCCGAACAACCAATGCTGATTCGAGCGGATGACGTATTTCTGCTATGCAGCGACGGATTGTGGGAGTATGTGGACGAGTCCATGATGCTGCGCATGCTTGCAGCCAGTTCGACGCTTCAGGAATGGCTTGTGAAAATGGAAACTGAATTGCTTCAGCGAGCGTCGAAGGGACACGACAACTACAGTGCGCTTGCGGTACGGTTGTCAGAAGATTGCAGTGGAAACCCGTAACTTGTCCGAGGGAAGTGTGTCTGCATCGCGATATTTTACCTATTTTGGAAAACGTAATGGTTCCATTGGATCTTTATGGCGATGCGATGCGCATGGTTTGGAGTTCATCGTAGATATTCAATTGTTGACTTTGAAAGGAGTGGCGAAATGAAGCTGCATAAGATATTAGTGGTTGCTATGTGCGCGGCATTGCCGGCAATTGCCTATAGCGATGATGACAAAGTTCTGAAAGGTCGGGAAATCACGGAGTCTGCGTTGATCGATGCGCTAACGCCCGAGGCTGGTGCAACGCAAACTCGACGCATGCGAAGTATTCGTGTCGGCCCTGACCTGAAGGCAACACCAACCCCCGTAGCAAAGCAGGCCAGCGCGTCCTTGCTGATTACCTTCGAGACCGATTCGGAAGTACTGGCTCCGCAAGCGAAGTCATCATTGGATGTCGTTGCACGAGCACTGGCCTCAGACAAGTTGGCCGATTTCAGGTTCTTGGTTGAGGGGCATGCCGACCCTAGAGGTGGGCATGAACATAATATGCAATTGTCCCAAGCACGAGCAGAGAGCGTGGTGAATTACCTTTCTGCAAAACACGGTATTAGTCGCGAGAGGCTGAAGCCGGAGGGCAAAGGGGACACAGAATTGAGGAATACGGTCAAGATCGATGCGGCTGAAAACCGTCGAGTAACCATCAAGCGAATCGAGTAACTGCCGCGTTTTATCTAATTTGCAGCTTCACCCTTTGAGGGCGCTTAGCACGGAGGGAAATAGCAATGGGAGATTTTCCTCGGATTGTCTATGGCGCTAGCTGTGATCCGGCGCCTTGATGAATTTCAGGTTGCTACTGAAGTGGGAATAACTAGGCGACTTTGTTCGCTGGATCGTTCGGCAAGCGGCTTTGCATCGATACCGATCAATCTCGACTTCCTTGGCGCGTAACGCAGCACGGAGTTGCTTTAACTCGGAAACGCGCGTGCCATTTTCCCGTTCAACTCTTGCCCGTTCTTCTTGAAGTACTCGTGCTCTCGCAAGTTCGTACCTTGCTTGCTCTAGCCGACTTTGGCTACCTCAGCCTCATCCCCGTGTTTGCTGGTTTCCTAAGTCAGTTGGCGTACGCGTTATTCGAGTTTCGAATCTTCATAGATTCGGAAATTGGCAGGTAGTTAGCGATTCTGCCAGAGCCATTGCCGACAGCCATGCGGCTTGCTAATGTTTATTTCTGCAAATCCGAATTGATGGTTGCTGCTCCGGTTGCCGGTTCACCAAACATGGAGTGTCATGATGTTCCGCTTCATTGCCTGCTTTCTCGCGTTTGCCTTGGCCGAGGGTTCGCTGCAGGCGGCTTCCGATGTGCCGAAAGCCCCGATCCTGCGCATTGAGACCGGGGGCCACTTGTCGCCGATCACCCGGATCAGCAGCGATGCCGAGGGCAATTGGGCGGTGACTTCCTCGGAAGACAAGACCGCCCGCCTCTGGGATTTGCGCAATGGCCATCAGTTGTCTGTCATGCGCCCGCCGCTAGGTGGCGAAAGCATTGGCGCCCTCTATGCCGCAGCGATATCGCCGGATGGGCGGCAGGTGGCGCTGGGCGGCAATGCGGCATTTGATACGAAGACGCATGCCCTTTATCTTTTCGATCGTGCCACCGGCAATCTGCCGCCGAAGGCGACTCTGTCAGGGATCGAGTCGCCGATCATGCAACTGGCCTGGTCGGTCGATAGCCAACTGATCGCGGTTGGCCTGCGGCAAGACGGGCTGCGGGTGTTCAGGCGCAATCTCACCTTTGTCGGGAGCGATCCCGAATACAACGATGCCATCTATGGCGCTGCCTTCTCGCGCGACGGTCGATTGGCCGTGGTCAGTCTCGACGGTTCGCTGCGCCTCTACCGGGTCGGTAAGAGTGGCCTAGAAAGATTAGCCCGCAAGCAGATGCCGGGCAAGCCCTATGGCGTCGCCTGGTCGCCAGATAGTAGCCAGTTGGCTATCGGTTTGCAGGATGCGGCGCAGGCGGTGGTGCTCTCGGCCAGCAATCTGACTGTGCTGCATACGGCGGAGGGCGGGAGCGGCGGAAACCTCGGGAGGGTCGCCTGGTCAGCCGATGGCCAAACTCTGTATGCGGCGGGCAGCGTGGTTCGTGACGGACGCTTCGCCATCCTTGCCTTTGCTGGCGGTGGGCGCGAACCAGCGCGGGTGCTGGGCAGTTTCGGCAACACGGTTACCTCCCTCGCCGCAAATGCCAACGGGCTGGTTGCGAGTTCTGCCGAACCGGCCTGGGCCGCATTCGATGCTTTGGGCTCCGCCCGACTAAGCATCGGGCCACAGATTGGCGATTTTCGTGATGCAGGTGATGCTTTCCGGCTTTCCACCGATGGTCAGGTTGTGGCTTTCCCGATGCTGTTCGCTGGCAAGACGCCGCTTGTTTTCAACTTCTTCAGTGGTGAATTGCGCGCTGCGAACGCTCCTGGCTATACGCGGCCGGCGAAAATCCCCAGCGATCTCAAAGGCTGGAAAAATTCGCCGACGCCGGTCTGGAATGGCCGGCCTCTGGCGTTGAGTCCTGGCGAGTTGTCGCGGAGTGCGGCCATGGCGCCGGACGAGATGCGGCTGGCGCTGGGAACAGAATGGTATCTGCGGCTCTTTGCAGCCGATGGCAGCCAATTGTGGGAGAGGCGGACGTCTGGGGCTGTCTGGGCCGTCAATATCAGCGGTGATGGTCGCTGGGTGGTCGCCGCCCTCGGCGATGGCAGTCTGCGCTGGTATCGTCTGGCCGATGGGCAGGAGCAACTGGCCTTGTTTGTCCATGGCGACCGTGAGCGCTGGATCATCTGGACGCCCTCCGGCTATTACGACACTGCCATGGGGGCGGAGGGTCTGGTCGGTTGGCATGTTAACCGGGGCTTCAACCAGTCGGCCGACTTCTTCTCGGTCGGTCGTTTCCGCGATCACTTTTACCAGCCCCTGGTGATCCAGCGGGTGATGCAACTGGCCGACGAGACGGAGGCTGTGCGGACGTTCCGCGCTGAAATGGCGATGCTGGATAACAAGACTGTCGCGGCAGCCCAAGTTGCCGCAGCGCCTCCGCCAGTCGTCGATGCTTTGCCGCCGGTGATCGAACTGCAGAGCGAACGTGGCATGCTGACGGGGGATGTTCTGGTGCCAGTGCGCTATGTCGTACGCACGCCGGGTAATGCCCCGCTGAAGGAGGTCAAGTTCCGCGTTAATGGCAAACTGGAACGCAATATCAAGACTCGTTCGACGCGCTCCATTGAAGGGCAGGTGTACGAGGCGCTGGTGCCCGTGCCTCCCAAAGACTCGGAAATCATGTTGATTGCCGAGAACCGCTTCGCCAAGTCGGAGCCTGTCAGTCTTACCGTCAGGCGCCCCGTGAACGCGGCTGGCAAGGCACCGTATATCGAACGCTACGAAACGCTTTACATGCTGATCGTTGCCGTCAACAAGTACCCTGGTGAGAATGCGCTCCTCTTGCCGGTCAAGGATGCCTCGGACTTCCACCGTCAAATGAGTCGTGTCGCCAATCCGCCGCCCGGCAAGCAGCGCCTGTATGAGCATTTGGCGGTCAAAATGCTGCTCGATGAAGGGGCGACGCAGCAAAATATTCGGGAGGGCCTGAAATGGTTGCGCGACAACGTCAAGGAAAAGGACGCCGGCGTGATCTTCCTGGCTGGGCATGGCATGTCGCAGGAAAACTCCTACTACTACGTGCCCTATCGTCGGTCGGATATCGGCCGCCAGGTCAACTGGGTTGCCGGCGGCGAAATTGTCGATACCCTGCAAAGCCTGCCCGGACGGGCGATGTTCTTCCTCGATACCTGCCACTCCGGGGCGCTGGCCAATCAGGCGAGTGTGGCGGGGACGGTAAATCAGGTCAATGACGAACGGGGCGTTATCGTCTTCGCCTCGGCAACGGCCAGGGAAATGGCCCAGGAGACCGACGAGTGGGGTAACGGGGCATTCACCAAAGCACTCATTGAGGGCTTGCGCGGTGAAGCGGAAGACCCGCGTGACAAACTGATTTACCCGACCACGCTGAAACGCTACGTAACGCGCCGCGTGCGTGATTTGACGGATAATCAGCAACGACCATATGTTAGTGACCACGGTGTCGACGATCCGATTGCGGTCGTGGTCAAATAATATTTTTAGGGGGTATCCATGAATATCAGCAGCATCAAACGGCCGCTGGCCGCCGCTGTCGCGGGCATCTTCCTGTTGTCGGCCTGTGCGACCAATCCGGATGGTTCATACAAGATGGATGGCAAGGCTGCCGGTGCCTTGATCGGCGCCGCTGCCGGATGTGCAGTCGGGGCCGCCGCCAAGGGGGCGCAGGGTTGCGCAGTCGGGGCTGCCGTCGGTGCGGCGGCGGGCTTTCTGATCGGCTGGTATTTCGAATCCAAGAAAATTGCCGATGCCAAGCAGGTCAATGACGAATACGAACAGCAGAGCAGAGCCAAGGGCAAAGGCAAGGCGGAGTCAGTGCCGAAGAATGAAATCGTGCCGGCCAAATTCGAGAGCAAGGTGACGTCGGCGGCCCCGGATCAGTCAGGGCAGAGGGAAATTCAGGTGACTTCCAATACCGATCTGGTCGGATATGGCGACACGGTTCCGGAATTGCAGCAGAAGTACGCCATCTACGACGAAAAAAACACGCTCGTCGAAGAAAAGACCGAGAAGCTGGCGGCGGTAGATGGTGCCGGGAGTTACCAGACGAAATCGAAATTCAAGCTGCCAGCTGATGCCAGGGGCAAGAAATACACGGTGAAAACGACACTGGTCTCTAACAACAAGACCTACAAGGAAAACACCTACAAGGTGACTGTGCGCGACGGCCAGCTTCTGATGCTGGCCGCCCTTTAACTGCGCTATTGCTTGGCCGCTCGTGGCAGGCCGCCTGAAGGCTTGCTGCCGTAGGCCGCAGTCTTCGGATAGCCGGCCAGGTCGAGCAGATGTTATAGGCGCCGGCTTCGACCCCGCGGAAGCGCTGATTGCCGACCTTGAGCGAAGGTACGCAGCTGTCGCCGACCAATTGCTTCAACTCTTCGGAAAGTAATCTATATGACCAATGCGATTGAATGGGTAAAAGGAGTCTGCAGAAATTTCCAAGAATCGTGGCTCGTTTCTGAGCGACGAGGCGATGATGAAACTGTTCTACTTGGTGCTACGCAGCATCAGTCAGAAATGGACTATGCCCATTCGGGATTGGAAGGCAGCGCTAACCCGATTTAATATCCAGTTCGAAGATCGGATGAACAACTTTGGCTCAGAAACGCACGTGCTGTTTTCCCGTTCAACTCTTGCCCGTTCGTCTTGAAGTGGTCGTGCTTTTGCAAGTTCGTTCCTTGCTTGCTCTAGGCGCCTTTGCGCTACCCCAGACTCTCCCCCGTGTTTGCTGGTTTCCTCTGTCAGTTGGCGGACGCGTTGCTCGAGTTTCGATATGGCCGCAGCCCCCGCTTAAGCCTGCGAACGTAGTCGCTCATCTTCGTCGGCAAGACTCGACAATTTTGCATTTAGCGTATCCCGCCGTTTACGAATATCCTCCAATCGGCTGTCTGTCTCAGGGTCTCCACAGCCAGCCAAACGAGCGTCGGCGGATTCACGGGAATATGCAATCGATGGCGAACTTAATCCCTTCCCTTTCTTAATGAAAGCCAATCAGCGGCTTGAATGCTTCTCTATGGTGTTTGATAATGGCCTCTTTAGACGCGATCAGTAATCTTCGTACTCCAGCAACAAAAAATGCGGGTATTAAAGCGGGTATCGAATGGGTTTAATTCTGATTGGCAGTATATAAAACAATAGGATAGGCAATTTATGCTGCTGATGATCGATAACTACGACAGCTTTACCTACAACATCGTCCAGTACCTCGGTGAACTGGGTCAGGATGTGAAGGTTTTCCGCAATGACGAAATTACGGTTGACGAAATTGCCCGCCTGAATCCCGCGTATCTGGTGATTTCGCCGGGCCCCTGTGCGCCGGCGCAGGCCGGTATTTCACTGGCCGCGATCAAGGCGTTTGCCGGCAAGATTCCGCTGCTCGGCGTTTGCCTTGGTCACCAGGCCATCGGCGAAGCCTTTGGCGGCAGGATCGTGCACGCCAAACAGTTGATGCATGGCAAGGTTTCGCCTGTCCACCACAAGAATGTTGGCGTTTTCAAGGGCTTGCCCAACCCGCTGACCTGCACCCGTTACCACTCGCTGGCCATCGAACGTGAATCGCTGCCCGATTGCCTGGATGTCACCGCGTGGACCGACGACGGCGAAATCATGGGGGTCCGCCACAAGACGCTGGCCGTTGAAGGCGTGCAGTTCCACCCTGAATCCATTTTGACCGAACGCGGTCACGACCTGCTCAAGAACTTTCTGGACGAATTCAAGCAATGACCCCGCAAGCCGCCCTGCAGCGTGTCATCGAACACCGCGAGATTTTTCATGACGAAATGATTTCCCTGATGCAGCAGATCATGAGTGGCGAAGTCACGCCGGTCATGATCGCCGCCATCATCACCGGCCTGCGGGTCAAGAAGGAGACCATCGGCGAAATCGCTGCGGCGGCCACCGTCATGCGCGAGTTGTCGACGAAGGTCCACGTGCCTTATGACCATCGGTTTGTCGATATTGTCGGAACCGGTGGTGATTCGGCGCACACCTTCAATATTTCCACCGCCTCGATTTTTGTCGCTGCTGCTGCTGGCGCCAAAGTCGCCAAGCACGGCGGGCGCAGCGTGTCGTCCAGTTCCGGCAGTGCAGACGTGCTCGAAGCGCTCGGGGCCAACATCATGCTGTCGCCCGAGCAGGTGGCTGCCTGCGTCGAACAAACCGGCATCGGTTTCATGTTCGCACCCAACCATCACAGTGCCATGAAGCACGTTGCGCCGGTACGCCGCGAAATGGGCATCCGGACGCTATTCAACATTCTAGGCCCGCTGACCAATCCGGCCAGCGCGCCGAATACGCTGATGGGCGTCTTTCATCCGGATCTCGTCGGCATTCAGGTTCGTGTCATGCAGCGATTGGGGGCTGAACGGGTACTGGTCGTGCATGGTCGCGACAATCTGGACGAGATTTCACTCGGTGCGGCCACCCTGATCGGGGAGCTGAAAGACGGTGAAGTAACGGAGTATGAAGTTCACCCGGAAGATTTCGGCTTGCAGATGATGTCCTTGCGCAACCTGCGTGTCGGTAGCGCCGAAGAGTCCAAGTCCATGCTGCTCGGCGCCCTCGCGAACAAACCGGGGGCCGCCCGCGAAATAGTCTGCCTGAACGCGGGGGCCGCCCTGTATGTTGCCAAC
>WBZU01000424.1_pt1 | contig 37055 bp, 32 predicted proteins | sample 5204311 | NCBI WGS metagenome assembly WBZU01 (sample SAMN12344359, study PRJNA552823) | activated sludge metagenome | biome: Activated sludge suspended growth; feature: Nitrification reactor; material: Wastewater; isolation source: activated sludge from nitrification reactor of wastewater...
GCGCTTGATGTCCTGCGCGTGCGCGCGCGAGTACTGCTGGATGTCCTTGAACTTGCCGCCCTTGTCGCGGACGGCGTAGAGCTTCTTGCCCTTGCTGCTGTACATCACGGTGCGTCTGGCCATGCGACCTCCTGTCCGGGGAACCCTGTCTGCCGCCGGACGTCGCGCCCGGCGCCCTCGGCCGATGTTCTCGTCGCGCGCCCGCGTCGGCCACGCGGATCGCGCTGTCCAATACGAACAACCTGCGTCGCCGGCGACGCCGCATCCATAGTCGGACCATGCCACTCGCCGGAAACCTCGCACGAATTGAGCGGCGCGACGCGCCGCTTCAATTCGTGCAGATAGTCCGGCGGGGCCCCGGCCTCGATCGCGCGCGCGTGGCGCACGCCTCTCCGCCGGGGACACGCAGGACTATCAGACCTTGTAATAGCGCTCCGCCCGCTTCTGCGCCCGCTCGGCCGCCTCCTTCGGCGACTTCGCGCCCGACGCCGCCTCCGCGACCATGTTCACGATGATGAAGTCCGCGAGCGCGCCCGCCGACGCGTAGCCCATCTTCCCCGCGTAGCCCGACGGCAGCATGATCTTCATCGAGTCGCGGTACGGGATCGACTTCGGATCCGCCCAGACCGGGTGCTTCTCGTACACGGTGAGCGCCGGCGTCACGTACCCGATCGACGCGGTGAGCCACGGGCTCACCTGATCCTCCTCCATCATGAAGCGGAGGAACTCCTTCGCCGCCTTCGGGTACTTCGAGTACCTGAAGATCATCTGGTTGAAGAACAGGTTGAACTCGGTCGGCCGGCCCACGGGCCCGATCGGGAAGTTCGCGTGGTTGATGTCGGCCGTCATCTCCCTGATCTTCGCGTCGGCCGAGGTCTTCGCCGCGTAGTAGACCGAGATCCCGTTCGCGGTGAGGCCGAGCTGCCCGTCGAGGAACGCCTTGTTGTTGTTCGGGTCGAGCCACGACAGCGTGCCGGGGACGAACGTGCCGTAGAGCTCCTTGCCGTATTCCAGCGCCTTGATCGTCTCGGGGCTGTCGATCACGACCTGGTTCTTCTCGTTGACGAGCTTGCCGCCGAACGCCCAGACGAGCCAGTGCGTCCACGTGTTGCCGTCGCCGGTCGCGTTGCCGAGCGCGAACCCGCCCGGCATCCCCTTCTCCTTCAGCCCCTTCATCAGCGCGAGGAAGCCGTCGGTGTCCTTCGGCACGCCCTGGAAGCCCGCGGCCTTGACCGCGCTCTCGCGGTAGACGATCGCGTTGCCCGCGCAGCCCAGCGGCACGCCGATCCAGCGCTTGCCGTCCGGCCTCAGGTACTGATGGCACACCGGGTACCAGCCGCCGTACTTCTTGCCGAGGTACTCGCAGACGTCGGTCACGTCGACGAGCTTGTCCGGGTAGAGGTTCGCGTCGTCGTTCGTCGACAGGATGATGTCGGGGCCCGCGCCGGTGTTCGCGGCGACCGCGGCCTTCGGGCGCACGTCCTCCCAGCCCTCGTGGTCGACGCGCACCTCGATGCCGGTCTTCTCGGTGAACTTCTTCACGTTCGCCATGTACGCGTCTTCGTCGCCCTGCACGAAGCGCTTCCAGCGCAGCACGCGGAGCTTCGCGCCTTTCTCGGGCGCGTTGCTCCACTGCGCGTGCGCGCTGCCGGCCCAGACGAACGGACCGGCCGCCGCGCCCGCAGCCGCCGCCGCGGACGTCTTCAGGAAATCGCGACGCTTGAACTTGCTCATGGTCTGGCTCTCCTCCTCGGGGTGGGTCGCTTCGGGTGCGGCCGTCGTGAAACGCGGGTCAGGCGGCGAGACGCTCGCCCGTCCCCGCGTCGAAAAGGTGCGCCCGGCTGGCGTCGGGCCTGAGCCCGACGCGGTCGCCCGGGCGGCACGCGACACGGTCGCGCAGCACCGCGATCACGTCCTGCGCGCCGACGCGGCAGACGACCTGCGTGTCGGCGCCGGTCGGCTCGACGACGACGACCTCGCCGGGCAGCCCGGCCGACGGGTCGACGAGCGCGAGGTGCTCGGGCCGGATGCCGTAGAGCACCTCGCGCCCCTCGCCGGTCGCCGCCGGCGCGGGGACCGACGCGCCGGACGCGAGCGCGATCGTCGCGCCCGCGCCCGTGCCGCGCGCCACGCCGGCGAGCATGTTCATCGCCGGCGAGCCGATGAAGCCCGCGACGAACGTGTTCGCGGGGCAGTCGTAGAGATCGAGCGGCGCGCCGATCTGCTCGACGATGCCGTCGCGCATCACGACGATCTTGTCGGCCATCGTCATCGCCTCGATCTGGTCGTGCGTGACGTAGATCGACGTGGTCTTGAGCCGCTGATGCAGCTCGCGGATCTCGGTGCGCATCGCGACGCGCAGCTTCGCGTCCAGGTTCGACAGCGGCTCGTCGAACAGGAACACCTGCGGGTCGCGCACGATCGCGCGGCCCATCGCGACGCGCTGGCGCTGGCCGCCGGAGAGCTGGCGCGGGTAGCGGTCGAGAAGCGCGGGAAGGCCCAGGATCCCGGCGGCGCGGTCGACCTTGCGCGCGATCTCGTCCTTCGGCGTCTTCGCGAGCATGAGCGCGAACGACATGTTGTCGCGCACCGTCATGTGCGGGTAGAGCGCGTAGTTCTGGAACACCATCGCGACGTCGCGCTCCTTCGGGGGAACGCGGTTGACGACGCGGTCGCCGATGCGGATCTCGCCCTCGCCGATCTCCTCGAGGCCGGCGATCATCCTGAGCAGCGTCGATTTGCCGCAGCCCGACGGCCCGACGAGCACGCAGAACTCGCCGTCCGCGATCGAGACGTCGACGCCGCGGATCACGTGGGTCGAGCCGAAGTGCTTGTGCACGGACGCGATGTCCACCGCGGCCATGAAGCTCCTCCTCGCCCGTCGTGGCTGTCGCGCCGCGGGCCCGGGCGGAGGGCCGCGCGACGTCGGTGCGCTACGGCTTCCTCGTCCCCTTCGTCACCACGTAGTCGGGACGGCCGGTCGCGAGCCAGGTCACGAGGTTCTGCGCCGCCTTGCGCCGCAGCTCCCGCTCCGACTCCACCGAGTAGAACGCCGAGTGCGGAGTCAGGATAACACGCGGATGCATCGCGAGACGCGATCCGGCGGGCGCCGGTTCGACCGGCAACACGTCGAGCGCGAGGCCGGCGAGCGCGCCGCGATCGAGCGCGTCGAGCGCCGCGTCGACATCGAGCACCGCGCCGCGCGCGGTGTTCACGAGATAGCCGCCGTGGCGCATGCCGGCGAGCACGCGCGCGTCGATCATGCCCCGCGTCCCGGCGGTGAGCGGCACGTGCAGCGAGACGACGTCGGCTTGCGCGAACACCTCCTCGAGGTTGCCGCGCTCGACGTAGGCCGGGAAGTCGCCGTCGATCAGGTACGGGTCGGACGCGACGACGCGCCGGAACAGGTTGCGCGAGACGTGCGCCATGCGCTTGCCGATGCGGCCCAGCCCGACGATGCCGAGCGTGAGCTCGGATGCGCGCTTCACCGGGCCGGCGGACGTGTAGTGCCAGCGCCCGGAAGTGACGTCGCGGTGCCACGCGACGATGTTCCGCACCAGCGCGAGCGCCATCGCGAGCGCGTGCGTCGCGACCTCGCCGACGCCGTAGTCCGGCGAGTTCGCGACCCAGACGCCGTGCTTCGCGCAGCCGTCGGTGTCGACGGTGTCGTAGCCCGCGCCGATGCGGCTCACGATGCCGAGGCCGGGGAGCGACGCGACGACGCGCTCGGTGATCGGCGCGTACTGGAGCAGGATCCCGCTCGCGCCCTTCGCGGCGCGGATCACGTCGTCCTCGGTCCTGCACTGCGCGACGTCGAGCTCGATGCCGTGGCGCGCGAAGAGATCGCGCTCGAGCGCGATGTCGGGGAAGTCGTTGTCGGCGAAGAGGATCCGGGGCATCGGGCGGACCGACGGACGGGGCGGGACCGCGGCATCTTGCCGAGCGCGTCGGAACCGGTCAAGCGGCCCGGCCGCCTCCGCGGCCGCCGACACGAGAGCCGCGCGGTCCCGCCGCGGCGGGACCGGCGCCGGTCGAGGCGCGGCGCCGGGTCAGGCGCGCTTCGCCATCCGCGAGAGCACGTCGCGCAGCACGACCGCCTGGTTGCGCTCCTCGTCCTTCGCGCCGTACACGAGCGTGAGCGGCCCCTTTCCGGCGGCGTCCAGCAGCTGCCGCAGCCGGTCGCGCTGCGCGGGCGCGGCGAGCTCGGCGCGATAGCGCTCGCGGAAGCCGTCCCAGCGCTCCGGATCGTGCCCGAACCACTTCCGCAGCGCGTCGCTGGGCGCGACCTCTTTGGCCCATTCGGCGAGCGCGAGCGTCTCCCGGCTGCGCCCGCGCGGCCAGACGCGGTCGACCAGCGCGCGATAGCCGTCGCCGGTCGCCGCGTCGTCGTACGCACGCTTGATCGATATCTTCATCGCTCTTCCTCCGTGCGAGGTCACAGGAGGCGCCCGACGCGCTCGCGCAGCGCCGGCACCAGGAGCCGCTCGAACCAGGCGTTGCGCGCGAGCCACGGCTGGTTGCGCGGCGACGGGTGCGGCAGCGGAAAATGCCGCGGCGCGTATTCGCGCCACGCGCGAACGGTCTTCGCGAGCGTGTCCTTGCGGCGCGCGCCCAGGAAGTGCTGCTGCGCGTGCCGGCCGACGAGCAGCGTGAGCTCGACGCGCGGAAGCGCGGCCAGCAGCAGGTCGAGCCACAGACGGGCGCACTCGCGCCGCGGCGGCAGGTCGCCGCCCGCGCCGCGGCCCGGGTAGCAGTAACCCATCGGGATGATCGCGATGCGCGATGCGTCGTAGAACGCGTCCTCGCCCGTCCCCATCCAGGCGCGCAGGCGCGCGCCGCTCGCATCGTCCCAGGGGACGCCGCTGGCGTGCACGCGCGCGCCGGGCGCCTGCCCGACGACGAGCACGCGCGCGGTCGCGCCCGCCTGCAGGACCGGGCGGGGGCCGAGCGGCAGCTGCCCCTCGCACGCGCGGCAGCCGCGCACCGCGGCGAGCAGCGCGCCGAGCGTGGGGTAGGTGGTCGTCGTCACGGGGACCTCGACGCGCTCGCGCAACGTCGACCCGCACGGGCCCGGGAACTTCGCCGGCGCGATCCGCTCGAATTTGGACGAAGCGCGAACGCCCGGGTTCCCGGGACGCGCGGCGCCGCCGAAGCGGGACACCGGGCGCACGCATCGCCGCGTGGCGGGATGCGCCATTCTACGCCGGCGGAGTGCATCAGGAGCCGCGATGCAAGCATCCGATTATGATATATCAGGCGGGACGGGCGGACGGAGGGCGTCGCCCGGGCGCGAAGCCTCGCGCGCGCGCCCGCGCATGACGCCCCCGGAGCGGTAGGCCATGCCGCGCCGGCGCGCCCCCGCGACGAGAAAGGTTGCCTCCCTGCCGGCGCACGACCGCGTCGTGCTGGTGCTGCAGGGCGGAGGCGCGCTGGGCGCCTACCAGGCCGGCGTCTACGAAGGGTTCGCCGAGGCCGGGATCTTCCCCGACTGGGTCACCGGCGTCTCGATCGGCGCGATCAACGCGGCGCTCATCGCCGGCAACGCGCCCGAGCACCGGATTCCGCGCCTGAGGGAGTTCTGGAACCGCGTCTCGTCGGGACCCGTGTTCCCGCTTCCGCCGGACATCGATCCGTGGCGGCTCGCGTTCGGCAGCGCCAGCGCGACGACCGTCGCCACCCTCGGCGCGCCCGGCTTCTTCACGCCGCGCGTGCCCGGGCCGTTCTTCGCGCCCCGGGACACGCCCGAAGCGCTGTCCGTCTACGACACGTCGCCGCTGCGCGACACGCTGACCGAGCTCGTCGACTTCGACCTCGTGAACGCCCGCGCCGTTCGCCTGTCGGTCGGCGCGGTGAACATCCGCACCGGCAACTCGGTCTATTTCGACAGCCACGACCCGGGCCTCGCGTTCGGCCCGGAGCACGTCATGGCGAGCGGCGCGCTGCCTCCCGGATTCCCTCCCGTGACGATCGGCGGCGAGCCGTACTGGGACGGGGGCCTCGCCTCGAATTCGCCGCTCTGGTACGTGCTCGACGACGATCCCAGCCTCAACGCGCTGATCGCGCAGGTCGACCTGTTCAGCGCGCGCGGCGAGATGCCGCGGAACCTGGACGAGGTGCTCGAGCGCGCCAAGGACATCCAGTACTCGAGCAAGACCCGCTTCAACACCAACCGCGTCAAGGAGCTCGAGGACCTGCGCGTGGCGCTGCGTCGCGTGCTGGAGACGCTGCCCGCGCGCGCGCGGGCCGGCCGCGACGTCGAGCTCCTGACCGCGGCGATGCGCGGCCGCCGGCTCTCCGTCGTGCACCTGATCAACCGCCGGACCCGGCACTCGTCGCAGGCGAAGGACTACGACTTCGCCCGGTCGACGGTAGACGCACTGTGGGACGCCGGACGCGGGGCCGTGCGCCGCACGCTCGCGCACCCCGACTGGGGGCAGGCGTGCCGCGTCGAGCACGGCGTGCGCGCGTTCGACCTGGCCCTCTGAGCCGGAGGGCGAGAACCGATGAGCGAAGACGACGTTCGCGGCGCCCGATCCGCGGCCGCCCGTCGCGCGGATTCATCCACCAAGGAGCGTTGCCCATGAAACTCGAGAACCAGGTTGCCATCGTCACCGGCGCCGCCAGCGGAATCGGCAAGGCGATCGCGGCGAGATACGCGGCGGAAGGCGCGCGGATCGTGATCGCCGACCTCAATCGCGACGCCGCGAACGCCGCGGCGGCGGAGATCGAGGCCTCGGGCGGCCGCGCGATGGGGGTGGCGATGGACGTGACCGACGAGGCCCAGGTGAACGCGGGCGTCGCCGCGGCGGTCCGCGCGTACGGGCGCGTCGACGTGCTGGTGAGCAACGCCGGCATCCAGATCGTGAATCCGCTCGAGGCGTTCTCCTACGCCGACTGGAAGAAGCTGATGGCCATCCACGTCGACGGCGCCTTCCTGACGACCCGCGCCTGCCTGCCGCACATGTACGCGGCCGGGCGCGGCAGCGTGATCTACATGGGCTCGGTGCACTCGAAGGAAGCGTCGATGCTGAAGGCGCCCTACGTGGCCGCCAAGCACGCGCTGATCGGGCTGGCGAAGGTCGTCGCGAAGGAAGGCGCGCGGCACGGCGTGCGCGCCAACGTCATCTGTCCGGGATTCGTGCGCACGCCGCTGGTCGAGAAGCAGATTCCCGAGCAGGCGAAGGAGCTGGGCATCTCCGAGGACGACGTGATCCGGAAGGTGATGCTCAAGGACACGGTCGACGGCGAGTTCACGACCGTCGCGGACGTCGCCGAAGTCGCGCTGCTGTTCGCGGCGTTCCCGAGCAACGCGCTCACCGGGCAGTCGCTGGTCGTGAGCCACGGCTGGTTCATGCAGTAGCCCCCGCCCCGCTCCCGTCGCCCGAGGGCCGGCAGGCGATCGGGGTCGGACTCGACGCTTTCCCTCGGTGCCGCCACGGCGCCGCCGAGCCGGAAAAGTCGAGTCTGACCCTGCTTTTCGCCGCCACGGAGCCGCGGAGCCGGAAAAGTCGAGTCTGACCCTGCTTTTCGCCGACCCTGCTTTTCGCCCCTGACCCTGCTTTTCGCCCCCCCAGCGGGCGAAAGGTCGTCAGGCGGACGCCCTCCCGGCGCCCTGCCGCCGGCCGCCCCCTTGCAAAGGGCGAAAACCGTTTATAATACCGGCCGTTTTTGATTCAAGTGCGAAAGCGCACGCGGTTCCGCGCCCGCTCGACGTCCTTGAGATCGAAACACCGGCCGGGCGGATTTCCCGGCGCCCCATCATCACTGCTCAAGGAAACAGACATGCCTACCGGAACCGTCAAGTGGTTCAACGACGCCAAGGGCTTCGGATTCATCACGCCGGACGGCGGCGGCGAAGATCTCTTCGCGCACTTCTCGGCGATCAACATGCCGGGCTTCAAGACCCTGAAGGAAGGCCAGAAGGTCCAGTTCGAGGTCACGCAGGGCCCGAAGGGCAAGCAGGCGTCGAACATCCAGACCGCCTGACCCCTCGCCCGGGAGACCGGGCGCCGTAACAAGCGAAAGGCCGGACGCCGCGAGGCGTCCGGCCTTTTTCCTTCCCCTGCTCCTACGCTTCCCCCATCCCCGGCGCGGTCCCGGTCGTCCGTCGACCGGGCCGCGCCTCCCCCGCATCTACCTCATGCGAGCCGCATTCAGCCGCGGCCGCGCATGCCCCCGCGACGCCGCGCGGCGAACGCCCCCAGCAGCGCCAGCACCGCCGCCATCATCGCGAGCGTCTCCGTCGAACTCGCCGGAATCGACGTCACCGGCGGCGTCGGCGGCGGCGGCGCCGGCGGCAGCCACTCGTTCACGAACGTGCAGACGATCGCCGTGTCGTTCTCCGAGACCGTCAGCACGGAGCCGGCCAGCGCGTTCGCGTTGCCCGTGCACGAGAAGCTCTTCAGGTAGGTGCCCCCCGATCCGGCAATCGCGCCCTCGCCCAGCGTCGCCACCTCGCCCGCGTACACCGTCACCACCGAGCCGTCGTCGGTCTCGTTGTTGGCGCCGGCCACGGCGTTCAGTGCCGCGCCCGCGCTGTTCACGATCCCCGTGGCGGTCACGGTCACCGCGTCGCCGATCCTCGCGTTGATCCAGGTCTTGCGAAGCTGCAGCGTCGCCGTCTTGCGGGTGTTCGTGTACGTGCAGACCACGTCGTTGTCGGGCATCGTGAACGTCGTGGCCGGCCCCGGCGTCGACGACGACGGCGTCGCCCCGGTGCACGCGACGGTCGTCGTGTAGTTCGCCTGCGAGCCGGTCGTGAACTGCTCGGAGGGCAGCGTCACCGTTCCGCCCGCCGCATTGGACACCGGCAAGCCGTCGGTCGAGTTGTTGCCGGTGCCATCGGCGGTCGAGCTCACGGAGGCGTTGTTCGCGAGGCCCGTCGTCGACACGCTGATCGCGTCGCCGCTCTTCGCGTTCACCCAGACCTTGCGCAGCGTGAGCTTGCGCTCGGCCCGCGTGTTCGTGTACGTGCAGACCACTTCGGCGTCGGGCATCGTGAACGTCGTGTTCGGCCCCGGCGTGGACGACGACGGCGTCGCCCCGGTGCAGGCGACCGTCGTCGCGTAGTTGGCCTGCGACCCGGTCGTGAACTGCTCGGTCGGCAGCGTGACCGTCCCGCCCGGCACGACCGCGACCGGCGTGCCGGTGTCGAGGTTGTTGCCGGTCGACGTCGAGGTGACCGACGGGTTGCTCGGCAGGCCGGTGGTCGCGGCCGTGATCGCGTCGTCGACGATGCCGTTCACCCACTGCTTGCGCAGCGTGAGGTTGCGGGACGCGCGCGTGTTCGTGTACGTGCAGACCACGTCGCCGTTCGGCATCGTGAATGTCGTGGCCGGACCCGGCGTCGACGACGACGGCGTCGCCCCGGTGCAGGCGACCGTCGTCGTGTAGTTCGACTGGCTGCCCGGGTTGAACGTCTCCGCGGGCAGCGTCACCGTCCCGCCGGCCAGGTTGAACACCTGCGTGCCCTCGGTCGAGTTGTCGCCGGTCGACGTCGACGCCACCGACGCGTTGTTGGCGAGCCCGGTCGTCGCGACCGTGATCGCGTCGTCGACGATCGCGTTCACCCAGACCTTCCTGAGCCTGAGGCCGCGCAGGACGTCGTCGGTGTCGCACGCCTCGTTGTTCTCGGGGTCGACGTCGATCACCGAGGCCGGCGGCATGATCGTCGCGCAGTTCTTCACCGACGAGAGCGCGTAGTCGGCGGCGAGCTGCGCGTTGATCGTGTAGGCGAGCTGCCCGCCCTTCGGGATCGTGACGGTGTCGACGATCGGGCCGGCGCCGCTGGCCGTGCAGAGCGCGCCGGCCGACGGCGCGCAGGTCCACGACGTGAACGTCATGCCCGCGGGCGGCGTGTCCGTGAACGTGGCGCCCGCGACGTCGGCGATGTTCTCGCCCAGCAGGTTCTTCACGACGACCGTGTAGGTCGTGGCGCCGCCCGCCTTGAGCTCGGTGATGCCGTCGTCCTTGCTGACCGTCAGGTGCGCGAGGCCGGTGGAGGTCACCGTCGCGGCGACCGGCTCGAGATTCGTGATGTTCTGCGTCGAGGTCAGCGCCCCGGCCGGCACCTGGTTGATCAGGTTGCCCGCCGCCAGCGCCTGCGTCAGCACCTGGATCGTGCAGATCCGGCCCGCGTTCACCGAGGCGTTGGTCAGCGTCACCTTGGTGTCTCCGGGCGTCGCGGTCAGCGTGCCGAGCGAGCAGCCGGCGCCCGTGAACTGCGGGTTCGGCGCCGCGGCGAGCACGAGGCCCGCGGGCAGGTGGTCCTCGAGGTTGACGCCCGTGAGATTGAGCGCGTCGCCCGCCGTGTTCACGATGCGCAGGAACATCGTCGACGTGCCCATCAGGTCGACGACCGCCGGGTCGAACGACTTGGTGAGCGTGACGCTGCCGGTGACGCGCGTGATGTTGGCGGTGATGTTCGCGTTGTTGCCGTAGCTGCCGCCGCCCACGTAGCTGACCGTGAAGTTGCCGGGCGGGATCGTGTTCGTGGCCGTGCCCGCGCTGCCGGAGGGCGTCCGCACGTTGACGCGGATCGTGCAGCTCGCGTTGTTCGCGGGCGGCGTGGTCGACGCGAACTGGATCTGCGTTCCGCCCGAGGGGGCGGTCAGCGTGCCGACGCACGCGTTGGCCGCAGGCGTGGCGGCCACCGGCGAGATCGTGTGGCCGGTCGGCAGGTCGTCGGTGATCGTGAAGTCGGCCCACGCCGGCGCGTTGTTCGGCCGCGTGACGGTGATCGTCAGCAGCGAATCGGTGCCCGCCGGCACCGTCGACGGCGAGAAGCCCTTCGACGCCGAAGCCGGGGCCGCGACGACCAGCGTGCCCTGGATCGCGACGAGGTTCCTGATCGGATCGCCGGCCGGCGGCGTCCCGACGACGCCGTTGACGGCGATCGTGTTGACGCGGCTGCCGGTCGCCGTGTTGTTGAACGTCTGGACCGGGAACGTGACCGTGCAGCTCGCGCCCGCGGCGAGCGAGCCGCCGGTGAACGTGATCGTGTTCGAGCCCGCGTCGATCGCCGCGGTCATGCCGCAGTCGTTCGTGGGCGCGGGCGAGGCGGCGAGCTTGACGCCGCCGGGTCCGCCGCCCATCGTCGAGTTGACGTTGTCGACGAAGCCGAAGCTCGTGAGGGCGACGCCGCTGTCGTTCTTCAGGACGACGGTCGCGAGGCTGCCCTGCCCCTGGAACACGGTGCCCGGGTTGAAGGACTTCGTGCCGGTGATCTTGCTGGTGGGCTGGACGACCAGGGTGGCGGTGACCCTCGGGTACGGGAACGCGCCGTCCCAGGTGCCGGCCAGGATCTCGTTGACGAGCGGGAGATTGGTCGTGCCGGCGTTGGTCGCGGTCACGTTGACGCGGATCGCGCACTGGGCCGGGTTGGCCGAGTTCGGCGCGGCGACGAGCGATCCGCCGGAGACCGCGATGCTCGTGCCGTCCGGATTCGCAGTCACCGAGAACCCGGAGGCGACGGTCGAGGTCGCGTACTGGCAGTCGCCGGACGCGAACGCCGGTTGCGCCGGGTTGGCGATCTTCATGCCGGCCGGCAGGCTGTCGGTGAACCCGATGTTGTTGAGGACGCTCGCCGAGTAGTTGCGGACCGTGATCGTCAGGAGCGACGTGCCGTTGTTCGGGATCGTCGACGGGCTGAACGACTTCGCGACGTTGGCGCCGGTCTGGCGGTTGATCTGCGCCGAGAACGTGGCGTTGGTCGGACCCTCGTAAGACGTCACCGCGCCCGCCGGGATCGCGTTGGTGATGTTGCCCTGCGCGTTGACGGTCGGGCTCTCGGCGACGACGTCGAACTTGACGTTGCAGCTCCCGAGCGCGGGAATCGTGCCGCCCGCGAGCGTGACGCTCTTCGCGCCCGCGACCGGGACGAAGGTTCCACCGCAGGTCGTCGACGCGTTCGGCACCGGCGCGACGACGATGCCGCCGGCCGCGATCGGGCTGGTCGGGTGCGTGGTCGACGGCAGGTAGTCGGTGAACGCGACGTTGGTGAGCGCGATGCCGTTCGGGTTGTTGAGCGTGATCGTGACCGACGACTTGCCGCCGGTCGGGATCGGCGTCGAGTTCTGCGGCAGGTAGCCGTGGACGAACGTCGGGTTGAAGCCCTTCTGGCCGATGATCGGCGCGAGGCCGGTCACGTTGAGCGTGGCTTCGGCGGCCTGCGAGTTCGGGCCCTCCGACGAGGTCACCTCGCCCGCGGGCACCGTGTTGATCAGCACGTTCGGCAGCGGCACGACGACGTCGAAACTCATGTTGCACTGGCCGGGCGTGGTGCCGACCGCCTTCGGGATCGTGCCGCCGCTGAACGAGACCGACGTCGCGCCGGGCACCGCGGCGAGCGTCCCGCCGCAGTTCGTCACGATGTTGGGCGCCGGCGCGACCTGCATGCCGGTCGGCAGCGCGTCGACGAACGCGAGCGACGTCGCATCGGCGATGTTGTTGTTCAGGAAATAGAAGGTGACCTTCGACGGCTGGCCGGCCGCCACTGCATCGGGGGCGAACGTCTTGTTCACGTTGATCGCGGCCTCCGCGGGAGCGGCGAGCGCGAGCGCGGCCGCGCAGGCGCAGGCGAGGCGGGCGAGCGGGCGGCGCAGGTTGCGGGACGGGCGTCGAGTGGAAGCGGCGGACGGCGAGACAGGACGGTGCATGGCGACCCAATCGGCTGGCGGTGAATCCCTCGCCGGGTCGTCCCTCCCGGTGTCGGCCGATCAGGCCTCCACCGTGCCTGCTGCCCGGGGATGCCGGACGCGGACGGTTCCCGACGTCTCGTTCCGGCCTCCGCTCACGTCCAACAACGCCCCGGGGCCGGGTGCCGGTGCCCCTACCCGGGGCGCCGGCGCGGCTTCGCGGCTCTCTCGGCCGCTGAAGTCGTGCCGATGCTAGCAGTGCACGCCTGATCGAGATTTCGTCGAGAAATGGGCAATAAAACATTGATAATAATAAATATCCACAAAATGGACGTTCATGACCACCAATCCCGCGTCGGCAGCAAGTGATTGATTGAACTGGACAGCCCGGCGTCGGGCCGACGAGGCGAACGGCGCCGGCGTCTACCAGCCCGGGCGCGCGTAACAACGAGGTTGGCGCAATCTGCGTACTACAGGAAAATCACGCGAAGCGTGCGCTCACACTGGAGGCGACTGTCTGCCGTTCGTCGGCCGCGGCGGGCGACTGTTGCGCGGATACGACATCGTCATAGGACGATGGAATATCCCCCCAATCCACGTGGAAATGGACGACCAGCCGGTCCGGGAACCCGATGCCGTCAACAAACTGTGACATGCCAGACCGCACGTTCCCTGAAATTCGCCGCTCATCGGCCGGAAACGGCGCTGCATGGCGACAATCCCGCCCGCGTTGCGCTAGTGCAACGCAGCAACACTCAGTCCGGCGATCGGTCGGTGGCGAGTGTCGCCCGAGGCGTGGCGGCCCGGGGAGGCGCGCCGTCTCGCACGCGCGCACACCCGGCGGACGAAGCTCCGCTCGGTGCGCCGGTTTACGCGTGAGCGTACAATCGTTCGATGGCGCGCCGTCCGACCTCGCCTGCCGCACCGGGCGACCCCCGGCGCGGTCGCGGAGCGACCATCAACCCCGCCAACCGCTTCCGCGACCTCACCCGCGAGGCAGTCGACGACGGCTGGGCGTCGCCGCCTTTCGAGTCCGGCGAGAACGCGCCGTCGCGCCAGCTGCGTACGACGGTCGCGATCGTTCCCTCGCGCACGATCCTGACGCGCAACGACTCCCCCGACATCCCGTTCACGCAGTCGATCAACCCCTACCAGGGCTGCGAGCACGGCTGCGTCTACTGCTACGCGCGGCCCTCGCACGCGTACCTCGACCTGTCGCCGGGACTCGACTTCGAGACGAAGCTCTACGCGAAGCCGGACGCGGCGAAGCTCCTGCGCGAAGAGCTCGCGAAGCCCGGCTACGCGTGCGATCCGATCGCGCTGGGCACCAACACCGACCCCTACCAGCCGATCGAGCGGGAGTGGAAGGTCACGCGCTCGATCCTCGAGGTGCTGGCCGAGACGCGCCACCCGTTCTCGATCGTCACGAAGAACGCGCTCGTCGAACGTGACCTCGACCTGATCGCGCCGATGGCCGCGGCGGGCCTCGCGCGCGTCTGCCTGTCGGTCACCACGCTCGACGTCGATCTCGCGCGCAGGCTCGAGCCGAGGGCGAGCGCCCCGGTGCGACGCCTCCGGGCGCTCGGCGCCCTCGCGCGCGCGGGCGTGCCGACAGGCGTGATGGTCGCGCCGGTGATCCCGCAGCTCAACGACCGCGACCTCGAGGCGATTCTCGAAGCCGCCGCCGCCGCGGGCGCGACGAGCGCGGGCTGGATCATGCTGCGGCTGCCGCGCGAGGTCGCGCCGATGTTCCGCGACTGGCTCGCGGCGCACACCCCCGACCGCGCGGCGCACGTGATGAGCATCGTGAACGACCTGCGCGGAGGCCGCGACTACGACGCGCGGTTCGGCGCGCGCATGCGCGGCACCGGCGCGTACGCGGACCTGATCGCGAAGCGCTTCGCGCTCGCGTGCCGGCGGCTCGGCCTCGACGCCGGCCGCGACCGCTCGCCGCTCGACTGCAGCCAGTTTCGGCCGCCTCCGCGCGACGGCGGGCGCCAGGGGTCGCTGTTCTGACGGACGCCCCTCCCGCCGGCAGGCGCGGGCGGTATCATTGGCGGCGTGACGATCTCGACCGGCGACTACCTGCTCGCCGACCGCGACGGCGTCGTGATCGTGCCGCGCGCGATCGCCGAGGAGGTGGTCACGCGCACCAAGGAGGTCGTCTCGACCGAGAGCGACATGCGCCGCGCGCTCGTCGGGGGCATGGACCCGGTCGAGGCGTACAACACGTACGGGAAGTTCTGAACGCACGCCATCCTCGACGACCCCCGCATGAAGCTCGCGATCCTCCCGGTCACGCCCTACCAGCAGAACTGCTCGCTCGTCGTCTGCACGCGCACGAACCGCGCGGCGCTCGTCGATCCGGGCGGCGAGGTCGACCGGCTGCTCGCCGCGGTCGCGAAGAGCGGGGCGACGCTCGAGAAGGTGCTCGTCACGCACGGCCACGTCGACCACTGCGGCGGCGCCGCGGAGGTCGCACAGCGCGCCGGCGTGCCGATCGAAGGGCCGCACCGCGAGGACGCGTTCTGGATCGACCAGCTCGGACGCCAGGGCGCGAGCTTCGGCGTGCCGGACGCGCGTGCGTTCACGCCCGACCGCTGGCTCGGGCACGGCGACGTCGCGACGGTCGGCGAGATCGCGTTCGACGTGCTGCACTGTCCCGGCCACACGCCGGGCCACGTCGTGTTCGCGTCGCGCGAGCGCGGCATCGCGTTCGTCGGCGACGTGCTGTTCGCGGGATCGATCGGCCGCACCGACTTCCCGCGCGGCGACTTCGACACGCTGATCCGCTCGATCACCGGACGGCTGTGGCCGCTCGGCGACGACGTGCAGTTCGTGCCCGGCCACGGGCCGATGTCGACGTTCGGCGACGAGCGGCGCACGAACCCGTTCGTGGGCGACGAGGCGCTCGGGCGGGCGCACCCGCGTGCGCCGGTCGAGGATGGTTGAGGCGCTCGCGCCCCGCATCGACCCGATCCGGCCGGAGACACGCCTCTCGCCGAGGAAGGGGCGCGCGAAGCCGCGCCGGCGACACGCCCCGGGAAAGGATCGACCATGCCGGACATGCTCGTGAAGCTCTGCGATCTGCCGCCGCTCGAGCCGGCGATCGAGGATGCGGCCGCGCGCGGCGTCGTCGTGCGTCGCGCCCTCGCGCCCGAGAAGCCGGTCGTGCTGGACTGGATGCGCGCGCACTTCGCCGCGTGGGCGGCCGAGGTCGACGCCGCGTTCGCACGGCAGCCGGTGGCGTGCTTCGTCGCGATCCGCGACGGCTTCGTGCTGGGCTTCGCGTGCCACGACGCGATCGCGCCGGACTTCTTCGGCCCGACCGCGGTCCTCGCGACCGCGCGCGGGCAGGGACTCGGGCGCGCGCTCGCGCTCGCGGCCATGCACGCGCTGAAAGCGCAGGGCTACGCGTACGCGATCGTCGGCGGCGTCGGGCCGGCCGCGTTCTACGCGAAGACGCTGGGCGCGATCGAAATTCCCGGCTCCGCGCCGGGCATCTACGCGGGGATGCTGAGGCAGGCGCCGGCTCCTGAAGCCTGATGCGCATGGATTCGCGGCGCCTCGAGCTCTTCGCAGGTCCGGCTTCGGCCGGACGCCTTTCGTCGCGACCAGGTCGCCACTGCTCCCGAGACGGGCTTCCGCCGGACACCCTTCAGCCCGGTTACCGCGCCGACCCTTGACCACCGTCAAGCCGCCCCACGCGCAATCGTTTTCACTGGGAGCTTTCGCCACTTCCCGTCGCCCCGCCGACGCCTCCCCGGAGCCCCGCCGTGACCGACCCCGTCGCCGCCTGGCACACCGAGCACGTCTACTTCACCCGGCTCCTGCGGCTGCTCCGCCGGGAGATCGACGTCATCCACTCGGGGGGCGACCCCGGCTACGAGCTGATGGTCGACATCCTGCGCTACCTGCACGAGTACGCGGACCGCGTCCACCATCCGCGCGAGGACGTCGCGTTCGCGCGGCTCGCGCGCCACAGCCCCGACATGAAGGCGACGCTCGACCGTCTTCACCAGGAGCACCGCGTCATCGAGACCGCGGGGGCGGACCTGCTCGCGCGCATCGAAGCGGCGGCCGGCGGCGAGGTCGTCGCGCGCGAGAAGATCGAGGCGGCCGCCGCGACGTTCCTCGTCTTCTACGAGAGCCACCTCGCGCGCGAGGAGAACGAGGTGCTCGCCCGCGCCGGCAAGCTGCTGACCGCCGCGGACTGGGACGCCGTCCGGGCGAGCGTCCCCGCGCTGCCGGATCCGGTGTTCGGCAAGGATCCGCAGGAGCGCTTCAGAGAGCTGCGGCGGCAGATCGCGCGGGAGTCCTGAGCTCCCGCGTCGTCCGCCGATTCACGGCCGCAGCGCTGCGTCGATTCCGCGCGCGTCGCGGACACGCCGGCGCCGGGACGGCGCCCTCGAGTCGTGCCGACAGGCCACACCCTGCTCCGACCGGCCGCGACTCTCGCGGCTGCGATCTTCGCCGTGGCGTTCGGCGGATGCGCGCCGCAGCCGTTGCTCTATCCACGCTACCCGGATGATCCGCTCGCTGCCGCGCCCATTCCGCCGGACCGGGCGAGGGTGACCGTGTTCCGTATCGCGCCCGAGCCCCACCCCTGGTACTTCCCCGGTGCCGCATCCAGGAGGGTCGAGGTGGAACTCGACGGCGCTCCGCTCGTGCCGGACGTCGACATCGGCGAGTATGGCGTGCGCGTCGTGGCCACGGGCACGCACACGCTGCGGGTCGGCCTCTCAGGGTGGCCGGGGAACTGCGTCGTGAACGTCGACCTTGCCGCGCATGCGACCACCTGCTGCCAGATCCTGCCCACGCCCTCGTACTGGTACGCGACGCTCGCCGCGCAGGTGACGTCCGGCGTGAGCGCCGGTATTCCTCTCGTCGGCCTGGTCGGCACGGGCGCGGTCGCCGCGGCGGCGGCCGTTGCCGCAGCGGTCGAGTCCGAGGGCAAGGTCTGCGGCGGTCCGTTCTCGATCGCGCCCGTGGACGAGCGCGCCGCGCTTCCGATGCTCAGGGAGCTTCGCACCGCCCACCGAGGTGCCGCGGCGGCACGTCGGCTCACAGCGGCGGCAGCTTTGCGAGGAACCGCTCCATCATTGCGGTCCCGAACGCGGTGGGCCGCTGGGCGGGCGCGCGGTCGTGCACCTCGGGCAGCGAGAGCCGCCGCGCGACGATCCGCTTCCCGTAGCAGACGAACGTGTCGATCGAGCCCATCATGAACGTGACGAGCGGCAGCATCGCGCGGTAGTGCGCCTCGGCCTCGTCCTCGCGGCCGGCGCGCATCGCGTCGTAGCAGGCGACCTGAAGGTCGAAGCACTCGGGCGCCGGGATCATCCCCGCGCAGCCGGCGCGCAGGCAATCGGGCAGCTCGAGGCCCCCGCGACCGTTGAACACGCGGTAGGCGCCCTCCGTCTCCTCGATCAGCCGCGCGATCGCCGCGGCCGGCGCCTCGCCCTTGAGGAGGCACACGTTCGGGTGGTTGCGGTGGAGCGTCTTCAATCCGGCGTTCGACAGCCCGATGCCGAGGAACTGCGCGGCGTTCTGGATCGCCACCGGCACCGGCGACGCGTCGGCCACCGCGCCGAAGAAGCGCAGGTACTCGATCTCGGGCAGGCCGGCGACGGGCGGCGGCTGCAGGATCACCCAGTCGGCGCCCGCGTCGCGCGCGGCGCGGACGAACGCGACCTGTCCGTGCACGGACGGCTCGGCCACGGTGACCGCGAGCGGCAGGCGCCTGCCGGCCGCCTCGGCGGTCCACTCCATGATCACGCGGCGCTCGGCGGCGTCGAGCTTGTTCGTCTCGGTCGCGAGGCCGAGCACCGCGACGCCGTGCGCGCCGTGGCGGATCGCGGCCTCGACCTGCGCGGCGATCGGCGCGCGCTGCGGATGGCCCGCCGCGTCGAAGAACGCGTAGAGGATCGGGTGGATGCCGTGGAAGCGGGAGACGTCCATCGCGTTCACCCTGAGACCCGCCTCGCCGGCGGAAGGGAGATCTTGCCGATTCGCCGGAAGCGCGCCGGTGGCTGTGGCCCGCCCCACGGCGAGCGCGATTTCGCGGGCCGGACTTCAGTCCGACGCCCGTCCCTCGCCGAAGGCGTCCCGGTCGTTCCCAAACCGCCCCCTCCGCTCGGCGCGCAGCCGCGTCAGCCGCTCGTCGCCTCGAACAACTCGACCGGGTTGCCCGAAGGATCCTCCGCCAGCGCCTGCCGGCCGCCGGGACCGTCGATCGGATCGTTGCGGAAGCGGGCGCCCGCGGCGCGCAGGCGCTCGATCGCGGCGTCGAGGTCGTCGACCTCGATCACGATCCGGTTCCAGCCGCCCGGCGCCGGCTTCGCGCCGCCGGGCATCGGGCGCTGCGCGGACGCGCCCGGTCCGGCGAGCCAGAGCGCGAGCCCCTGCCGCTCGACGATCGCGAACGGCGGCCCCCAGCGGTCGACGAGCCTGAAGCCGAGCGCCGCGTAGAACGGCAGCACGGCGTCGACGTCGTAGACGAGGTAGCGGACGATGGGCATGGCGACGCTCCGGGGGCTGCGGGCATTCTATCCGCGCGCGGTTCAGATGCCGAGGAGCCTCGCGATGATCGACTTGGCGACGAAGCCGATCATGCCGAACGCGAGCACGAAGAACAGCACGAACGTGCCGAGCTTCCCGGCCTTCGACTTCCGCGCGAGGTCGAAGATGATGAACAGCATGTAGAGCATGAACGCCCCGATGCCGAACGTCATCCCGAACTCGGTGATCTGCTCCTCCGAGAAGCCGAACATCGCGCGGCCCTACTCGGCGCGCGGCGGGACGCCCGACGCTTCCACGGTCTCGCGGTAGGCGTGCCAGCTCGCGTGCCCGACGACCGGGATCGCGAACGCGAAGCCGATCATCGCGGTCGCCATCGAGAGCGCGGTCAGCACCATGATGATCGCCGCCCACAGCGCCATCGCGAGCGGGTTGGCGCCGACCGCGCGCACGCTCGTGACGAGCGCCGAGGGGAGATCGGTCCTGCGGTCGAGCAGCAGCGGCACCGAGACGACGGTCGCCGCGAACGTGAACGCCGCGCCGATGCCGCCCGCGAGCATCCAGACCCAGAACAGGTTCGATCCCTCGGACAGCACGACGTGCCGCAGGAACCCGTCGAACCCGACGATCGGCTCGCGGACGAACAGCGCGACCAGCACCGACGAGAACAGCACCCACGCGGTCGCCCCGAACGCGAGCCCGACGCCGAGCCAGACGAGCGGGCGCGTGCCGCGGGTCCACGCGTCCATCGCCTGCGCGAGGTTGGGCCGCTCGCCGCGCTCGAGGCGGCGCGAGAGCTCGTAGAGTCCGGTCGCGAGGATCGGCGCGACGAGCACGAACCCCGAGAACGCCCCCGGCAGGATCGGCCAGAAGCGCAGCGCGATCGTCGCGATCGCGAGCCCGGCCACCGTGACGATCACGCCGTGCAGCATGCTCGGCCCGAACGCGCGCGTGAAGTCGCGCCAGCCGAGCGCGAGCCAGCGGAACGGCGCGCCGAGCGCGACCTCGCGCACCGGCAGCGGGCCGGTGCCGGCCGCGAAGGCTTCGTCGGTCATGTCGCCTCGGAGGTCTTGCCGGATGGCGCGGCGGCCACCTCGACGCGCAGCGCGCGCGACGTGTCGACACGCAGCTCCCGCTGCGGAAACGCGATCGAGATGCCCGCTTCGGCGAGCTGCTTCTCGAGCATGAAGCGCAGGTCGCTCGCGACGCGCAGCGCCGAGACCTGCGGCTTGAGCTCGATCCAGAAGTAGAGCGTGAGCACCTGGGCGCTGTCGCCGAAGTCCTCGAACGCGACGAACGGCGCGGGGTCCGCGAGCACGTTGCCGTGGCGCTTCGCCGTCGCCTCGATCAGCTCGGCCGCGGCGCGCATCGGCGTCCCGTACGCGACGCCGACCGACACGCTGCGCCGCACCGAGCGGCTCGTGAGCGTCCAGTTGGTCACCTTGTGTTCGAGCAGCATCGAGTTCGGGACGATCGTCTCGAGCCCGTCGGCGCCCGCGACCGTCGTCGAGCGCAGGTCGACGCTGGTCACCGTCCCGGTCACGCCGTCGATCTCGATCGTGTCGCCGACCTGCACGCGGCGCTCCATCAGCAGGATCATGCCGCTGATGAAGTTGCGGATGATCGTCTGCGTCCCGAAGCCCACGCCGATCGCGAGCGCGCCGCCCAGGAACGCGAACACCGTGATCGGGATGCGCACGACGTTGAGCGTCAGGAGCAGCAGCCCGACCGCGACGACCGTGAGCGCCCAGCGCCGGATCGTCTTCGCGCGCGCCGGGTCGCTGCCCCCCGCCACCGCGCGGCGCTCGACGACCCGCACGAGCCGCGCCGCGATCCAGTAGCCGATCACGAACAGCAGCAGCGCGCCGATGCTCTTGCCCACGGTCACGCCGCGTTCGACCGTGACGGTCCTTCCGTCGACGACCGACGTATCCTCGACGGCGAACAGCTCGAACGTCCAGAGCGAGCGAATCGCATCGCGGGCGTCGAGCCAGGCGCCCGCGAGCCGGGCGCGCCAGTCGCGCTCGGTGCCCGCCTTCTCGGCGTCGCCGATCCAGCGGGCGAGCACCCGCATCGACTCCGCGTGGCGCGACTGGATCCGCTCGTAGGCGGCGAGCTCGCGCGCCGCCGCCTTCGCCGTGTCGGTACGGTAGCGGGCGAGCGCCGGATCGCCCCCGGAGTCGCCCACGGCCGTCTCGGCCGCGCGAAGCCGCGAGCGCGCGCCGTTCACCGCGTCGTCGATGTAGGCGCGCCAGCTCGCGAGCTGCGCGGCGCCGTCGCGCAATCGCGCGAGCGCGGCGCGGCGCGCCTCCTCGCCGCCGTCCTGGTGGAGCGCGTAGCGGTGCCCCCACATCTGCGCGGCGAGGCTCGCCAGCGTCGAGATGCCGGTGTACGCATCGCCCTCGGCCGCCAGCGCGTCGACCCAGGCCTGCGCGGCGCGCAATCGCGCCTGCGCCGCGTCCGCCGCCGCCGTCCCGGCCGTGGCGGCGTCGGCCTCGCGCGACGCCGCGTCGCGCTCGCGGATCCGCGTGGCCGACTCGCGCTGGAACGCCGCGCGCTCGCGCCGCAGCGATTCGAGCGATTCGTCGACGCGCTTGCGCGCCGCCGCGAGGTCGCTCTCGTCGAAGCGCAGCGCGCGCATCCCCGCATCGACCTGGCGGTCGAGCAGCGTCAACTCGGCGCGGCGCACGCGCGCTTCGTCGCGCTTGCCCTCGGCCGCCATGCGCGCGAGCGCCGCGCGGGCGCCGATGCTGCGCGCCTGCCAATCCGCGGCCTCCGCCCGCCATGCGGCGACCGCGCGCTGCGGCTCGCCCGAGGCGACCTCGGCCACCTCCTTCGCGCGGCGCAGGTCCTCGTCGCCGCGCCGCGCCGCATCCCGCAACCGGTCCGCCTCGGCGTCGAGGTGCGCGCCCGCCGACTCGATCGCCGCGATCCGCGCGCGCACGGCGTCGGCGGCGTCGCGCAGCGCGTCGACGCGCGCGACAGGATACGGCGGCGGCTCGGCGAATCCCGACCACTCGCGATTCGCGGCCTCGGCCGCGACGCGCGCGGCCTGCAGCCGCTCCGCCTCCGCGTACGCGCGAAGCTGCCCTTCGTAGGCATAGGCGAGCATCGCGATCGCCTCGAAGCGCGACTCCTCCTCGGCCGGCGTGATGCCCGGCGGCGGCGCGGGCAGCGCCCGGTCGCGCTCCGCCCGCGCCGCTTCGACGAGCTTCGCGACGCGCGCCCGGGCATCGGCCGCGGATTCGGAAGGCGGCGCGGATGCGGGCGCCGAGGCGGCGGGCGAGGGCTTGCTGCCCGGTAACCCCGGCAGCTGCGCGGGCGCCGCGACGGCGAACGCGGCGAGCGCGATCGCGAGCGCTGCGCGCGAGGCGGCCGATCCGGACGCGGAACCGGGACCTCTCATGCGAGCGGCACCTCGAGGAGGCAGCCGAGCTCGCGGGGAAAGTCGACCGACGCGCGCGCGTGCACCGCGCCCTGCCTGTCGAAGAAGCGCGGCGCGCCGGCGACCGCGAACACGCCTTCGTGCCGGATGTTCGCGTGGATGGAGAGCCCGCGCGTGCCGTCGAAGCGGAACGCGACGAAGCGCTCGGGCCGCACGTCGTCGCCGGGCAGCGCGAGCGGCACGAAGGACGGCCGCGCGTCGAGCGGGAAGAAGAGCTGGCCGCCGTCGGGAGGGTAGTTCGCGTGCCACGGCAGCAGGCGCGACGGCGGGCGGGCATGGTCCTCGCGCGCGTCGGGGGGCTCGCCGGCGTACGCGAGCACGTAGTGGCCGCCGACCGCCTCGTTGCCGCCGCAGAGGACGTCGCCCTTCCGCTCGCAGCGGAACGTCCCCTCGGTCGTGCCGCCCTCGTCGCCCGAGTCCTCGTCGACCGGGCGGGAGCCCTGCGCGGGCCAGCGGGTGACCTCGACGGCGGCGGGATCGTCGACGAGCCGGCCATAGCCCGCGAGGCTCGCGTCGGTCGCGTCGACGACCGGCAGCGCGACGCGCTTCATGCCGCGGGGAGCGGCGGGATTCAGGTAGTCGGGTGCGTGGGCCATGGCGTCGTCGCGGCGGTGCGTCATTTTGGCCCGAGGGCTCGCCTGTGGGAAGATCGCGTGGAGACGGCACCGATCCCGCGACCGGACGGTCCGCCGCCGCTCCCCACGAGGAGGCCGCATGATCGCCCGCCCCGCGCAACGCCTCGCCCTCGCCGCCCTCTCCGCCTTCGCGCTCCTGGCGGGCGGAGCAGCGGCACAACCCTACCCGAGCCGTCCGGTACGAGTGATCGTCCCGTTCGCGCCGGGCGGCGCGACCGACATCATCGCGCGCCTCGTCGCGCAGAAGCTCGCCGACCGCCTCGGGCAGAGCGTCGTCGTCGAGAACAAGCCGGGCGCGGGCACGACCATCGGCAACGCCGAGGTCGCGAAGGCGAAGCCGGACGGCTACACGCTGCTGTTCGCGCCGACGCCGTTCGTGATCTCGCAGGTCGTCTACCCGACGCTGCCCTACGACCCGCAGAAGGACTTCGCGCCGGTCTCGCTGCTCGCGGTGTCGCCGTTCATCCTGGTCGTCAACGCCGCGTTCCCGGCGAAGTCGACGGCGGAACTCGTCGCCATCGCGAAGGCGAAGCCGGGCACGGTCACGTTCGCGTCGGCGGGCAACGGCACGGTGCCGCACCTCGCCGGCGAGCTCTTCAAGCTGCGCGCCGGCATCGACATCGTGCACGTCCCGTACAAGGGCGGCGGTCCCGCGATCGTGGATCTCGTGTCCGGCCAGGTGCCGATGATGTTCGCCACCCCGATCGAGGTGAGCCAGCACGTGCAGTCGGGCAGGCTGCGCGTGCTCGGCACGACCTCGCTCGCGCGGCTCGCCGCGATGCCCGACGTGCCGACGCTCTCCGAGAGCGGCTACCCGGACTTCGAGGTGCTGTCGTTCTTCGGCGTGCTCGCGCCGGCCGGCACGCCGCCCGAGATCGTCAACCGCGTCGCCGCCGACCTCGCCGCCGTGATGGAGATGTCCGACGTCCGCGAGCGCTTCGCGCAGCAGAGCGCCGAGGCGCGCGTGCTGGGCCCCGCCGCATTCTCGGCGTTCCTCGCGCGCGAGCGCGACAAGTGGGCGGACATCGTCAAGCGGTCGGGGGCGAAGGTGGATTGAGGCGGCGCGGCGTCCCGCGGCGCACGGCTCAGTGGCTCGGCCTCCCGATGCCCGCGCCTGAGCCGCCCACGAGGAACTCGAGGTCGACGCCCTTGTCGGCCTGCTGCACGGTGTCGCAGTAGAGCTTGACCCAGCCCCGATCGCTGTGCGGCTTCGGCGCCTTCCACTTCGCGCGCCGCGCGGCGAGCTCCTTGTCGGAAACGTGGAGCACGAGCCTGCGCTTCGCGACGTCGAGCTCGATCGTGTCGCCGGTCTTCACGAGCGCGAGCGGGCCGCCGACGGCCGCCTCCGGCGAAACGTGCAGCACGACGGTCCCGTACGCGGTGCCCGACATCCGCGCGTCCGAGATGCGCACCATGTCGGTGACGCCCTGCTTGAGCAGCTTCGCGGGCAGCGCGAAGTTGCCGACCTCCGGGAACCCCGGGTAGCCCTTCGGCCCGCAGTTCTGCAGCACGAGCACGTCGTCGGCCTTCACGTCGAGCTTCGGGTCGTCGATGCGCCTGTGCAGGTCGTCGATGTCGGCGAACACGACCGCGCGCCCCTTGTGGCGCATCAGCTTCGGCGTCGCGGCGGAGGGCTTGATCACCGCGCCGGTCGGCGCGAGGTTGCCGCGCAGCACCGCGATGCCGCCCTGCGGCTTGAACGGCCGGTCGATCGGCGTGATCACGTCCTCGTTGTAGTTCGGCGCCTTGCGGCAGTTCTCCCAGATCGTCCTGCCGTTGACCGTCAGCGCCTTCCTGTGGATGAAGCGCCCGAGCTGCCGGATCACCGCCGGCAGCCCGCCGGCATAGTAGAAGTCCTCCATCAGGTACTTGCCCGACGGCATCAGGTTCACGAGGCAGGGGATCTCGCGGCCGAGCCGATCCCAGTCGTCCAGCGTCATGTCGACGCCGATGCGCCCCGCGATCGCGAGCAGGTGGACGACGGCGTTGGTCGAGCCGCCGATCGCGCCGTTGACCATGATCGCGTTCTCGAAGGCCTCCCGGGTGAGGATCTTCGACATGCGGAGGTCCTCGCGCACCATCTCGACGATGCGGCGCCCGGTCAGCCGGCAGAGCACCTTGCGCCGCGCATCGACCGCGGGAATCGCCGCGTTGGTCGGCAGCGCCATCCCGAGCGACTCGACCATCGAGGCCATCGTCGACGCGGTGCCCATCGTCATGCAGTGGCCGGCCGAGCGCGACTGGCAGGCCTCGGCCTCGACCATGTCCTCCTCCCGGAACTCGCCGGTCTTGAGCTTGGCGGTCAACTGCCAGACGAGCGTGCCCGAGCCGACGTCCTCGCCGCGGAACTTGCCGTTCAGCATCGGCCCGCCCGAGATCCCGATCGTCGGCAGGTCGCAGGACGCCGCGCCCATCAGGAGCGAGGGCGTCGTCTTGTCGCAGCCCATCATCAGCACGACGCCGTCGAACGGGTTCGCGCGGATCGACTCCTCGACGTCCATCGACGCCTGGTTGCGGAAGAGCATCGCGGTCGGTCGCATCACCGGCTCGCCCAGGCTCATCACCGGGAACTCGAGCGGGAAGCCGCCGGCCTCGAGCACGCCGGCCTTGATGTGCTCGGCGAGCTCGCGGAAGTGCGCGTTGCAGGGCGTGACCTCCGACCAGGTGTTGCAGATCCCGATCACCGGCTTGCCGATGAACAGGTCGTGCGGGAAGCCCTGGTTCTTCATCCACGAGCGGTGGACGAAGTCGTCGCGGCCTCCGCTGTCGAACCAGCCTTCCGAGCGGAGCTTGCGGGGAGAAGTCGGCGTCTTCTTGCTCATCGGTTCACTTTCCTTCGCGTTCGGTTCGGGTCGGCCGCCGCCGGTCGCCCGGTCGCGCCCGGCCGGGCGGCGGCGTTCGCTACATCACCGCGCCCACGTACCAGGGCACGAACTCGTTCTGGCCGTAGCCGTGCCGCTCGCTCTTCGTGCGTTCGCCCGACGAGGTCGCGAGCATCAGCTCGAAGAGCCTCTCGCCGACCGACTCGACCGACGCGTCGCCGTCCGCGATCTCGCCCGCGTTGAGGTCGATGTCCTCTTCCTGCTTCACCCACAGCGGCGTGTTGGTCGAGAGCTTGAGCGAGGGCGAGGGCGCGCAGCCGTACGCCGAGCCGCGCCCGGTCGTGAAGCAGATCAGGTTCGCGCCGCCGGCGACCTGCCCGGTCGCCGACACCGGGTCGTAGCCGGGCGTGTCCATGTAGACGAAGCCCTTCGCCGTCACGGGCTCCGCGTACTCGTACACGTCGACGAGGTTCGTCGTGCCGCCCTTCGCGACCGCGCCGAGGCTCTTCTCGAGGATCGTCGTGAGCCCGCCCGCCTTGTTGCCCGGCGACGGGTTGTTGTTCATCTCGCCCTGCTCGCGCGCCGTGTAGCCTTCCCACCAGCGGATCCGCGCGACCAGCTTCTCGCCCACCTCGCGCGACACCGCGCGGCGCGTCAGCAGGTGCTCGGCGCCGTAGACCTCGGGCGTCTCCGACAGGATCGCCGTGCCGCCGTGGCGCACGAGGAGGTCGACGGCCGCGCCGAGCGCCGGGTTCGCGGTGATCCCCGAGTATCCGTCGGAGCCTCCGCACTGCAGCCCGACGACGATGTTCGACGCGGCGACCGGCTCGCGCGCGACGTCGTTCGCGTGCGGCAGCATCTCCTCGATCATCGCGACGCCGCGCGCGACCGTCTTCGCGGTGCCGCCGGTGTCCTGGATGCTGAACGTGCGCAGGAGCGGCCCTTCGTCGAGGTGCTCGGCGCCGAGCAGCGAGCCGATCTGGTTCGCCTCGCAGCCCAGCCCGACGATGAGCACGCCGGCGAAGTTCGGGTGGCGCGCATAGCCGGCCAGCGTGCGGCGCAAAAGCCTCATGCCCTCGCCGTGCGTGTCCATGCCGCAGCCGGAGCCGTGCGTCAATGCGATCACGCCGTCGACGTTCGGGTAGCGCGCGAGCGCGCCCCGCGTCGCCTGGTCGGCGATGGCGCGGGCGACGGTCGCCGAGCAGTTGACCGTCGACAGGATGCCGAGGTAGTTGCGCGTCGCGACCTTGCCCGCGTTGCGGCCGTCGCGCCGGACGATGCCCCGGAACGTCGCCGGCCGGTCGACGTAGCGCGTGGGCCGCGCATCCGCGCCGTACGCGTAGTCGCGGTCGAACGCCCCCATCGCGAGGTTGTGCAGGTGGACGTGCTCGCCCGGCGCGATGTCCTTCGACGCGAAGCCGATGATCTGGTTGTAGCGCTTGACCGGCGCGCCGGTGCGGATCGCCCGCGTCGCGACCTTGTGCGCCGGCGGCACGAGGCCGGCGACGGTGACGTCCTCGTCGATCAGGCGGGTGCCGCCGACCAGCTGCGTGCGGGCGATGACGACGTCGTCGTCGGGGTGCAGGCGGATCGTGAGCGAGGCGCGCGTGAGCATCGTGTCTCCCTGCCCGATCTCAGGCGGCGACCGTCGCGCGCGCGACGGCCCTCCGCTCGATCGCGGCGAAATCCCAGTCGATGCCGAGCCCCGGCGCGGCCGGCGGCACGGCGTGCCCGTCGCGCAGCGTCAGGCGCGAGGTCGTGACGTCGTCGAGCTGCGGGATGTACTCGACCCACGCGCCATTGGGGACGGCGGCGGCGAGCGACACGTGCAGCTCCATCAGGAAGTGCGGGCAGACGGCGACCCCGAACGTCTCGGCGAGGTGCGCCACCTTGAGCCAGGGCGTGATCCCGCCGATCCGCGCGCAGTCGACCTGCACGATCGAGCACGCGTCGCGCTCGAGGTACTCGCGGAAGTGCTGCGGCGAGTAGAGCGACTCGCCGACCGCGATCGGCATCGGCGCCGCCCGCGCGAGCTCGACGTGCCCGCCCAGGTCCTCGGCGGGCAGCGGCTCCTCGAGCCACGCGAGCCCGAACGGCGCGAACGCGCGGGCGCGCCGCAGCGCCTCGGACACCGTGAACCCCTGGTTCGCGTCGGTCATGATCTCGAAGCCGTCGCCGACCGCGGCGCGGACCGCCGCGAGCCGGTCCACGTCCTCCGACACGTGCGGCCGGCCCAACTTGAGCTTCGCGCCGCGAAATCCCGCATCCCGCGCGGCGAGCGTCTGCTCGACGATCTCGTCGCGCGAGAGGTGCAGCCACCCGCCCTCGGTCGTGTAGGTCGGGACGCGCGGCTGCGCGCCGCCGGCCATCTTCCACAGCGGCAGTCCGGCGCGCCGACAGCGCAGGTCCCACAGCGCGGTGTCGACGGCGGCGAGCGCGAGGCTCGTGATCGCGCCGACCGCGGTCGCGTGCGTGTGGAAGCAGAGCTTCTTCCACAGGCGCTCGACCTCCGAGGCGTCCTCGCCGACGAGGAGCGGGGCCAGGTGGTCGCGCAGCAGCGCGACGACCGACGAGCCGCCGGTGCCGATCGTGTAGCTGTAGCCCATCCCCTGCGCGCCGTCGTCGCAGGTGACGCGCACGATCGGCGTCTCCTGCGCGACGAAAGACTGGATCGCGTCGGTGCGGACGACCTTCGGTGCGAGGTCGACCTGCAGGATCTCGATGCGCTCGATGCGGCTCACGTCGCTACTTGTAGAAGATCGACGGCAGCCAGAGCACGGTCTGCGGCACGTAGGTGATGATCGCCAGCGTGACGAGCAGCGGCGCGAGCCACGGCAACACCGCCTTCACCGTCGCCTCGAACGAGATCCGCGCGACCTTCTGCAGCACGAACAGCACCATGCCGACCGGCGGCGTCAGGAGCCCGATCATCAGGTTCAGCACCATCACGAGCCCGAAGTGCACCGGGTCGATGCCGAGCTTCGCGATGATCGGCATGAAGACCGGCACGAGGATCGTGATCGCCGCGATCGTCTCCAGGAAGCAGCCGACGAACAGCAGGAAGATGTTGGCGAGCAGCAGGAAGACGAGCGGGTTGTCGGAGATCGACAGCACCCAGACGCCGATCGCGTCGGTCACGCGCGTCGTCGTCAGGACCCAGGCGAAGATCGACGCCGAGGCGACGATGAACAGCACGACGGCCGTCGTCTCGATCGTCTCCATCGACACCTTGACGAGCATCCGCCAGCTGAGCGTCCGGTACCAGACGAAGCCGAGGAACAGCGCCCAGGCGACCGCGGCGACCGCCGCCTCGGTCGGCGTGAACAGGCCCGACGCCATCCCGCCGATCAGGATCACCGGCGTGAGCAGCGCCATGAACGCCTCGAACCTGAACACCTTGTCGGCGACGAGGAACGCCACGAGCGGCAGGCCGAAGCGCACCCAGCCGGAGAGGCTTCCGGCGTCGGCCGCCCACAGGAAGTAGAGCGCGACGGCCGCCGCCGTCACGAAGCCCATCTCGAAGAACGCCCGGCCCATCCGCCCCCACGAGAACGCGATGTCGCGGCCGTACTTCCGCACGTGCGCGTAGTAGGCGACCATGACCATCATGAAGATCGCCATCAGGATGCCGGGCAGGAAGCCGCCGGCGAACAGCTTGCCGATCGACGTGTTCGCCTGGACGCCGTAGATCACCATCGGCAGCGACGGCGGGATGATGGGTCCCAGCGTCGCGGAGGCGGCGGTGATCCCGACCGCGAACTCGGTCGGATAGCCGTGGTCCTGCATCGCCTTGATCTCGATCGTGCCCAGCCCGCCCGCGTCCGCCACCGCGGTGCCGGACATGCCGGCGAAGATCACGCTGCCGACGACGTTCACGTGGCCGAGGCCGCCCTTCAGCCAGCCGACGAGCGCGAGTGCGAAGTTGTAGATGCGGTTGGTGATCCCGGCCGAGTTCATCAGGTTGCCGGCGAGGATGAAGAACGGCACCGCGAGCAGCGGGAAGCTGTCGACGCCGCCGACCATCCGGTGGACGACGGTGAGCGGCGGGATCGTTCCCGAGATCCAGATGTAGAGCAGCGACGCGATGCACATCGCGATCGCGATCGGCACGCCGGTCATCATGACCGCGAGGAAGCCGCCCAGAAGCACGCTGTTCATCGTCGCGCTCCCCTCAGGCCTCGGCGTCGCCCGGACGCTCGAGCACGCTCCAGCCCTGGCGCCAGTGGCGCACCGTCACCTGGGCCGCGCGCACGGTCATCAGCGCGAAGCCCGCGGCGACGAACGCGTAGATGACGCTCATCGGAACGTCGATCACGGTCATCTTGAGGTTCTGCATCGGGACGACGAGCAGGCACGCGAGGTAGGTCGCGTAGGCGAGGAACGCGAACCGGACGACGTCGACGAACGTCGACATCGCGCGCGCGGCGGGGGCCGGGAGGTAGCGGTAGACGAACTCGACGTGGATGTGCGTGTTGCGCCGCACCCCCATCGCCGAGCCGACGAACACCACGACGATCAGCAGGTAGCGCGCGATCTCCTCGGTCCATGCCGCCGAGTCGGCGAGCACGTAGCGCGTGAAGAACTGGTAGAACACGTCGGCCGCGAGCAGCCAGAACACGCCGAACGTGAACCAGTCCTCCCACGTGTAGTGGGAGATGTCGACCGGCGCGTCGGTCGCGTGGAAGTGGCCTTCGGCGTCGAGGACCTGCTCGTCGTCGGATGTCGTCATGGCGTCCCGATCCCGGAAAAGCGTGGCGCGGCGGCCGGCCGGCCGGCGGCCGCGGCCGGGCCGTGAGGCCGCCGGCCCCGGGGGCGGCGGCCCCGCGGCGTCACTTGAGCGCGACGATCCGGTCGTAGTCGGCGCGCGTGAAGCCCATCGACTCGAGCGGCGCGTTCTTGAGGACCGCGTCGACGAAGCTCTGGCGGTTCACCTGCACGATCTGCAGCCCCTTCGACTTGAACACGTCGACGAGCTCGGCCTCGCGCTTCTTGATCTGCGCCGTCGCGCGCGCGGCCGCCTCGCGGGTGACCTCGGTGAAGATCTTCTGCTCGTCGGGGGTCAGCTTGTTCCAGACGTGCGGCGCGACCTGCGTGGTGAGCCCGTCGACGATGTGGCCGGTCAGCATGATCGCCTTCTGCACCTCGTAGAACTTCTTCGCCTCGATCGTCGTGAGCGGATTCTCCTGCGCCTCGACCGTGCCGTTCTGCAGCGCGAGGTAGACCTCGGCGAAGGCGATCGGCGTCGGGTTCGCGCCGCAGGACTTCGGCGTCGCCATGTAGGCGGGCACGTCGGGCACGCGGATCTTGAGCCCCTTCATCCCCGCGCAGTCGGTGAACGGCCGGTTCGACGTCGTGTGCCGCGCGCCGTAGTACGTGTACGCGGTGATCTGGATGCCGGTCTTCTTCCGGAACTCGTCGACCATCTCGGCGAACACCGGGCTCTTCGAGTAGGCGAGCAGGTGATCGGCGTCGCGGAAGATGAACGGGTAGTAGGCGATGCCCAGGCGCGGGTAGCTGCGCGCCGCGAACGACGGCCCGCTGATGATCATGTCGACGGTGCCGAGCGCCAGCCCCTGGTTGATGTCGGTCTCCTTGCCGAGCGAGGAGGCCGGGAACACCTCGATGTCGAACTTGCCGTTCGTGCGCTTCTTGATCTCGGCCGCCGCCCACACCGACTCGGTGTGGTAGGGCTCGGAGGTCTCGTAGACGTGCGCCCACTTGAGCTTCTGCTGCGCCAGGGCGGGGCCGGCGGCGAGCGCGGCGGTCGCGACGAGCGCGAGCGCGATTCGGGTCGAAAGACGCATGGTTCCTCCTCGGTGTGCGGCGCCGGGCGATGCGTGCGCCCGCGACCGTCGTTGCTCCGGTTCCGCGCGCCGGCGGGAGCGTCCCCGCGGCGCGCTTCCGTGGTTCAGGCGCAGACCACCTGCACCTTGGTGCTTCGGTCCTTGTCGGCCGCCGCGGCGAACGCGGCGACCGCGTCCACCAGCGGAAACTGGCCGGAGATGAGCGGCCGCACGTCGACGCGCCGCGCCGACAGGTACCCGACCGCCCAGTCGAACTCGATCCCCCAGCGGAACGCGCCGCGCAGGTCGATCTCCTTCGCCATCACCTCGTTGACGACGAACGGCAGCGGCTCGTGCGGCAGCGTGCCGACCTGCACGACCGCCCCGCCGCGCTTCACCGCCGCGACGCAGCTGCGGAGCGCCGCGAAGCTCCCGGACACCTCGTAGCAGACGTCGAACCGGGGCGAGCCGAGCGCCTCGCCGTCGCGGTCGGCGCGCAGCGCGACGTCCGCGCCCACGCGCGCCGCCTGCGCGAGCGGCCGGTCGAGGACGTCGCTCACCGTGACCTTCCGGGCGCCGGCGAGCCGCGCCGCCATCACGGTGAGGCACCCGATCGTGCCGGCGCCGGTGACGAGCACCGACTTGCCGAGCAGGTCGCCGCCGCGGTTCACCGCATGCAACGCGACCGCGAGCGGCTCGGCGAACGCGATCTCGCCGAGCGAAACGTCGCCGGCGACCGGATGGCACTGGCGCTCGCCCAGCACGAACAGCTCGCGGAACATCCCCTGCACGTGCGGGTAGAGGCTCGCGCTGCCGAGGAAGCGCATCGACGAGCAGAGCTGCTCGCGGCCCTCGCGGCACGCCTCGCAGCGCCCGCACGCATGCGACGGCGACACGGCGACGCGGTCGCCCTTGTTCACGCGCGTGACGCCGGGACCGACCGCCTCGACGACCGCGGAGGCCTCGTGCCCGGGAATCAGCGGCTCGCGCACGACGAAGCTGCCGTTGCGGCCCTCGAAGTAGTAGTGGAGGTCGGAGCCGCAGATGCCGCCCGCGCCCAGCCGCAGCAGCACCTCGCCGGGCCCCGGGACCGGCGTCTCCATCGGTTCGACGCGGAGGTCCTCCTTCGCGTGGATGCGGCAGGCGAGCATCGTCGTGGTCTCCGGGTCGCGGCGGGACGCTACTGGAGCGTATCCCAGCCCTTCGAGAATCGCTTGTACGCCTGGTTCAGGTGCCGCTGCATCGCGGCGCGCGCGCCGGCCGGGTCGCGCGCCGCGATCGCCTTCAGCACCGACCGGTGCTCGGCCATCGCGGCCGTCCACAGCTCGGGCGAGTCGTAATGGTGCTCGAGCTGCTGGTAGAGCGGGCCCACGCGCTCGTCCCACAGCATCTTGACGACGTGCACGAGCGCGCCGTTGCCGGTCGCCTCGGCGATCCGCATGTGGAACAGCCGGTCGCCGGAGAGCGGCTGCCTGTCCTCGCGCCGCTCGCGTTCCATCTCGTCCAGCGCCGACTCGATCGCGGCGACCTGCGCCTTCTTCGCCGACTTCGCGGCGAGCGCCGCGCACTCGCTCTCGATCACGTAGCGCGCGCGCAGGAGCTCGAACGGTCCGGCGGCGGCCTCGTTGGCGGCGGGCACGTCACCCGCGCCGCCGGGCACGAGCACGTAGATGCCCGAGCCGATCCGCACCTCGACGAGCCCCTCGACCTCGAGCGCGATCAGCGCCTCGCGCACCGACGGGCGCGACACGCCGAGTTGCTTAGCGAGGTCGCGCTCGGGGGGCAGCCGCGAGCCCGCGGGGAACTCGCCGGACCGGATGAGCCCGCGGATCTGGTCCGCGATCTGGCGGTACAGGCGGCGGGGCTCGATGCTGTGGAAGGGCATGGGAGATCGCCGGGCGTCCGCACGCGCGACGCGGCGATCCGGCAGCCTAATGCCGGCGGCTCGAGTGGTCAACTGGTCGGACCAGTTGGCCGTCGGGAATCGTCAAGTGGCCAAGTGGTAATACCAGTCCCGCCCGCCCGGGCGTACAATGGCGCGCCCCGGGCCGTGCTCCCTTCCCGCCCGCCGCCCCATGGCCGCCACCACGATCGCCCGCATCCGCGCCACGCCGGTCACCGTTCCGCTCGAGGCCCCGCTCCGCCACAGCAACGGCGCGCACTGGGGCCGCTTCGTGCGCACGATCGTCGAGGTCGAGACGGCGGACGGCTACCTGGGGCTGGGCGAGATGGGCGGCGGCGGCGAGGACGCGACGCGCGCGTTCGCCGGCCTCGAGGCCTACCTCGCCGGCCACGACGTGTTCGCGCTCGAGGCCCTGCGCCTCAAGATCTGCAACCCGACGGCCTCCCTCTACAACAACCGCACGCAGCTGCACGCGGCGATCGAGTTCGCGTGCCTCGACATCGTCGGGAAGAAGCTCGGCGTCCCGGTGCACGCGCTCCTCGGCGGGAAGCTGCGCGACCGCGTCGCGTTCGCGAGCTACCTGTTCTTCCGCTACGCGAACCCGGCGACCGGCGAGGGCGAGGTCCGCACGGTCGACCAGCTCGTCGCGCACGCGCGCGAGCTCAAGGCGAGGCACGGGTTCGCGTCGCACAAGCTCAAGGGCGGCGTGTTCCCGCCCGCGCACGAGCTCGCCTGCTACCGCGCGGTCGCCGATGCGATGCGCGGCGAGGGAATGCGCTACGACCCGAACGGCGCGCTGCCGTTCGACGACGCCGTGCACTTCGGCAAGGCGATCGAGGACCTGCGCAACGACTACTACGAGGACCCGGTGTTCGGCATCGCGCCGATGCGCGCGCTGCGCGACTTCGTGCGCATCCCGCTCGCGACCAACACGGTCGTCGTCAATTTCGAGCAGCTCGCGGCCAACGCCGCGATGCGGGCGGTCGACGTGGTGCTGCTCGACACGACGTTCTGGGGCGGCATCCGTCCCTGCGTCAAGGCGGCCGGCGTCTGCGAGACGCTCGGCACGCAGGTCGCCGTGCACAGCTCCGGCGAGCTCGGCATCCAGCTCGCGACGATGCTCCACCTCGGCGCCGTGATCCCGAACCTCGGCTACGCCGCCGACGCGCACTACCACCACCTCGCCGACGACGTGATCGCGGGCGGGCCGCTGCGCTACGAAGGCGGCGCGATCCGCGTCCCCGACGGGCCGGGGCTCGGCGTCGCGCTCGACCGCGACAAGGTCGCGCGCTACCACGAGCTCTTCCGCGAGCTGGGCGGCTATCCTTACGACCGCGATCCGGGCCGTCCGGCCTGGTTCGCGCACGTCCCCAACCGCGACTGGGCCGACCCGGCGGACGGTCGCACCCCCGCGCTCGGCCGCTGAGCGCGGCCCGACGACACGACGACGGAGCGACACGACATGACAGGACGACTCGCCGGCAAGACGGCGTTCATCACCGCGGCGGGCCAGGGCATCGGCCGCGCGAGCGCGATCGCGATGGCGCGCGAGGGCGCGAAGGTGATCGCCACCGACGTGAATCCGACGCTCCTCGAGACGCTCGCGGGGACGCCGGGCGTCACGACGCAGGCGCTCGACGTGCTCGACGACGCCGCGGTCGAGCGCGCGATCGCCGCGCTGCCGCCGCTCGACGTGATGTTCAACTGCGCGGGCTACGTGCACCACGGCAGCGTGCTCGACTGCACGCCGAAGGACTGGGACTTCAGCTTCGCCCTGAACGTGCGCCCGATGTACATCGCGATCCGCGCGGCGGCGCCGAAGATGCTCGAGAAGCACCGGGCGACCGGCGCGTGGGCGAGCATCATCAACATGGCGAGCATCGCCGGCTCGATCAAGGGCCTGCCGAACCGGTTCGTCTACGGCGCGTCGAAGGCGGCCGTCGTCGGCCTGACGAAGTCGGTGGCCGCGGACTTCGTGCAGAAGGGGATCCGCTGCAACGCGATCGCGCCGGGCACCGTCGACACGCCCTCGCTCGCCGACCGCATCAACGCGTTCCCGGACCCCGCGGAGGCGCGCAGGATGTTCGTCGCGCGCCAGCCGATGGGCCGGCTCGCGAAGGCCGAGGAGATCGCCCCGATCGTCGTGTTCCTCGCGTCCGACGAGAGCGCGTTCGCCACCGGCAATGTATATTCGATCGACGGCGGCATGACGATCTGATCCCGGCCGGACGTCGAGCGTCCCCCCGCCCCCGACCCTCTCCCGGCGCGCGCGGGGCGAGGAAAGACGGGCGATCGGTCGCGACGAAGCCGCCCGACCGCCGACACTCGACGCCGAACGCCCGGTCCGCAACGACCTACCCCACGGAGTCCTCCATGAAGCTCGTACGCTACGGCCCCCCCGGCAAGGAGAAGCCCGGCCTCATCGATGCCGACGGCAAGCTGCGCGACCTCTCGCGCAAGGTCAGGGACATCGATCCGTCGATGCTGTCCGACGCCGCGCTCGCGACGCTGCGCAAGCTCGACGTCGGGCGCCTGCCGCTCGTGAAGGGCCGCCCGCGCCTGGGCGCCTGCGTGACCGGCAGCGGCAAGTTCGTCGCGATCGGGCTCAACTTCATCGACCACGCGAAGGAGACCGGCTCGCCGATCCCCGAGCACCCGATCGTCTTCTTCAAGACGACCAACTGCATCCAGGGCCCGAACGACCCGGTCATGGCGCCGAAGGGCTCGACGCAGCTCGACTACGAGGTCGAGCTCGGCATCGTGATCGGCCGGCGCGCGCGCAACGTCGACGAGAAGAGCGCGCTGAAGCACGTCGCCGGCTACTGCCTGATGAACGACGTGTCCGAGCGCCACTTCCAGCTGAAGATCGGCGGCGGCCAGTGGAGCAAGGGCAAGGGCTGCGACACGTTCGGCCCGATCGGGCCGTGGCTGGTCACGCGCGACGAGATCGGGGACCCGCAGAACCTCGGCATGTGGCTCGACGTGAACGGCGTGCGCCGTCAGACCGGGAACACGAGCACGATGATCTTCGGCGTCGCGAAGCTCATCGCCGACACGTCGCAGTACATGACGCTCGAGCCGGGCGACCTGATCACGACCGGCACGCCGCCGGGCGTCGCGCTGGGCATGAAGCCGCCGCAGTGGCTGCAGGCCGGCGACGTCGTCGAGCTCGGCATCGACGGGTTGGGCACGCAGAAGCAGAAGGTCGTCGCGTACAAGGCAAGGCGCTAGCTCGTCGCGCCGGAGCGCGCGATGTTGGAGCGGCGGCCTTCGACCGCCGCTCAACCTTCGCGAAAGCCCCTTCGGCGCGGCATCG
>WBZU01000425.1_pt1 | contig 37045 bp, 21 predicted proteins | sample 5204311 | NCBI WGS metagenome assembly WBZU01 (sample SAMN12344359, study PRJNA552823) | activated sludge metagenome | biome: Activated sludge suspended growth; feature: Nitrification reactor; material: Wastewater; isolation source: activated sludge from nitrification reactor of wastewater...
GCGGCGCCGCCGTGGGAAGGACGCATGATCGCGTTTGGCGGGTCAAACGCGACGGTGGCGGAAAACGAGCAGGTGAACGGGCGCATTCAATCGGCCTTGTTGGCGATGCGACCTTATGGTCCGACGCCGCTGGCGGGCATGATGTCCGACGCAAAAACGTTTTTGCTCGACGATATCTCCAAAGACCCGGCCAATCCTTTGGAAAACTTCGGACCTTCGCAGGATCCTTATTACAACGGCGGTTGTCGCAAGCAATTTTTGATTGTCTTGTCCGACGGCGAGCCGAACCTCGATTTGCGCGACGCGTGTGCCGCGGGCAATGGCAAATGTCCCTTCCCGCAGCCTTATGAAACCGCGCATCAATTGGCGACGCTCGCCAATCCCATTCAAACGTTTGCCGTCGGCTTTGGTTTGTCGACGGCCAATGGTGTGAATTGCGCCAACCTCACGACGCAGCAGCTTTTGGATCCGGCAGGTATTTGTGCCACGGCAACCGGATCGCTCAAGGCTTGTTGCACACTCGCGCGCATTGCGTATGAAGGCGGAACCGAACACGCGTATTTCGCGAGCGATTTGCCGACGCTGAAAACAGCGCTCGATAACGTTTTGTCGATTGTCGCGGCCGGCTCCACCACGCGTACGTTTCCAACGTTTGCCGGCGCGGGTTCGTCGCAAGCGCAAGGCAGCGCGACGGCGGCGGGATACCAATTCAATACGTCGTTCAATGCGGCTCCGGGCGCATTGTGGACGGGCAACATCGAGCGCAAGCGGTATGTGTGCGAGAATCAAAACGGCGTTTTGAAGCCGGTGCTTTTGCCGATGGATCCGGTCAAAGGCGACGATTTCGATGCGAACGTGAATACCAACAATCCCGTGCGGAAGTTTTTCACGGTCCTCGGTAATACCGTCGGCGGATCGATTCATTCGAAACGATCCATTCGCCCGGCATTGGCCTCCGACGATGGCCTCGGCCTTTACGGCGGCACGGTGACGGCCATGGCCGATGCGACGGGGTTTGCCTCGACGCTCGGCAATGCGCCGGCGGCCATGTCCATTCCGAATTCTCCCATTCCCGAGCAATGCAAGTTCATTGCCGGAGCGAATACATCGGCCGGCAATTGCGCACAAGTGGCGATGAAATGGGAAACGGGCCTGCCGGGTGTGCCCTTGTCGCGCGAAGGCAAGGTACTCGGAAGCATTTACCATTCGAGCCCCGTGCTGATTGGCAAGCCAAACGCTTATTTGCGTGACGAATCCTACGCGACGTTCGTCTCGGATTTGGCGATTCAAAAGCGGGCGCTCATGATGTACGCGGCGACGACCGACGGGCAATTGCACGGTTTCAAGGTCGCATCGAATGATACGAGCGATTTGTTGCCCGTGGACGCATTACGCAACAACGAACTTTGGTCGTTTATCCCGCCGTACGTTTTGCCGGGCATTTTGCCGACGTACGGACGTCAAGCATTGCTGCTCGACGGTAGTTTGACGTCAAAGGATGTCGTCTTCGAACGCACGCGGGCGCAAGCGGAGGACGGACTTTACGGCATCAATTGGCGGTCGGTCGTCGTGGGTTCGGGCGGCGCGGGCGGCGGGTTTTATTATGCGCTCGACATGACAAACCCGAACTCTCCGCAATTCTTGTGGCAGCTGTCCACGGATGGAGCCGGGAACCCTCTGTTTGCCGATAAAACCGTAAAACCGACGATTACGACGATCGCGGTGGACGACGGAAATCAGGACGTCAAGGAAGTCGCCGTGGCGATTTTGCCGGGCGGCGCGAAATCGCTTTCGAACGGCATCTGCAATCGTATTACGACGGGTTCGACCGTGTGGTCGCTGGATAAATTCCAACCGAAGCTCGGCGGCAATTCCGTGCGTTGCTGGGGTGACGGAACCGGAAAGGTTGGTCCGGCCAGGTCATTGACGATCGTTCGTCTGGACAATGGCCAGGTCATCATGAATTTCCGCGGCGCGCAAGACGACGGCCCGGCGCTGCCGGCGAATCGAGTCAAATCGGGCGTCTTCGATTCGCCCATTACGGGAATTCCGGTGGCTTATCCGTCGCAAACGGGTCAAGTGTCCGATCGTATTTACGTCGGCGACGCCGATGGTGCGGTTTGGCGCATTGATTTGAAGGATCCGCGCCCGGCCAATTGGACGGTGGATTTGGTGTGGGATGCGTATTCGATGTCCGGCGACGCTGTTGCGACGCGACAACCCATTGAAACGCCGGTCATTCCCACGGTCGATGGTCTCGGCAATCCGGTCGTGCTTTTCACGACGGGCGATCAGGAGACGTTCACGAAGAGCGCCAACGTGCGGACGCGCGTGTGGTCATTTAGTGAAACCCGGACAAACGGAACGCTCGTGACGAAATCGAATTGGGTGATTCCGCTGGAAAATGGCGTGCGCGTGACGGGACCGATCGCGCTCTTCAATGGCGCGGCGTATTTCGCGACGTTCACGCCGACGGGGACCGTTCTCAACAGTTGCGCCGACGGGTTCGGCTCGATTTGGGGCGTCGACTATTACAAAACGACAAACTGCGGGGCCAATGCTCCGTCGCCGCCGAGCTCCGATTATCCGTGCCCGCGGTACGTACAAGATCCGACAAACGCTCCGAATGCGCTTTCGTTCTTCGAAGATCAAGCGCCGGGAGCGGCGGTCTTTGGCGTTTCCGTGGCGCAAACGCCGAGTTGTTATGAAGAAGTGACGTATCCGGATCCGTATCTCGGATCGGTGACGTCCGTGGGCAATTCGACGGCCGGGGAATTCCAGTTGTACTTCCAAACGGGCAAACCCAGTGGCTCGAGCGGCAACGAGTCGACGACGACATCTCATGCCAAACCTTTGCCACCTCCGCGAACGAGCGTCCGAGTCGATTCGTGGGGCTTGGTTCTGGAATGAAAAACCCCGGGCCGGCGGCGCCCCCACGCCCCGACCGACGTGCGTGACCGACGTAGCGTGACGTCGCGGCACCAGATCGCTTTACAACCACAAATCACTTGCGTTCGGCCCGGCGACTTGCCAGGAATGGCTCGCGAAAAGCGCGCGTCGGGCACGCGAGCAACGGCGAGGATGCAATGGCAAAGCGAATTTACTTCTTCGGGGGCGGCCAAGCGGACGGTGAAGGTACTCAGAAGGCGCTGCTTGGCGGCAAAGGCGCCGGCTTGCATGAAATGACGCGCCTCGGTGTGCCCGTTCCTCCGGGCTTCACCATCACGACCGAAGTCTGCACCGAGTTCTTTTCCCACAACCAAAAGCTTCCCGATGGGCTGATCGACGATGCGCGTGCAGCCATCGAACGAATCGGCGAGATCGTCGGAATGCGCTTCGGAGACGTGGAAAACCCGCTTCTCGTGAGTGTTCGCTCGGGCGCCCGCGCCTCGATGCCCGGCATGATGGACACGATTTTGAACCTCGGCCTGAGCGAAGCCATCGTCGAAGGCCTCGGCAAACGTACACAAAATGCACGGTTTGCCCTCGATGCTTACCGCAGGTTCATCGTGACGTACTCGGACATCGTGCTCGACGTGCCGCGAAAACACTTCGATGACGCGCTCGAGATCACTCGCCGAAAAGCCGCCGCGAAACTGGGCATCGAAGCCGGACGCCTCACGGTCGCCGAACTGCAACGCAAGCTGCCCGACTCGATGCTCGACGAAGAAATGCTGCGCACGCTCGTGAAGGAACAACGACGTATCGTGCAAAGCGTCACGGGCAAACCCTTCCCGGACGAACCCTGGGCGCAACTCGAAGGCGCCATCGTCGCCGTGTTCCGCAGCTGGAACAATCAACGTGCCAAGACGTACCGCAAGATGCACGACATCCCCGAATCGTGGGGAACCGCATGCAACGTGCAAGCGATGGTCTTCGGAAACCTCGGTGATGATTCGGGCACGGGTGTCGCGTTCACGCGCGATCCATCGACGGGCGAGCGTCGATTCTTCGGTGAATGGTTGCCGAACGCGCAAGGCGAAGATGTCGTCGCCGGCGTGCGCACGCCCAATCCCGTATCGCGCGGCGCAGGCAATGACGAACAGTCGCTCGAAGTCCGCATGCCCGAAGCCCACGCGGACCTCATGCGTGTCCAAGACAAACTCGAGAAACACTTCAAGGACATGCAGGATCTCGAGTTCACCGTCCAAAGCGGCAAGCTGTATCTGTTGCAAACGCGCAACGGAAAACGCACGGGGAAAGCGGCCGTGCGCATCGCGGTCGAGATGGTACGCGAAGGGCTCATCGATCAACGCGAAGCGGTGATGCGCGTCGATCCGGCGTCGATCGAGCAGCTCTTGCACCCGACGCTCGATCCCAAAGCGCCGAAGAAATTGATTGCGCGCGGTTTGCCCGCGAGCCCCGGGGCCGCAAGCGGACAAGTCGTCTTTCACGCGGATGAAGCGGAACGACGTGCCGGTCAGGGTTTGCCCGTGATCCTCGTTCGAGCCGAAACTTCACCGGAAGACATTCACGGAATGAAGGCCGCCAAAGGCATTCTCACCGCTCGCGGCGGCATGACGAGCCACGCGGCCGTCGTTGCTCGCGGCATGGGCAAGTGCTGCGTCGCCGGTTGTTCCGCCATCGCGGTCAATTACGAAACGCAAACGATGAGCGTGACGATCTACGACGACAACCATCGCCCGATCGAGACGATCGATGTGCGCGGCGGCGATGTGATCACGCTCGATGGAGCAACCGGCTCGGTGTACCTCGGTGCGATTCCCACGGCGCCCGCCGCGCTTTCCGCCGAATACGAACAGTTGATGCAGTGGGCGGACGCGGTGCGACGTTTGCGCATCTTGGCGAACGCCGATACGGGCGCGGATGCACGCACGGCACGATCGTATGGAGCCGAAGGAATCGGCTTGTGCCGAACGGAGCACATGTTCTTCGACGACAAACGCATCGCCGCAGTTCGCGAAATGATCCTCGCCCGCGATGTCGACGCGCGACGCCATGCGCTCTCGAAGCTCTTGCCCTTCCAACGTGAAGACTTCATCGCCATCTTCGAAGAAATGGCCGGTTTCCCCGTCACGATTCGTTTGCTCGATCCGCCGTTGCACGAGTTCTTGCCGCAAGAGCCGAAGCAAATCGAAGACCTGGCCAAGACGATGAACGTTCGTCCAATCGATCTGACGCGCAAGGTCGATGAACTGCACGAGCTCAATCCGATGCTCGGTCACCGAGGTTGCCGGTTGGGCGTGACGTACCCCGAGATCAACGAGATGCAGGCGCGAGCGATCTTCGAAGCTGCGTGCGAAGTGGCGAAAAAAGGCACGCCCCCGAAACTCGAAATCATGATCCCGCTCGCGATGACGCGCCGCGAGCTTCAACTGGCCCGAGCGACGATCGAGAAAGTCGCGGCCGACGTATTTGCCGAGAAAGGTTTGTCTGTGCCGTACATGTTCGGCACGATGATCGAATTGCCGCGCGCCGCATTGCGTGCGGGTGAATTGGCGCAGGAAGCCGAATTCATGAGCTTCGGGACAAACGATTTGACCCAAACGACGATGGGAATTTCGCGCGACGACGCGGGCAAATTCTTGGGCACCTACGTGGAAATGGGCATTTTGCCCAAAGATCCATTCTCGAGTTTGGACACGGAAGGCGTCGGCGAGCTCGTCGCATTGGCCTGTGAACGTGGGCGCAAAACGAGGCCCACGATTGAATGCGGAGTTTGCGGTGAACACGGTGGTGACCCCGCATCGATTCGCTTCTTCGAGAAGGTGAAACTCGATTACGTGTCGTGTTCGCCGATGCGCGTCCCCGTCGCTCGACTTGCAGCGGCGCAAGCTGCTTATGCCGAAGGCAGCGCAACCACGCTTGGCCGAACGGATTGATCGGCGTCGACCACCCTTCCCGATCGTCCCCGCCCACATCATTCACCCATCCGATGCAATTCACTTGGCGCCGATGCACGACGACCGTGCACTCGAGGCGCCTTGCATCCTTGCGCGCCGATCTTGCAAAATCGCGTTCCATCGACGAGACGCTCGGCCGTAAACCATTGAAATCACAACAACCCACCATTGGCCCGGTACTTGCTTTATCTGGTTATCGAAAGCTTGCTCCGGTCAGCCCCCCCCACCGTAGAGCAGGCTTTCTTTTTTTTGTTTGTCGTTTACGCGTTACGCGATTCGCGTTTACGCACGTACATGACGAGCGGTTTGGCGAGGCGCAATGTCGCTATCGGTCGTGTCCGAATGGGCTCGTCGGATACGCGCTTGAATGCGTAACGTCGGAGAATCATCGACAAGAGCAGCGGGCCTTCGAGCATGGCGAAGTGTTCGCCGAGGCATTGGCGTCGACCCAAAAGAAACGGCATGTAGCTGTACGGCTCAATCGTTTCGGCACGTTTTTGAGAAAAACGATCCGGATCGAATTGCTCGGGATTTGTCCAATAATCGGGATGTCGGTGCGCGACATAAGGCGAAATCGCCACGAGTTGCCCGGCCGGTACGACAATTCCATCAATGACGTCATCGGCCAGAGTATTCCGTGAAATGCCGGGCACCGGCGGATACAGGCGCATGCTCTCCAGAAAAACCTGCCGCGAATAAACGAGCTTGGAAATGTCTTCGGCCGTCGGGCTTCGGTCGCCCAATACGCGCGTGGCTTCTTCCACGAGTTTTTCCTCGGCATCGGGGTGCTTCGACAACAAGTAAAATGTCCACGACAAGGCCAAGCTCGTGGTTTCATGACCCGCCAAGACGAGCGATTTCGTTTCATCGAGCAATTGTTTGTCGCTCATGGCCGCACCTGTTTCCGGATCGCGTGCACGAATCATTCGCGACAAAACATCGGGGGTTCCCTCGGCACCTTCACGTTCCTGCCGAATCAAATCCATGATGGCATCATTGAGTGCTTTTTCCGCCGCCCGAGCTTCGCGATTGCCCCGCGTGGGCAACCAATCCTTGTACAGGCCCATCGACAACATGCGCAATGTGGCATGGGCGAGACAAACCTCGAGTGAATGGCCGATGATCTCCGTTTCTTGTAAAAATTCGCTTTTGAACATGGCGCGGCCGATGATCCACAAGGTCAAACGCATCATATCCGCAGAAACATCGACGGGTTCTCGAGCGCCTTTGGCATCCCACGATGCAAATAGTTTTTCCGCGCATTCGACCATCGGAGGCACGAAACGCGCGACTACATTTTCACGAAATTCAGGCGCCAAAAGTCGCCTTTGCCGCGTCCATACATCGCCGTCGCTCACGAAAATGCCGTCACCCAAAATGGGCCGCAGCATATCGTATTGAAAACTTTTCGGATAATTCAGGACGTTCGTCCGCAAAATGTGTTTGATATGATCGGGCCGGGAAAATAAGATCATGTCGATGGGAAATCGCATTCGGGCCACGTCGCCGTAGCGCCGAAACAGCGCCATGTCGCAATCGATGTAATTCGCAAGCATTCGGAAAAAATAAATGGGCTCGAGCCACGGTTCGAGCGCACGCAAATGGGCTTGGGGTTTGGGTCGAGCGTCGATCTTGGGCGCAATGGCGGGGTTTGCGGAATCCATGCGGCGAATTGTGGCCGGACCTCGGCAGCTGCGTCAAGCCGCGCGCCGCTCGGCACGCTGCCCATCGGATGCATTTTTGAAGACGGCTTCGTGCAAATCTGCGATCCAGAAATGACGAACGGTCACGTAACCATTTGAAATGACGACAGTCACCACTTGGCCCGGCACTTGCATTATACGCGTATCGAGAGTTTGCTCCGGTCAGCCCCCCCCACCGTAGAGCGGACTCTCTTTTTTTTGTCCATCGTTTTTGCCATCGTAATGGTCGGCGCGAATTCAATCCAGAAGCTTCGCTGCTTTGACCAATTCGGACGCCGAGCATTTGGAATTCGCGGCGACCGGGCCCAATCCCAGCAAATAATCGAGCGCCCGGCGGCCTTTCGTATCCGACGCGTATTTATCCGCGCCTCGGTCGAGCAATAGCTGAATCATCTCGAGCGATCCGCGCGCAGCCGCATACATGAGCGCCGTGCGCGCGTCGTGGGCGAGCTGCTCGGGATCGCCCGGATTGCCGACGATTCTGCGATACGTCGTTCGTTCGATCGCGGCGCCGTGATCGAGCAATTGTTTGGCCGAGGAGACCTGATCCAGTTGGGCCGCGACCATGAGCGGCGTTTTTCCAAACGCATTCGGTGTATTCGGATCCGTTTCGATATCGAGGGTTTCGGCATTTTCAGCGGGCTGGGGGAACGATTCCCAAAGCACGGGCAAGACCTCGGGATACGACACGGCGATATGAATCAATGGCTCGATGCCCGTCGTTTTGGCACATTCGCGAAATGGCTCGAGGTGCGCTTCGTTTTCATCATCGCGTTTGGCGAGAAAATCGCGGATCTCGGCCGGCGGAGCGTGATCGACGATGAGTTTTCGCAGCGAACGTCGCGGCGCCGCTTTGCCGCAATCCGCGCCCCAGACGCCGTGAAACAAGGCCGCCTGCGCCATACGTTCGGCATCCTGATCGCTGAATTGCCGAGTCTTGTAATGCGCGACGAGCTTCTTTTTGAAGGGTTCGGCGACGCTCAAAAGCCGTTGGTAAATCACGCGACTCTCGGGCGTCATGTACGACCACGTCTCGTAGGGCCAAGCCATGGGCGCCTTATTTGCGTCCAGCAACAAGAAACTCGGATTCGTCCGGAGCAGTTCGGCGTCCTGGTTGCTGCCGGCGGCCAAGGCAAACCGCATGGTACCGCTGTGATTGGCCAAGAATCCACCGTCGGCTTCCTCGGCCGCATTGCGCCAAGCAACGAGCTCCGCATTGGGAAAACCGCGAATGAACCCGCGTCTCCAGCCGCATCCGGCGCGAGGGAGAAAGTTATCGCGATTGCCGCCGAAAAGTGGCTCCGTCGCGTCGAGCAGTTTCGGACGAACCATCAAGATAGCGCAAGGAATCGCATAAAATGCCGAATCCGTCGCCGCCGAACCACTCGAAGATGCCAAGCGAATCGAGCCCACCAAGCTTTCATCCGTGCCGTCGTAATCGCGCCGATTGATGGTTTTGTCTTTGATCAAGAATTCGTCACCCAGTTTTTTGGCCGCGACGGCGCTCGCTTTGTCCACCGCGTCCATCAATTCTTTGATTTTGGCGTCGCGCTCTTTCGATTGCGGACGAAATGCCTGTAGGAAAAGCGCATAATCCAGTTTTCCAAGGATATATTTGCCCGCCGCTTCCGCCAATGGTTTTTCCGCGGCATCGGGATTGTCGGCCATGAACACGATGGCCGTATCCAAATTCCAAGGAGGCGCAGGCGCAACAGGCTCGGGCGCCGGTTCTTTTTTCTTCTCGGGAGGAGCCGGTCGAGGCACGAAAGACGCAGCTGATTCTCCGGGTTGTGTCGCCCAGCGGTGCATCGCTTCGTAATCGTGTTCGTGTTTTGCCGGCACGGGGCACGATAAAAGCGGCCCCGCCGCAGCCCCGAGGCGTTTGTCGGCGGCCTCGATGGCTTTGCGATGTTTCAAAATCGTTTTACAGGGCAACCTGAGCCACGTCGCATCGCGAAAATGATCCAGCTCGCGCAAGAGCATTTCGTCATGTCGCACAAACAAATCGTACGCGTCGTCGTAAACTTCGCCGCCACTTTCCATCAACAAAACCGCGTCGACCAATCGCATGGTCGCCGCAAGGCGCGCGACGAGATCCGTGTCGTTCTTCACGGGCGCTATCGCGGCATTCGAAACGAGCTTCAAATAATCTTCGATCAGATGTTTCTTCGGAAGCGGATCGGTACCGTCGCCTCGCGCGCGTTTGGCGGACTCAACCTTGGCCTCGAGCCTCTTTACGGCCGCTTTTGCCACCTGCGCGAGTTTGTCCGCCGTACCGGCGTCCCCCGTCAAAAAAGCCTGGTATGCCGAGACAAACGCTTCGAACTCGTCCGCCTTCACGCCCGATGGAACAGCCTTTGCCGATAACCCCGCCCCTACCCGCTCGAGATTGCCTTGTATTCGCGCGAGCACGCGTCGCGGCTCCGTGTGTTCGTCAGGACGATCGGCAAGGAAATCGGGGGCGACGGATGGAGGATTGGCGATGAACGCTTGGGCGGATGGCGTTGTCGATGTTGCGGATGGCGCCGAGGATGGCGCGGTCGATGGAGCCGACGTTGGCGTGGGCAGAGGTTTATGGTCGCAGTTCGTCAAGCCGAGAAGGAGGGCGGCGGCAAACGACAAACGGAACTCTCGTCGGTGGGCCATATTCTCTCGTTCACCATAGGTTCGTGAGGACGTACAGGAGCAAACGCACCGCGGACCGTTTCTCATCCGCGATCGAGGCGTCGTTTGGACGTGCAGGGTTGAGAGACTTCTTTGCAAAGTTGAAATATGGGGTTCGTTCGATCGGTCGTAACTCTCTGTTTTCAGGATCCATCAGGGTTGGCCTGATGCTTGCTTAATACGTAGCCTGAGAGCTTGCTCCGGTCAGCCCCCCCCACCGTAGAGCAGGCTCTCTTTTTTTTGTCTTCACACGTTCGCGTTCTCCGGCCAAGCCGACGCAAAACGCTCGCGTGAACGTCGATGATGCATGCCGGCTCTTTACTCCGAACTCGAGCCGGGGCATTTTGCGGGCATGGGCATCTTCGACCGGATGGGCAAAGTCATTTCGAGCAACGTCAACGCGTTATTGGACAAGGCGGAGGATCCGAAAAAGTCCGTCGATCTGATCGTCGAGGAGATGAAGGAGCAGATTCGCGCCGCCAAGAAGGAATTGGTCGAAGCGGTCGCGGCCGAAAAAGTGTTGCGCAAGAAGGTCGATGACCTCGATGCCGACGTGCAGAAGTGGGAGCGTCGCGCCGAACTCGCGCTCAAAGCCGATGATGAAGTGTTGGCTCGCGAGGCGCTCGTGCAGAAGAAAAAGATCGTTGCGGATCGTGATCGCGCGGAGGCATTACGCGCCGAGCAACGTGCGGCCGTGCTCAACATGAAGCGCGAGATGGATCGAATGGAAGCGAAGCAGCAGGAGCTGGAAACGCGGAAGGCTTCGATCGCTTCACAAATCCGAAGTGCAAAAACCGGCGGTGGTGCGGAAGGTTTGGGGGCGAAGAGCTCGGGTGGAGCATTTGCCGAGTTTCGCCGCATGGAAGACAAGATCGAAGGGCATGTCGCCGAAGCTGCGGCGGCGCGCGAGGTCGACGAGGCGCTGCGTCCGCATGGCATGTCCGACACGGACCTCGAAGCAAAGTTCGCGCAGCTCGAAGGCGGCGGGAGTTTGTCCGGGGATACGAAGAAGGCGGCCAATCCGGAAATCGACGACGAGCTCGCGGCGTTGAAGAAGAAGATTCGGATTGGATGAGCGTGGGTTTTACCGGGCGATGATGGTGGGTTTTTCGTCGCCGGGAAGCCACAGTTCCGAAATAACCGCCATGCTTACGGCGGTGGTCGCCCCTCTGTAACCAAATTCCACGCTCTGCAATTCCAAGAGACGTCGGTCGCCTTTGCGCACGGCGAAGACGAGCTCCCCGCCTTCGGGAAATGCGCCCCAATCCTGCGGTATGGGATCGAGGCTCATGAATACGTCTTCGGGATTGCCGCACATGAGCGTGATTTTGGCGGTAATGCCGCAACGAACACGAATCCATTCCCGCAGACGCTGAAACCCACAACCGCCAATCGACGCGGATCCATCGGACAAACGAACGGAGGGAACGTCCTTCCATTCTTCTTTTTTCGGTCGAGGTGATTTTTCCTCGGGAAATGCAGTCGCATCGAAAAACGGCGCGGGAGGAGGCCCGGCTTCGGCTTCTCCGTCGGAGTCTCCGCCATCGGCCAATACCGTCGCAGAATCCGCGGGAGCCGGAGCCGACGCGTCCTCCGCATTGGCCACGACGACCACGAAGGTCGCCGTCGCCGCGAGAACCGCTGTTAGACCAAGACGAACCAGGTTCATAACGTCCTCAAGAAAGCCACGAGCGCCGCGCGTTCGGGTTTCGTCAATTGTTTCGTATTGCCCATGCGGTCTTCGTTCAAATCAATCAGCTCTTCGAGGGTGGAGAATCGGCCGTCATGCGTGTAAGGCGCTGTTCCACCGACAAACCGAAGCGACGGCGTTTTGAAGTCCTTCTCCTCTTCTTCATCGAAGTTTTTCGGCGCGGGCAATTTGGCATAAACGGGATACTTGGCGCGGTCGCTGTAATCCATTTCGGGCACGTGACAACCGGCGCATTTCGTATCGACGCGATTGAAAATTTCTTTGCCCTTCTTTTCTTCTTCCGTCAGTTCTCGTGCAGGCCGAGGAGGCGGGACCAATCCTTGCCGCAAATAAGCGCGAATCGCCATTGCACGTACGTGCACTTCGCTCGCATCGTGTCCCCACGGGAAAGAGCCCCAACGATGCAAGTGAAAACCGCCCTTCAATCGATGCGTCAAATGCGGGCTCTCTGCATGCCATCCGTAAGGCCCTTCCGCGGCCAAGCGCCCGGCCAACATGGGAGTTTGGCGGGGCCAACCATTTCGTTGGGTATCCCCCTGAAAGTCGGCGATGTTTTTGTTTCCCGCGAAAAACCGTCGCTCTTGTTCCCATTCAACGGTTTCGTGCCAAACATGCCCGTCATCACGGCCTTCGGGATGACATCCAGCGCAGCCCATTCCACCGCTCGTGAGATCGTCCGTGCCGTTGTAATACAATCGTCGTCCCACGGCCGCTTCGGCAGATAACGGATCTTCGCCGATTTTGACCCAAGGTCGCGGCCCGTCGGTCTCCATGCTGAGCACGACGATCGATGCCGAAGCTCGGCAAAACACCCACGCGGTGTCTTCATCGGCGGACAGCGTCATCCCGCTCGGCGCAGCGCAACCATTGGAAACGCCGTATTTCACGTCTTTATCGAGCGTGAGCGGATACCAACGCTTGACGAACATCGAAGGTTCGATTGTCCGGGCAAACAATTCGGTCACCGTGTCACCACCTTCGGAGACGACGAGCAACGTATCGGTCTTCTTGCGATACACGATGGCCTTTGGCTGGACAAACGGATTTCCCGCGGCGCGAGGCCCCCCCGCCCCCGTACTTTCATCGTTGAGCGTGAATTGCGCCTCGAGGTTTTTCTCTTCGATACTTGGTTTGTCCGTGCGCGGCGGCGAGAGCGGCGTGTCGTCCTCCGTCAAGAGCACATCGACGGCCGACGTACCCATCCAAACCTGCGGACCCGTCGTTCCAAGCGCATGACGCGGAACGAAGAGTCGCTTGCCATCGGGCGACAACGTTGCGGAATACGCGAGCGACGCGCCGGCTTGCGTGAGGAACGGCGTGCGCGCGGGCGTGGGGGGAAGTTTGACCGCGTGCGCTTTCGGAGCGTCGCCATCGATGCCGTCGATACGCGTCAAGTCGGGCCCGACGAGGTGCGTGATGTATGCCGATTTGCCGTTCGGATGCATGATGATCGCGCGGGGTTCACGCGGCACGTCGACCGTTGCTTTGAGTTTGCCCGAGGCGATGTCGACGATCGAAACTTGATGCGTCCACGCCGATGTTATGAGGGCCAACGATTCATCCGACGTCACCGTCACGCCCCAAGCGTCTTGAGGAAGTTCGGTTCGAGAAACCTCGACGAGCCCTTTTTCCGCATCGGGACGCATCACGAGGAGCAGCCCCGGACCCGTCGCCGACGGAACCTGCTTGGCAAGGATCGGTCCTTTGGACTCGGGAGCTTTGGGAGCTTTCACCGTCGCGCTCGCCGAAGCACTCGCCGCAGGATCGGCCGCGTCGCTCGATTCGGTCTTGTCTGCGGCGGGAACCACTGCGCCCAGGCTCCGCACGGTGACGAGAACCTTGTCGGCGAGCACCACGACTTGGGCGGGCTGACCCGGCATCGTGATTTTCAGCGGCGTGTTCGCGACATCGAGCGGCAACGCAATGCGCTGCAACAAGCCGCGATCTTCATCGGCAACGTAGAGCGCATCCGCGCTCGGGGTTCGTCCGATGGAACCGCCCATGTACGAGGCGGCTTTGGGTTTGTCTTTCTGATCCGCCGCTTGGGCACTCGTTTGAGCAGCAACGTTTGTCGTCGATGACGTGCTGCCGGCGTTTGTATCCGTATGTTTGTCGCTGCTCTTGCAACCGGCAACGAACCCTGCCAAGAGGACGGGAATGAGCCACTGACGCCGCATGCTTGTTTCACCCTGTGGGACGTGAGAACGCCGGAAGAATACCGATGTATTCCGCGGGAGGGAAAACAAGTCGCGAAGGCGGTGCGATGGACGGTCTTGGTGTTCTGACGACGGGCTCTACAATTTTTTCTCGAATTCGGCGTTGCGCGTCGTCGGAGCACCTTTTTTGAAGAGGATGAAGTCTCCGCGATCGGCAATGACGCCGATTTTACCGGCATGGAGCAAATCTTTGAGGGTTTTGGCGTTCTTGCTGTTTTTATCCAGTGCGCCAAAGAGAATATATTCGGCGGCGCCGATGGATTCCCGGAAGCAATAAAGCGAGACACGCGCGGAGACGTGTGGAGCGACGTGTTCGGTGGCCGCGAGGCTGACATCTTGCGGGACCATATCCGCCAATGCGCGCATGTCGCGATAACGCTTCCATTCGTCCGCGCTGATCGCAAATTCGATTTTGCTCGAGAAACCGCTCTTGAAGCTTTTTCGTTGAATCAAGGCTCCAAAGTGGAAGCTCGTCACGACGGAGAGAAAAACGAGCGACGCCAAGGCGGCTCGTCGACGGATATTGCCCGACGGCTCCGACGGCGTCGGTTCGGTCGACGGCAACGGGCTTTGCCCGCCGATCATGCGCAACGCAATGGCGGACGCCGGAAAGATATAGAAAATCCAATAGGCGTTGTATTGGAAGAGGGTCGTGACGGTGGGATTGTATCCGGTCGTCAGGAGGGTAAAGAAAAACCCGGGGACGAGCGCAAAAAGAAGAATTGGTTTGCGGAGCGGCAGAAATGCGACGGGGAGCAGGATTTGGAGCGCGAGAAGGAGTTTTTCTTTGGTGAGCAGCGTGGTGAGGACGTAAAACGGATTGGAGAGAAGCGTCTCGATGACCGATCCGTAACCCTTTTTCCCCGGAATTTGCAGCAGCTTGTAGATATCGACAAACCACCATCCGCCGGCGAGGGGCATGATGACGCCCTTCAAGACGACGAAATAAATCACGGAAACGATGGTCACGATGACGCCCACGCGCGCTCGATAACCGGTGACCATCAAGAAGGTACCGAAAACCGCCAAAGCAATGGAAATGTCTTCGCGAGCCGTCAAGGCGATCGCGAAAAAGATCCAAAAGAGGACATTGCGATTGGAAATGAAGAAATAGAGCATCCACAAGATGAATGCCGCCGCAATGGGCTGCATGTGAAAATCGTAAAAGTTCGAGCGATGCAGCGGGGCGTAAAAGACGTACCCGAGCGTCAAGACCATGGACGTCCACCGCGATACGAAGCGCTTGCTGAACAAATACACGGGAATGGCGGCGCTGCCCAACAAAACCGCCTGCATGACGAGCAACGCCTCGGAACTCGCGCGAATGCCATAAAATGGCAAAATGAAGTACATGCCCAATTCAGCATGTCCACGCAACGACTTCCAATCTTCTTCGCCGGAAATGGACGTGACGCGAAATGGATGACCGTGCAGGGCGTTGTAAAACAAATTATCGTATTGACCCAGGTCCCAACACGCCGTTCCAAACCGATAATGATGCATGATGGTGAAAATGGACGCGAATGCTGCGTATCCAAGCGCGGCCAAACCCACGACGACCGGCGGCGTCCAGCGCGAGAATCGCCCGGACAAACGCGGCGACAACCATTGAACCGCCCGGTCCACGACCATGGGGACCGAAGAAAGCGATACCCGCATCAGCGGCTCGAACACGACACCGAAGATGGTCAGAATGACGAGCAATTCGACATTCAAGGTCGCCCACGGCGTCAAACGGAAGAAGGGGGGAACCAAAATCGCCAATATCGCGGGCGACATGAAGACGCCCAAACGATGCAATGACTCCACCCGCGTCGCGACCGTCCGCGAGCGCCGACCCAGCAATAAATAAATAAACGAGCCGAGCAGAAAAACCAGGCCGGTGATCCCCATCGACAGCTCGATGCGCAGGCGACTCGCCATTTCGTTTTTCGAAACGAAATTGTCGAGTTGACTCGTGACCGTGAGCTGCGAAAAAAAGGCGCCCAACGACGCTCCCTCGAGCACGAGCAACGCCAGCGCCCGCAGCAATGCGGAGCGATCGGCCTTTTGCACGGGAATCGGTGCGGGCGGTGCGGGGGGAACGTCGACGAGCGGCGGAGCTGTCTCCGCAACGGATTCGGCAGGGTTTTCCAGCGTTACGACATCCGCTTCGATGGCGACCGCAGCGTTCGAATCGACAATGGAAACCGCTTCCGGCGCCGCCTGCGGAGGCACTTCAAGCACCATTTCTTCGGCCGGCGTGGATTGTTCCGGATTGGGCGGGGTGGATTCGCCGGTCACATTGGCATCGGACGAACCTGTCGACTCAAGGCTCACAACGTACCTCGATCAAGAAAACAAGCGTGACGCTCGCGATGACCGGACCGTTCGGGGGGTATGAAATGGCTGCGATGGTCACGTTGGCGCCGCCCTATAGAGCACGAATGGCGGCCTAGCACAAGGGTTTTCGACGCGCCGAGGCCTCGATGTTCCATGACGCCAAAGACGGTTTGACGTGTGTTTATGGAGTGGAACTTACAGAAGGTCGCGACGACGGCGGCGACAGTTGCCAACTGACAAACCCGATGAGGCCGAGAGCAATGTAGATGACGACGAAAACGAGCAATCCGAACGTGACGCCTTGTTCCGCCGCGTAGCCGAGAAATGGGAAAATCAGCAGGAAAAGGGCTTCGCGAAGCCCGATGCCGGACATTGTAATGGGAAGCAATCCGGCCAGGGTGGCCAATGCCAGCAAGCAAATGACGACGTCATAATCGAGATGAATACCCATGGCACGCGCGACGAGCCATCCTTGGGCGGAACTGGCCAAAAACGCAGCAATGGTGAGCAGCAGGATCCTTCCCCAGCTCGCGCGGGCTTGCGTACGTAGCGAATCCAAAAAAAGCGTGATGTCCTTGGTATCTCGGCTTATGCCGAAACGCGACGAAATGGTCCGCATCGCGCGTTCCGCAACACCCGGTACGAGGACCAAAAGCGGCGCGAGAATCGAAGCCGCGAGGCTCGACCACGCCAGATAAGCGATATCTCCGACGATGACGGAATGAAAACGCACAATGCCCAGGGCCGCGAATACGGACAATACGTAAAGATCGCAAATGCGATCCATGACGACCGTCGCCAACCCTTCGGCATAAGGAACTTGAGAATCCCGGCGCAAATAGTGAATACGCAAAACGTCGCCGAGTCGTCCGGGCGTAAACAATCCAAGATACAACGAGGCGCTGAAAGCCGTCCACAATCGACGCAAAGGATAACGAATTCCCCGCGTCCGCAGGAGCGCGTCCCAACGAACCACTTTGAGATGTATGGTTAGGAAATTCAACGCCATCGCGCCCAGAAGTGGCAACCAAGCTACGTGGGAAATATCATGCAAAATCCGATCGCGATGGGGCAGCCGAACGATGAGAACGATCAGCAAAATGGGACCGAGCAATCGGAAAACGCGCTTGGATACCGCAAAACGAGCGGGCTTGGACGGCACCGGCGGTGGAGCGGAGGGTGCAGAATCCGTCATGGATGCATCACAACTGCCGAATCCAAAGTTCTTCCTTGGACCGCGACACCGCATTGATAAATCCCGGATACGAGGCCGGATCGCCCACCGATGCCGGGCAACTCGAATCGCGCACGATGAAGCCGGCTTCTTCAATGGCCGACGGAAGCGTCGGATCACGAGGCGTGAGTTTCCGCAGCGGAGGTTTGGCCCGGCCACCCGGGAGCAGATCCATGTCCGCCAGCTTGTAGACGCCGCGCGTGAATGTATTGCAACCGAGATATACGACGGTATTGGAAGGAGACTTGGCCGGCGGGGTATTCTTCATCCGCGCCAAAGCCATGGATCCATGCACGGTTCGTGATTCGGTCCAATTGGTGACCAAATCAAAGAATCGCAAATCGCCGGCGAGGTTGTCCAAGGCATACGTTGCGCCATTTCGCCAAACGACGTGCGAAATGCCGAGGGACTTATAGGCATCAACGATTTCCTGCGTCGACGCGAATCGACCATACCGAAGAAGGCCTTGAAAACCCGGCATGTCGGTGACGATCGATGCTCGCAGCCCCAAACGGGGATTGAATTCATGCAGCAGGACGACGGCTTTGGGCGGCAATTTCGCCGTGATCTCTTGGAATGAACCCGCGATATTCGTCCGCCCCGCAAAATCCTTGGTGTATCCCGTCGCCATGAGCTGCGCGACGACGCGCACCGGGACGTCACCACCCAACATGGCATGCGTGGGGAAAAAGTAGGCATCGCCGCCCCAAATGACTTGAAGGGCACACAATCCGCCCGCGGGGATTCGTATCGCCAAACCTTTACGCCACAACAAAATCAATCCCGCCGCGACGACCGCCGCCATCCAAGGAATGAGCGCCTGCAAATATCGTTCGACGTGCGATAGGTAATACCAAGAAAACACGCCCACTTGAGCACACGCAAAAAGAGCCCAAATGTTCCGAGTGCGGCGCAAAAACGGGAGCCAAAGCAAAGACAACGTGAAGAGCGAGCCGAATTCCGGGAGTTTGCCGTGAAAATTGGACCGCGCGTGCGACACGAAAGAAAATGTCCATCCGGCGGCGAACGTCTCTTTCAATTGCGAAAGCAATGGCCCTTTGGGCCGCCAAACGAGGCGCTCCCAATTGTTATCCATCGCCGCGGAGAGATCCGGATGCCAAGGTCGCAAAGCGAGATGTTTGTGCAATGCGGGATAAAGAGGATCCCCGTACCACAACAAATTCTTGAGCCAATGAGGCGAAGTAAAAAGGAGCACCGTCACGAGACAAACCACCGGACCGACAAACGCCGTGGTTTCTTTGCGCCGCCGAATGAGTAAATAAATCCCGCGAAATAGAATGGCCACAGCCGGAGCCACGACCAACGACGCCGCTTGATACTTGGTGAGAATCGCTCCCGCCGCCCCGAGCGATACCAGGGTCAAATGACGCGGAGACATCGTCGCATACGCGCGTCGCAAGGCGAGGAAAATCGGCACGGCCCAAAATGCGGCGATATGATCGTTGCCCGTATGCAAGCTGGCGTCATAAATGAAAAGCGACGGAAAAAGAAACATCGCCACCCACGTTTCCGACGTTCGCGCCCCCGGAACCAGGCGATACACGAGCACCGGAATGCCGGCCAACGTCAGCAAAAAGATGACGAATTCGATATGAGCCGCCACTTCGACGATATTAAAGAGGTCCAATTTGGGCAACTGAAACGCCCAGGCATAAAGAACCGCCGCGAAATGAGGCAATGCTTCGACAAACCACCCCTCGGGCGTGCGCAACATTCCTCCTTGGGCCATCCATTGTTGACCCAGACCAAGATGATACCACTGCGAGTCGAAATTCGCATTCTTGGGCGTCAAAATATTGAAATACAACGCGCCGATACAAACAACGCCGTACAAAACCACCACGGTCGACAACAGGGATCGCGGCGGCGACGGACGCTTACGAAATGCCTGAATCCGGCGAAATATTCGACGCCCCTGCTTCCACGACGAACCTACGCCCACGGCCACGAAAGCAAGCGGCAAGCCGACAGCAAAAACGTGCCCATACAAATGCAGCAAACCGCCCACGACCATGCTGGCATAAAAAAGATAAATTCCCACCGCCGAGCTCTGGACGAGAGATTCCCGGAGCGGCAAACGCGGCAAAAAACGGCTGATGACCGAATACCCGACCGACACGCAGCCGACGAGCCAAACACTCACGCACGACCAAACCAAGAGGTAACGCCAAAACAGCCAGCGCCCGATGGGGTAATGCGCATGCACGACTGCGCCGAAAAGAACAATTCCTCCCGTCACGAACAATGCAAGCGCCGCCGTTTGCAGCCGCGGACCCCATGACGCCAAAAAGCCGGGCCGTGCAGGCGCGGGAGGCGCCATTTCTGCCGGAGGCAATTCGGCGACGGGTGCCATTTCGACAGGCGCTATTTCTGCCGGGGGCAATTCGGCGACGGGTGCCATTTCGACAGGCGCCACTTCGGCGGCGGGCGGCAATTCAGCAGGAGCTTCTTGCGCTTCGGGCGGTGCGGACTCGGTCATCGTTCGGTTTTCCTGGATTCGACACGTTCTGCGGAGGTTGTGCCTCGAACCTCCACGACGTCACGCAGGTGAAGGAGCGTATTCCATGACCCAATACACGGACAAAGGCCCCGGCAAAGGAATCCACGTGCGATCCACGCGTTCAAAACCACCGCGACGAATCTTGGCATCGATGGACCGAGCGTTGTCGTGGTGGTAATGCCCGGAAAAGCCCGCCAGGCGCCGCCCAAAACGATACAATGCATTTTCGGTCGGCAAGGAAACGAGCAACCGAGCGCCTTTTCGATGCAAAAGCCGGCGATATTCGACGAGCGCCGGTTCGACCGGATCGATATGTTCGAGCACTTCTCCGGCAAGAATGACATCCACCGAGCCCGAAGCAATCGTCGCGCATTCTTCGGGTTTCATGATTTGCACGTTCGGCAGAGACAATTTGCCGACCAACCATTGCGCCGGTTCGGTCACGAGATCGACTCCGTACACGGATTCGGCAAGATCCGACGCGGCGGGCAACAAGACGCCCGTTCCACAACCATAATCGACGATCCGCGTGAGCCTGCGACGACTCGCCACCCGACGAAGAAACGTTTCGAGCGCATGAACACGCGCCCAAGCCATTTCGCGCATCAATGGATTGCGATGGAGATAACTCGGAATCGCCATTTCATTGCGATCTTCCGTCGTCACCAACCGGGACATTTCTTCGAGAATTTCGGTGGGCAAACGGTTCATCGGCTTGTGGTATTCGAATTTAGCTTCCGAAGAAGGTACAATTGTTGTTCCTGAATTTGCCGTAATCGCGCCACCATCAAGGCGACTTGCCCCAGCGCGAACACCATGACCGCGAGCCCGAAAAAGAAGGCGGAAACGAATCCGGCCCAGATATGCGGAGAAAATTGTCCGTGCGTGATGCGGTACCACACGAAGAAGCCGCCGATGCAGAGCGAAAACAGCATCAGAATCCCGGCGGCCGTGTTGAAGAATTGATTGGGCCGATAATCGCGAATGCTGCCGAAAATAATGCCTGACGTGCGCCGAGCATAACGAAACAAATTCGAGGCGACGCGTGATTCGCCATGTTCTCGAACGCCTCGAACCGGAATCGGCACTTCGACGATCCGCATGCCTTTGGACGCCAAGACCAAAAACGTTTCTTGCGTGTACGTGAATGCGCCCGTCAATACGAGCCGCAAAATCGCTTCGCGCGAATACGCTCGAAAACCGCACGAAACGTCCGCAAAACGTTGCCCCACGATGGAACTGACGAGCCACGACATACCGGCATTACCGGCCCGCTTCAGCTTCGGCATTTCCGGCACGAGCGCGGGATCTTTGAAACGCGATGCCGTAGCCATATCGGCTCGGCCGGCAAGAATGGGCTGAATCAAATCGCGAATATTTTCGGGAGAAAACTGCCCGTCGGAATCCATATTGACGACGATGTCCACGCGACGTGCAATCGCCTCGTCCATGCCCGTCTGCAATGCCGCGCCGACACCGCGATTGTATCCATGCGAAATGACCGACGCCCCGGCTCCACGCGCCAACGCCACCGTGTCATCCGTGGATCCATCGTCGATCAACAACACCTCGACCCGCCCCACTCCGTCGATATTTCGCGGAATGCGCCCAATCACCGAAGCAACCGTCGCCGCTTCGTTTAATGCCGGCAACATCACCAGAAGCGTCGGAAGGCTCTTCTGCACCTCGGTCGACACTCCATCCGTCGCTGCTGCCTTCTCAACAGACTCCATCACTCCCTCGGGCGGTTCTTTGCTTGGGCCGCGCGATACTACCCGACCCTCCGTGGATCATCAAGCCCTTTCCACCTTTTTTTGCCCGCAACAAAACGTAACACAAACCACGTCCATTCGCCGGATTCCACTCGAACCGACACGATCCCGGCGCTTTTTCAGCGGCTTTCCCGAAATCATGAACGCATTCTCCACGCTCGAATCCAAACCATCACGTGCGTCTGGACAAACATTGGATTGCTTCGGCGAAACAAGCCGCCATGACAAACGATAAAAACACGATCATCGTTTTCGCCGATTGTCGTCGGCGATTACGCGCATCGAGCGATTCGGCGAAGTCGTATCAGCCGGCTTTTTCGACGTGGGGCAACAATGACGGCCAACTTCGAGGCGGCTTGAATTTACGCGCAGGTTCGTCGCCATCGAGTGTATGGTCGATATCCGACAAACTGGAACCTTCGAGCAACGCACCGCCGAACGCTTCGCGAATCATGACGATTTTTTCGGGGTCGTATCCCATGTTGCGCGAGGTCATCGCATCGACGCGCGCGGGATCGAAACCACCCACCAACAACCCGGCTCGCACCGGCGTTGCTCCAAGCGGACCTTCGCCTTCGCCGGCAACGATACCGTCGACCAACGTGAGGTATTTCCGCACGGGTTTTTCATGAAATACGCCCTGCGCATCCGCGAAAAAGAGAATTCGATTCAAATCCAGAATCGTTCGCCAAAGCGTATCATTTCCCTCCCAGCTGCCATCAATGACCTTCGGCGGTCCGCCGATACGCGCCGCACGCGCCACCAAACTATGATCGCCGGGCAATGGAAATCGACTGAGCTTGTTCTCGAGCGATTCGCTCGCAGCTTGAGGACGATCGTATTCATCTCCGCCAATCGACGGATCTCCGGCCGTGAAATGCGGCAACCAGTATTTCTCGTTCGACAAACCAATGACGCTCTTGAGCGACAACGTGACGCCGGTCTTCTTATGCGTCTTCATCTTCGGGATATTGATGACGACATCGGCGTCGAGCACCGTTTGCGGAATGCTGTATTCGTGGCGTCCGTGCGAATGATGTTCCACGGGCGTCAGATAATGGCTGCGATGAAAACGCAAATTCTCGGAACGCGGAGCGTCCGGACGAGCAAACGAACTTCGCGCTCCCACGTTGACCACGCGATACCCGCGCGGATCCCCGGGAAGCGGACGCCTCACGAGCAATCCAAGGTTCCAAGACCGACCAAAGCGGCGCACATCGTCCAATAGGAACATCGGCGCAACGCGGAAATAACGCATATCGATGAAACCGATGTTGTGCCCTTTGCCGCGCAAATAATCGACGACCGAATACACGCCGAGCGGCCCGGCAACCTTCTCGATTTCACATCCTTCCACCGGCGTATCGACCACCCGAACCTGACCCTGGGGCCCGGCGGCCTTGAGCGCATAATCGAGAATAGGGCGCAACAACGAACCATGCGTGCTGCTGGCTTCGAGCAAATCGCCCGTGATCTTTTGATGCAGGTTCTTCGACGAGACCAGGTTTGGCTTGACGATCACCCGATCGCCGGGACGAATCAAATCCCCGAGCGGATTCCAATCGGGCGACGAATTATTCGCGGCATCAAGGCCGAGATTTCGAAACATCGACTCGACCGCCGCGTAAACGGGGTTCGGCGGGTCAAACGGCGATTTGTCGACGTATCGTATACCCGGACGCGATACCGTGACTACCCGACGCGAATTCGTCATTACGGCCGACTCCTCAATGCGACGATTGCGCACTGGAAACGATTTCCGGAACGGATCGTTGGAAATCGACGTTCAATTTGGACACCGCTGCCATGTGTTTGCCGGTGCGAATGAGGGCGATCTCGTCGACGAACTCCACGTCGATGCGCATTCGTTCGCCAAGGTGTTTGCGGAACGTCGCGAGAACTTCGTCGAGGACATCTTGCGAGTATCGGCTTCCTTTGACCACGAGGAACTTCATGGCGCCGCGTTCTTCCTGAACGACTTGGAATCGTTTGAGCGCGTAATCGAATTCTTTCAAGTAATGAGCGAAGAACGTTCCCGGCAAATACTGCCCGTCCACGCCCTGAATGATCGATTGAACACGCCCCTGAATACGCCCGATTCGCGGTGCTCCTCGACCACACGAACACAGCTCGTCCGCCATCGCTTCGGCCAAATCGCCGATACGATAACGAATGAACGGCATACAATAATTGTTCAAATCCGTAATGACGACCTCGCCGATCTCGCCGGGTTTGGCCGGACGTCCACCGGTGAGGATCTCCAGGATGTACCCCTCGGCAACGATGTGATGGCCCGCATGCGCTTCGCATTCATACGCAATGCCGCTGAATTCGCGGCTGCCGTATTTGTCGAATACTCGACAACCGAACGCGTCTTCAATAAGCTTGCGGCTCGGTTCGGGCAACGTCTGCGCGCTCGACATGAGCGCTCGAGGTCGCACGGAAAGCGTGTGCTTGGTCGCCAGATATCGCGCCAGGAAATCGAAGGCCTCCGCATAACCGTCCACGAGCACCGGATTGGCATTCTCGAGCGTATGCATCATTTTTTCGAGATTGCTGTCGGACAATTCGAACACCGGGATGAACGTGCGATTCATGAAAAACGCATCGGCATGTTCCCGGAAAATCTGCGATTTCGTCATGCCCAACGTTTGGTGCCACAAACGGACGCAGGGATCACCGAACTTGTACCCGGTCCATTCTTGCGCCCGCAATGTCGCCGCCCAGCGGAATTCGAGCTGCGCGCGATCGGCGTAACACACGAATGGTTCACCCGTGGAACCGCTCGTCGTAATCTTGAGAATCTCCGCTTTGTTGTGGTTCTCGGACATGATGTCGAAATGCAAATGCTTGCGTACGTCCGCTTTGGTGAGCATCGGCATTTTGTACAGATCCGCTTGACCGCGAATGTCTTCCGGACGCAGCCCCGCCGCTTGCATTTTGGCGCGATAATAAGGGACGTTGCGGTAGGCGTGACGAATCATCCGCCGCAGTTTTTCGTCCTGCAATTCCCGCGTGTGCTCGATGGACAACCATTGCGTGCGCTTGAGCGTCTCGTAATAATGCTCGACATCGCGCGTAATCATCCAATGCGTCTGGTCGAAGGTCGCCATGAACGCGCTCCATCGAGCCTGCGCGATCGGATCGCGCTCCGGCGATCGATCTTGGACCGGATGACGCTCGAGCAACTGCGCGGCAATATCCGGCGGCCTTCGACTCACACGATATTCCATCGCGGCCACGCCGAGATCGTAAAACGATTTCGCACTGGCCACGAGGCTTCGTCGCCCCTCGAGAAAGGATTGCCCCTGCTTGCGCTGCTCGAACAACGTCTCGATTTCGCGGTACGAATACCCTTTGGCATGCGCCGCGACCATGATGAACGATTGCCAATAAAAATAGCTGCCTTCGTACGTGAGCAAATCGAGGAAAACCTCGCGCGCACACATCACGAACCCACTCTTGTTGTCGTGCAGGTCCATGCCGAAAACGCCGTTCAGCAACATATTGAGCCCGCGACTCAATTGATAACGCTGATCTTTGCGCCGACCGACCGCGCTGCGAAATCCCTGAACCACGTCGACGCTGTGATCGAGCAACGTCCGACGCAAACGCAAAAGGTCTTCCGGCTGATATTGAAGATCCGCGTCGATCGTCGCAACCAATCGCCCTCGCGCGACCGCCGCCCCCGACCGCCAACCCGCCGCAATTCCCCGATTTTCCAAATGAAAACAACCATTCACTTCGCCCGGGTACGTCTGCATCATTCGCCGAATGACGTTCCCCGTACCATCCGTCGACCCGTCATCCACGAGCACGACTTCGCCCCGAAATCCGCCCATTTCGAAGACGCTGCGAATTCGTTCGGTAAGCTCGGTAATATTCAATTCTTCGTTGAGACACGGAACAATCACCGACAATTCGATCGGTTGCGCCGTCTGCGACTGCACCCCGTTGGCCTCAACCCCCGATTGAATAACATTCGAGTCCGACATGAAAAGCAACCCTCACTAGCTGGTTATGCGCTTCGATTCACTTGTGCACGCAACGAAAACATGCGCGGATCGGCAATGCATCGTGCGGCGCGGATTGACGCTCCGTGACCCGGAAAAACTTCTCCAACAGCTTCAAGAACTGGTCCGGAGTCCACTTGTGAAGATGATAAATATCTCCACCCCATTGAATTCGATTCCCCAAGACCCAACCCACCGGGGTTTTCTTGACGAATGCTTTCAAACCATCGATCAACGGATCGTTCGGCACCGTAATCACCGCGACCCCGGCCGGCTTCAAAAGCCGCGCAAGCGCACCAAGAATCGCCTCCGGATCCCGCGTATGTTCGAGCACTTCCGTGCAGATGATCCGATCGAAACTCGCTGCGGGAAGATCCAGCTTGTCCACTTCCCCTTTGATAAACTTGGCATCATACCCAGCGAGGTTTTTCCTGGCCGTATCGAGAAACACGTCCGATACGTCGATTGCCGTAATTTTCGCTCGCGGAAACATCCGCAACACGTGACCGCCGCCGGAGCCGATTTCCGCCAACTCGCGCCCGGCCGTCTCCCCCGCCATCCGCCGAATGATATCAAGCCGCTTCTGCTCGATGATGCGAATCGGAAGCGGAGAACGAGCATAGTAATCGTCAATGGGATGCTCACGGGCCAGACGATCATTCAGCTCGGAAACGGAAGCCTCACTCGGCAATTCAGACATGCGGCCCTTCTACCATGGACCCAATCCCCCACGCAACCGAAAAAAAGCCCGTCGAACGATTTCACCGGGCAGGTCATTCGGCACGCTTTTCAACGCAAATCCAACACGCCCGCCCACGCGCGGCTCAACCGGCGGTCAAGCCCTCATGAACGACGCGATTTGTGCCACGCAACCTGCTTCGCCAAACCCTCGCGCAAAGTTACTTTCGGCGAATATCCGAACGCTCCTTGCGCGGCGCTCGTGTCCGCCCACGTATGCGTGACGTCGCCCGCTTCATTCGGCCGCTGATCCAATATGACCGTGCCCGCGAGGTCATTGATGATGCTCAACACTTCCCTCAATGTAACGCGAGATCCACCGCCGATATTAAAAACACCTTCCGCGCTTCCCAATCCCACATTCACGTTCGCTTCCACGATATCCGCAATGAATGTGAAATCACGCGTCTGCAATCCATCCCCGAACATCGGAATGCTTCGGCCGTCGAGCGTCGCTTCAATGAATTTATGAAATGCCATGTCCGGCCGTTGCCGCGGCCCGTAAACCGTAAAGTAACGCAACGACGCCGTGGACAAACCAAAATTGCGCCGATACAACTCGCACAAATGCTCCGCCGCGAGCTTCGTCACTCCATAAGGTGAATGCGGATGCGTCGCCCCGCTCTCGCGCATCGGTAAATCCAGCGTGTCTCCATAAACGGACGACGACGATGCATATACGACTTTTCGCACCGTCTCGTGCCCCCGCGCCGCCTCGAGAATACGCTGCGTCGCCAAGACATTGTCCTGTACGTACGATTCAAACGTTTTTCCCCAGCTCGCTCGAACCCCCGCTTGAGCCGCCTGGTGAAATACGATTTCACATCCGTCGAACAAGGCGCCGATATCACACGACGCCAAGTCACGTTCTACCAACTGAAATCGCGAATTTTCGAGCAATCGGGCGATATTGGCGTCCTTGTAATGCCGGGGATAATAATCACTGAATCGATCCACGCCGACCACGTCGTGCCCCAACGCAATAAGACGCTCGGACAAATGTGATCCAACGAATCCGGCCGCACCCGTGACAAGACAACGCATGATTGCGCGTGTGTAGCATGAAGGCCGATTGCCATGCCAGAGCCGTCAAACAAATCTCTCAAACCGGCCCGGCCTCAATCGCACGACGATATCGCTCCCGACGATGCGTGTCCTTCAAAATCTCGTATGCCTCGTCGAGCACCTCGATCACCGTCCGCACGTCGCCCGCCAAGTCCGCCGTCTCCGCCGTGAGCAATCGCGAAGGCTCGAAGGAACGACGTAAATCGATGAACGCACGCCGAATCTCGTAACTCGTCGCCCCGTGCGGCACCCCGAGCACCGCAAAGTAATCGCCCTCTTCCACGAGCGCCAAGCGCGCCCGCACCCGCATCCGTATCGCCTCCTGATCCAGCGGATCATGCGCCACAGGCCGCGACTTCTCGATCCGCTTGCTCGGCGCGAGCACCGACAATACGTCAAGACAAACCAGCGCGTACAACAGCGTCGCCACGTCCGCACCGCTGCGCTCGATGAGCTCGCCCAACGTCGCCCCCGCAGCCCCACTGATCAAGGCCTGTTCGTCGGGACGTAGTGCACATTCGGCGAGCAACGAAAATCGCGATCCACCATCGATTCGAGCCGTCGGGCCGCCCATGCGAACCAGCGCGACATCCGGCGCAACGACCCGCCGTACCGCCTCGACAAACACCTCCGCACCCATCGATCCGCCGAACACACTCGGCTCGGTCCGCAATCGACCCGGAGGCTCCGACTCGAGCTCGAGCGTGCCCGAATCAACCTGGAGAAACGCCCCGATGATCCATTCGGCATGGGCACGAAGCACCTGCCACAACGCGTCTTGGCCAAGATAACCGTGAGCGATGAGCGCCGCGCCCGCGTGACGTCCGCCCGGAGGAAGTTTGCCCGCAAGACGGGCCGCGACATCGCGCTCGATGTCGCCACGCTTGGCGAGGAACGACAGGAGTGATTCTTCCGCCAAACCCGATCCGGCAGTGACGACGTCACCTTCCTGCAAGACGACTCGGCGAACAGCGTCCTGGTTGTGCAGCGCAAGAGATCCCGTCACCCGGCTCGCGATGGCCCGCGCAAGCGCCCGAGGCGCATCGCCCGAAGCCAAGACCGTTGGTTTGTCGTTCTGCAACGACACCTCGAGCTCCGCTTCGTTCGCTCCGGCAACGACGACCGGCGCAGGCGGAGGCGGAACCGGTGGAGCCAAACGCACGGACGGCGGTAGATCGGCGCTTCCACGACGAACTTGAGGCGGAGGAAGCAAAGGCGTCGGTTTGGTCGGTCTTGGTGATGAAGGAACGGAAGACGGCGGCGTCGGTTTTGACGAAGCCGGTTTCGCGGAAGTCGGAAGCGGCGGCGAGATCGGCCTCGTCGTCGAAGGCAACAGATCCCGAGGCAGCGGAGATTGCGGTTTCGCGGTCGGCGGGATGATCGTCGGAGGGTTTGGCAGGGCCGGGTTTGGCGGAGGAGGTACCGCGGGAAGCGCGTTTGTCAAAACCACACTCGTCGCCGGTCCTTCCGAAGACGAGGGCACCTTGGGCGACGGCGGATTGGCCGTGGATGGGTCGACTGTCGACGGATTCAGGGTTGATGGATTCAACGTCGACGGAGCCCCCGTCGCCGCCATCGAAGGTTGCGTCGTCGGTGAAGAAAGCGCAGTGAGCGGGGCGACTTCGATCCGCGGTACGGGTGGGGCGATGCGGCCCGGAAAAACCGTGGGCGGCTGCGTCTCGATCCCCGCATCGATCACGATCGGCGCGAGCGGGCGCTTCACGGACGCCACGACCGCGGGAGGTTCGATACGTCGCGTGGGCTGTTGATCATCGGCGCGTGGCGTTCGTACCGATTCGACGACCGTCACCGCGGTGCTCGATGTGGTCGGACGAGCTTCGACGCCGACGGAAGCAGGTCGCGGGATCACCTGTCCGCCGGAAGCTTCATTCGCGTACGAAATGGGAAGTTTGTCGGAAACAACCTCGCGGACACGAATGGGTTCGCGCACCGTCGCTTGACCGACCATCGGACGCGGCGCAGGCGGCGTCGTATCGACCGGAGGAGAACCGCCGATGCTCGAAATGTTCGCGTTCGTGACCGGCGGAAGGGTGTCGGGGATGGTTCGCGCGACGCTCGGACTCGCCTGTGTCGAGGACAAACTCGCCAAAGGCAGCGGCCCGGTCGACACCTCGACGGAGCCGGTTTGTCCCAACTCGGGCCCCGTTCCGGGCGCATCGTCGTCCGATTCCATGGGCGACTCGAGCAGCGACAAATACTCTTCGCCAAGCACCACATCCGCATCTTCATCGCTTTGCGGAGGCGCCGGCGGCAGCGACACGAACGCGTCGGCGAGCATCACCTTTTGCTCAGCAGCGGCCAGCAATTCCGTGAGCTCGGGAGAGAGCTGCATGGGATGCGCAGCCAAGAGCGCCGTGGGCGATTCGTCGGGAGGAAAGATGGACGAACCCATGTCCGACACATCGGGTCCACCTGGAAAAACCGATTGGAATCCCGTGGAAAATGCCCCGGTTCCATCTCCGACAAACGGCGGGATGCTCTCGCCCGGTCGTCGCGGATTCGTCTCGTGAAAACCGTCGTCGATGAACTCTTCATCAATCGGCGCCGGATCGGCCAACGCTCCGATCTGCGCAATGATCGCGTGAATGTCGACTGGTCGGGCAAACGCACGTCCCGATGTCGTCGTCGCTCCGACTTCCGCAGCCCGCAGTGGACTGCCCAGACAAACCAGCTCGGCCCGCGCACCCTCGGGCAATTCCCGAATACGCTCGATCGCATCGAGAACGCCCGGGGCATCGATGTCGACGATGAGCACGCGCGGCGACTCTTCCACGACGCTCTCTTCGAGTCGCTCGACGGACGATCGCGCCACGGCAAACCCTTGCGTACGCAAGGCCGCCGCGATCGCTTGTCCTTCAGGCGATGCATCCGCCATGAGGATCACGTCACGGTGAACCGTGTGCGGCGTGTCTTCATGCAAAGACACGGCGTATTCCTTCGACTCGAGAGGCCAGAGTGTCAACGCGTGCGTCCTGCTCGTCGGGACGTTTTGCCCGAAACAACCGGCGAACAATATACGACAATCCCCCGAACATCGTGTGAGATGCTAAGGAAAACACTCGAACACGATGTTCTCATTCGCCACCTCCAACGAACTCGCCCTCGTCGGCTTCCTCATCGGCCTCGTCATCATTCACTCGATCGTGCCGAAAATCGGCGAAGCGATCGGCCGGTTGTTCGAACGCGACAAGCGGAAGACCGGTTCGTAAATTCCCGGGCTTTCGACGCCTGCACGACTTGCGTTCTGCAATTGCAGAACGTATCGTCGACGTGATGGACCGCGTCGATGAAAAGGTAGAGCGGCCGGAGCGTCGCGCGCAAATCGTCGCGCAGATGCCCTCACGCTACAGCCCGACGTTGCATTTGGCCATCCCGGCCGCCATCGGTCTCGGCGTGTTGGTCTTGGCAATCGTTCGACTTCAAACGAATTTGCTGAGACTCGAAGAACTCCTGGCCATTCCGGTGACGCTGTTTGCGGCGTTCGGGTTCGAGTGGCGAGCGCACAAGGACATCTTGCATCGACGCATGCCGCTGCTCGGAGTTCTGTATGAACGGCACGAGCTGAACCATCACGTGATCTTCACGGATCGAGACATGGCGATGCGTGACGCGCGTGAACGTTGGTTTGTCTTGATGCCCCCTTACGCCATCGTGCTCGTTTTTCTCACGCTCGTGCTGCCCGTGGCGTACGTGCTCGAGAGGTATATCTCGACAAACGTGGCGATGTTGGTGACGGCGACGTCGATGGTGTTTTTCCTGTCGTACGAATGGCTGCACCTTGCGTATCACTTGCCGCCGGACCATCCGATCGGGCGTCTTGGCGTCATCGCGAAGCTGCGTGAGCATCACCGTCGCCATCACGAGCCGCGTCTGATGAAACGCTGGAACTTCAACGTCACCGTGCCTTTGTTTGATTGGCTGCATGGCACGACGTGGTCGCCCGAGCGCGAGGAACAAGTGCGCGCAGCCCGGACGTTGCGTCGCGCCGCGACAAAACGCGCCGGCTGAAGGAACAACGCGCCAACCCCCTCGCAACGAGAACTTGTGCTACGGGTGCGACGTGCGATCGAGTCTGCGTCAAGCGTTGGCCGTGTTCTCCATCGGTGCCGTCGGATTGGTCGGTTATTTCGTTTGGGCACAAATGAAACAGGCGGCGTTCACGTCGTCGCTCGATGCGCTCCCGGATGGCGCGTTACTCGTCGCCACGGCCGATGTAACCACGTTGCGCAAGTCGAACATGTTCGCGCCCATCTTCAACGAGAGCGGCGAAATTCCCGGACTCGGCAACGTCAAAAATGTCTGTGGGTTTGACCCTTTGGAACGCGTCACCGACGTCGCGATGGGCATCCCCGCCGCGGGAAGCGACGGCGATTTCGGCCTCGTCGCTTCCGGAAAGATCGATGCCGAATCGTTGTTGTCGTGCGCCGGCAAAGTGATCGAAGCGCGTGGAGGTCGACCGGTTGTCAATCCAATCGGTAGCTTTCGCTCCGTGCGCGACGCATCCGCGCGGGCGGGAGGCGCGGAGATCGCAGCGCGAGACGGCGGCCCGATCTTGCTCGGCGCGGGCACGTATTTGCGCGCCATGATCGACGCCGCCGATGCTCGGATTCCGCGCGTGACGACGGACCTTTTGCATGAACGTTTGTCCCAACAAATCGGCGCCGGTGCGTTGCGTGCGACCGTGGTGCTCACAGCCGAACAACGCCGCACATTAAACGAGGAACTGGCGCGAGGTGGTGCCGAAGGTTCACCGGCGGCGGCGATGATCGGTCTCGGCCTTGCGGTGTCCATCGATACGCGCGTGGGTTTGTCCGGGGTCGTCGCGTGTGATGCGGCCCAGCCGTGTGCGGATCTCGGACGGACGTTCGACGCGCGCCGGACGTCGCAAGCGGATGATCCGCTCATGCGGCTCATCGGGGCCACACCGTTGCTCGAACGGATGACGATCACCGCCGAAGGAACGAAGATCGCGGCTCGCGTGGACATGTCGTCGGAAGAAGCGACGAACCTCGTCGAACGTCTGTTGTTGCTCCGACAAGCTTTGCAGCGCCGCGAGTTGCAGGATTCGTTGGAAGACAAACGACCCGCCCCTCCGGCACCCCGTGAAACCAGCGAAGAAACACGTGATGCGGGGGCATCCGACGCTGCCACCGGCGACGCCGGCCCGGCGCGCGACGGCGGCACTCGACCCTGACAATCCGTCCCCACGGTGACGATGTACGCATCCGCAGACGCCCACGAAGCAATTTTTGCGTGAACGATACGCTTTACGGCCGTGTTTCGATTATCCTGCGGCGGCCATGGCAACACCGATCGATTCGATACCGCGACGACTGTTCAACCAAGCCGAACGCCGTCCCGATGCTTCCGCGCATCACAGCAAGAAGGGCGGAGTGTACCGTCCGAAGAGTTATCGCGAACTCGCCAACGAAGTAAAACGCCTCGGTAAAGCATTTCTGGCGCTCGATCAAAAGCCGGGTTTTACCGTGTGCATTCTTGGTTTCAATCGTTCGGAATGGGTGGCTTTCGATATCGCAGCCATGAGCGTGGGAGGAGTTCCCGCGGGGATTTACACGACGTGTTCCCCGGAAGAGGTGCAATACATCATTCACCACGCCGAATCCCAAATCGTGCTGCTCGAAAATCAAATGCAGTTCGAGAAGGTCAAACAGAAGCTGGCGGAGCTGCCGCATTTGAAGCATATCGTCATGATGACGGGGGCGGAGAAAATCGACCATCCGCTCGTGCTCACGTATGAAGCGTTTTTGGAAAAAGGCGCCAACGTGACGGAAAAAGCGTTTTTCGAGCGACTCGATGCGCTCGAACCGGGGGGCTTGGCGACGCTGATTTATACCTCGGGCACGACGGGGCCGCCGAAAGGCGTCATGCTTTCGCATGGCAATCTGATGTGGACGGCCGATTGCGCAAAACGGCTGGTCGGGGGAAGCCCGAGCGACGTGATGCTTTCGTATTTGCCGCTCTCGCACATTGCCGAGCAGATGTTTTCGATTCATTGCGCCGTGACCATCGGCGGCGCGGTGTATTTCGCCGAGAGCATCGAAAAGGTGCCGGAGAACCTGAAAGAGGTTCAACCGACGCAATTTTTCGGCGTTCCGCGCATTTGGGAAAAGTTCCATTCGGGCGTCTCGGCCAAACTCAAAGAAGCGACCGGGGCCAAGAAAGCGCTCGTGGAATGGGCCATGGACGTGGCGCGGGAAACGAATGCGCTCAGAATGCGCGGCCAAGAGCCGACGGGCATCCAAGCGATGCAATACAAATTGGCGCAAAGGCTCGTTTTTCAGAAACTCAAAGCCGCCATTGGTATGTCCCGCGCAAAAACCTGCGTCAGCGGGGCTGCGCCGATCGCCAAAGACGTGCTCGAGTTTTTCCTGGGCCTCGATATCATCGTCAGCGAAGTGTACGGGCAATCGGAAGATACAGGCCCGACATCGTTCAACGTCGCGGGCAATGTTCGTCTGGGAAGCGTCGGGACGAAGCTCGACGGAATCGATGTCAAAATCGCCGAAGACGGGGAAATCTTGGTCAAAGGGCCGAACGTTTTTCTCGGTTATTACAAGGAACCTGCGGCCACGGCGGAAACACTGCAGGACGGTTGGCTGCATTCGGGCGACCTCGGCAAATTCGATTCCGACGGATTCTTGTGGATTACCGGTCGAAAGAAAGAAATCATCATTACGGCGGGCGGGAAAAACATCAGCCCGAAAAACATCGAAGAATCGCTCAAGAGCAATTCGCCCATTGCCGATGCCGTCGTCATCGGTGATCGACGTAAGTTCTTGTCGGCTTTGATTGTCATCGACCCGGTCGCCGCGGCAAAGATCGCCGGAACGACGGAGTCATCCATTGCGGCGCTCCGCGAAAATCCGGCGGTCGTTGCGGCCGTGCAAAAAGGTGTCGACGAAGCGAACAAGACGCTCGCCCGCGTCGAAACCGTCAAGAAATTCCACATTACCGAGCGAGCATTTACCATCGACGATGGTGAATTGACGCCCACGTTGAAAATCAAACGTCGCGTCATCAACAAGAATTTCGCCACGGACATCGAGAAGATGTACGAAGGCACGAAAGACGATTGATTTCAGCCGCGCTTTTTCCTACGTAGGCGAGGTGAACACTGCTCCCGTCGCCGTCACGTTCGACTTCGGACAAACTCTGGCCCGATTCGACGCCGTTCTCGCCGCAGAACGTTTGTCCGAACGTGGTTTGACCATCCAACCCGATAAACTGGACCAGGCTCTTCCCGGCGCCTGGCGGACGTACAACGACGCCATTCGCCAAGGATTTGGAGGGCATCCGTGGAAAATCCTCATGCGCGCATTGCTCGAGGGCGCGGATCCGCACATACACGCGGACGCGCTCACGGATGCGGTCGATTTTTTATGGGATCAGCAACCCGTCAAGAATCTTTGGCGTCGCCCGATCGCCGGAATGATCGAATTGGTCGACGAGCTCATCGCTGCGGAAATCAAAGTGGCCGTGGTGTCGAATTCCGAAGGCAAACTGGCCGAACTGATTGATGAATTGGGTTGGTCGGATCGATTCGCGATCGTCGCGGACAGCGGAAAACTCGGGATTCAAAAGCCGGACCGCGCCATCTTTGCTTGGGCTGCCGAACGATTGGCCACGCCGCTCGAACAAATCGTGCATATCGGAGACGCTCGCGCCGCGGACGTCGATGGAGCGCTCGCCTCCGGCATGTATGCCATTTGGTTCGACGATACCGCAAATGAACCTGTTCCCGCGCGCTGCCGCATGGCTCATGACGCTCCGACGACCCGCGCTGCGCTCGAATCTTTCGGAATGGTCATTTCGTCACGGTGACTCGTCCCCCGTCGCAATGGATCATGTAGGGCCCGGCCAATGCACTCGCCTTCGTGCGTATGTTCGTGCAGATCGCGTCGTAAGATACGCCGGGTAAAACGAGTTTCGGAACTTGTTCCGTATCTCGCGGCACAATCCCGCCGAGCATGAATTGCGGCGAGGACACGAGCAAGCCGCAATAAATCCGCGCCCGGACATCCAATAATGCAAGCGTTTGATCTTCCAAACTCGACGCCAAGAGCTTCACGAGCAGTGGTTTTTCCTGTGTCGGTTCAATCCAAGGTTCTCCGATCAGCCGATCCTTGATGGCGATCACGACGTCGCCCAATGTCGTACCGGGCGTATCTTGGGCCAAACTGACGAATTTGGAAATAACGTCGTTCGAACCTTGCTGCGCGCACGCTCCGTACTTGGTTTCCCATGACAAACGGCCTTGAAAGTCCAAACCTCGAAATCCCGGTTCACCGTCTTTCAGAAAAAAACCGATCGATGTTTGAAACACTCGTTCGGCATTGGTGGGATACTCCGGATAATCGGGCCATTCGAGCGCCGTGTGCAGACTTCGCCGCAACGGACGGGAAGAAATGGCAAAGACTCCGTCACCGGGACTATTTTGGCGCATTGCCGGATCCAGTTCCGCATCGCTCCACGCATTCAAAATACGCGGCACTTCATACGCGGACGCACCGCAGCCTTCTTCGGGCGACTTCAGGTTGAAGAGCGGGTGCGCCAGAATATCGAACAGTAGCGTCTGCAATGAAAAATGCGTAGCAACAAAATGATCCGTCAGCCTGCGCAGAATGTCGCGCTGCATCTCCGTGCGTGAGAAATACGTCGCAATCGTGAGCCGTTGCCCCATGATTTCGGCCCATACTTGATCGACGATGTTTTGCGCCACCATATACGCGAAAGCCTCGTCAGGATCGTCCAATACGTCCCCGGACAAACGCACGAGGCCATGGTCGGCAAGGCGATCCACGCCTCGATGCAACGCGCGCTCGAGGTCCCACACGCTCGCGCGGCGTCCGCGATCGGGATCATCGGGGGTCGAGCGAATCGAGCCGAAAAACGTATCGACGAGGAGCGGATCATCGTCCACGGGAACGCTGAATTTGCCGCAAGCCTCGCCGTTCCACCCATAAGGCGACAAACCGCTGGGATCGTGCACGCCGGCATAACGAAACATCGAAATGGCGCGAAGCTCGTCCGAACCTTTCGTTTCGGCTTCTTCCGGAGGATGCTGGGCATTCGATGCACCATACAAGGCTTTCTCAAACAATCCGGGAATTGGCCAATGCCGGTTCCCAGCGGGATCGACATCGAAAGTGACGGCATATTCGCTGTTATGACAGGCCAAAC